>Ga0194118_10006806_pt1 | contig 11228 bp, 9 predicted proteins | sample TA2MahsurfametaG_2_FD_148662 | JGI IMG/M metagenome (GOLD analysis project Ga0194118, IMG submission 148662) | Freshwater microbial communities from Lake Tanganyika, Tanzania - TA2015013 Mahale N5 surface | ecosystem: Environmental > Aquatic > Freshwater > Lake | place: Tanzania: Lake Tanganyika...
CCACTCGAGCATTATGACCACCATGGATTACCTGGCGGGATTTGAGGATGATAGCATCCGGAAGAATCACGAGGTGTTGATGGAGGGGTTGGAGTAAGCATAAAACCTTATAGTACAGGGAAAGTCAAATCAATCTTTAACTTAGAAAAAACCCATTTTGGTCTTAAACATGGGGAGTATTATGGGGTAAGAGATACTTACGATTGCAGTGATTTTAACGCTTATTCTACTCTTCGAAAATTTAATAAGTACGTCAAAATCAATAGACTTGAGTTTCCTTTTTAATCTGGTGTTAAAAAATGAAAATTTTCTCTTTAGATTAGTTGATTTTTGGTCACTAAAGTCTCAAAACCACACAAATTTACACGCATGTAAGCAGCGAAGTTTAGCGCAACATACACAGTCCGTTCGATAATTTGTAAAAGCTCAATTTGTTCAATATGTTTGAAAATAATACGCTATTGAGTAGCGCCAATACGCTCAAAAACGGTATAATTGGCGATATAAATTAGCGGGTATAGGCGAGTTATGCCCAATGTTAAAAAACAACAATCACAACAATGACAGAAAGTAAAAATAGAGAACTAGCAATTTCAGCGACAAGCAAAATATTTGAAAAAGTAAATGATGCGTTACGGAAAAGAGACACTGATAAAAGATGGTTTTGGGAACTTTTACAAAACGCTAAGGACACAGTAGTTTTCAAAAAAGGAGAAACGACAAAACTAAATGACCCAAACAAAAAAGTTGATGTCAAGCTTACTCTTACAAAGAATGATAAAAACGAAACTATTTTAAAGTTCGAGCATAACGGAAATCCTTTTAAATTCAGTAATCATCAGTACAAGTATGACGACCCCAAATGTCTATTATTGGCTGACTCTGGAAAAATAGAAGAAGATGAAACACAAAGAGAAGATATTACAGGGCAATTTGGGACAGGTTTTTTATCAACACATATACTTTCACTTCGAATTCTAGTTGAAGGCATATTCCTCGACAAACAAGGTGGTTACAATGAATTCAACTTTGAACTTGACAGGCAATTTCAAAATAAGTTGCAATTAGCCGAAAAAGTTGAAAAATCATTAGACCAGTATGATAGCAACTTCAAATCTGTAAATAATCTTTCAACCTTTGAAACAAGCTTTACCTACTTTTTAAACAACCATAAGGAAGGAATTGAAGAAGGAATTAATACTGTAAAAAGCGGAATAGAAGGACTTGAAAAATACATTCCATTTGTGCTTTCGTTCTCTAAGGAGATCCGTTCCGTTGAAATATTTGACAATTTAGCATCAAATAATTTTACTGTTTTCAGCAGACAAAATGATTTATGTAGAAAAGATAATGAAGAAACTGTAGTAAAAATTGACAAGTCAATATTTTCAATACATGAAAACTCAAAAGGAAATATAATTGAACAAGAAACGGTTTACATTTCGACCATCTCAGATATAGAAAATCACATTGACTTAGCAACAAGAATTTATCCGAATTCTAAAGGATTTGAATTGAGAGAAATCGAAAATAAATTATCTATTTTATTTTGTACATTTCCTCTTATTGGTAGTGAAAATTGGCGTTTCCCAATAATGTTCAATTGTTCAAAATTCTATCCCGAAACAGAAAGAAACGGCATAACATTAATTAAGGATAAAGACAATGGAAATCAAGGACGCATTAAACAAGCAATAGAGCTTTACAAAGAGTATTGCAAAGCTTGTATAAATAACAAATATGAAAATCTTATTTATTTAGCCGACACCAGAATAGAGCATTGTCCAATTTGGTGTGATGAAGATTGGTATCTAGAAAGATTAAATGAAATAAGAGAATTTCTTTTGAACCAGCCAATTGTTGCGAATGAGTTTGGAATCCAAGTTATCCTTCAACATACGTTGTTTCCAACATTCATAGGAATTGAAAAACTAAAAATATACTGGAGTATCTGTTATAAATATTCTCCTACTATTATTCCGCAATTTAAGGATATTGAGAAATGGAATAAATTCATAGATGTTAAGTTCAAAAAATGGGATGAATTAAAATTTCCTTTAGAAAGGCTTCTTTCAGAAGTTGAAGCTTTTGGTACCATCGAAAGGTTATCAGAAGCAAAATTTAGTTCGAATGAACAAACAGCATTAGAATGGCTTAATTCTCTTTATAGTTTTATTCAGATTGACACAGAAAAAAAAGAACTGTTTGATGATTTCGCAATAATTCCAAATCAAAAAGGCAATTTTAAAAAACTGGATGATTTAAGGTTTGATGTTAATATCCCTGAAGAATTAAAAGACATCTTGTTTCTTTTCGAACAAGACAAGAGAAACAAGCTAATTCACAAATCATTTACTCTTTTCAAAGAGCATAAGCCATTATCAGTTGAAGATGTATCTTATTCAATCAATAAACACATAACAGATAAATCAAAAATAGAGACAGATGATTATAAAAAAGGCATGTTTCTTATGTGTTCATATTTTACATCCGACCAGTCTGAAAAAAGAAATTCCATCTACTCTTTTTCACTAGATTTTTTCCCCAATGTAACACCAAATCAAAAAACTATTTTAAATAATACAAGTGATTTTAATTGGGAAAATATTAACCGATGGATTATAAAATCAATTGTAAATAAAATTGAAAATCTCGAAAATGTTGTAAATTTAAAAGAGCATTTTATACACAACGACTACGATAAAACAATCCTTTGGATTGATAAGTTTTTAAACTTTTTAAACAATAACAAAAATGATTACAAAGATTATCTGAATGAGAATAAGATTACACCAAATCAATATGATGAATTTTGTTCTACAGATAATTTACACAACGATACAGATATTATTCCTGACAAATTAAAAGATATTCTTTATTCACTGAGTAATAAAAAAGAAGATTGGAAGGCAATCCTTGTCAGAGATGGAATTTCGCTGGATTTAAACAAGCCAAAAACTTTAAAAGAAATTGCAGGACTGATAGACGACTATGTTAAAGACAATAGAGATAATCTTGACAGTCAATTAATAAGAAACTCTATTTTATCTTTAGTAAAATGGGTTTCAGATAAAAAAGACGAATTAAACATTGAAGACTTATTCAAATGGTTCTATTTAAATAAAGCCAATTTAGTCTTAAATACATTGGACAGCGGAAATGACAGAGACAATATTTTTGAAATTATTCAAAGTGGTCAATCGCTAGAAGTTTTAGCAAAAATTGCAAATAGTTCTTTAACAGACGAGCAACTTAATGCACTTGTTGACAATACAGAATTAGTAGGACAGTTCATTTCTTGGTTGAATGCAAAACAACTTGACAACCCTGACGAAGAATTAGGTGCAATTGGTGAAGAATTTTTGTACTACTATTTGTGTAAATTGTTCGGTGACGAATATGTAGAGTGGTCAAAACAAAATGAATACGACTTTACCGTTTTCAATTCCGACAAATCAATTAAATTTTATATTGATGCAAAAACAACAGCAAGTGGTATTTCGAATAGCGACAATGTTCCATTTTTTATGCGAACCTCGCAATGGCTATTCTTACCAAAAGATGAAGTCAAAAACAAATATTTAATAGCTAGAGTGTTTAAAAATGGCGACAGCTTTGACGTTAGATTTCTAAATATAAAACCCGAAACAATTGTATGACAGAGAGAAACACTGGGCATAACAGCCGTTTGCCGCAATGGGGGCTGACGTGGTTAAATCAAGTGCAGTGCTTTTATCAATATTTATGCTTGGTTTACCGTGAAGCGCTCCGAAATCCCCCACTGCGGCAAGCGGCAAACCGTTATGGGCAACCCTATGGCGACAATGCTAATCCGAAACTTTGGTGCTAAAATCAGACGACAAAATGCCCACCCTTCTGCAAGGCCAAAAGAGCCGTTTTTTGCTAACGCACAGTGAAATAAATTTTAACTTTAAGATTTTGTAAAGAATGAGTGATAAAACTTTTAAAATATATTTTAGTACAGACAATCTTAAGCTTGCCTATTACAGAATAGTATGCTGGCCTGAAAGGTTAGTGAAAGACCGCTTCGGAATACATGCCTTTGGTGCTCAACTTGACAAAAACCTAAAGCAACTTTCAGAGAAACTCATGTCTGGAAAATATTCGCCCCAGCGTAGCTTTAAATATTACGAGCCAAAATCATCAGGCACTCAAAGGACAAAAACTCTTTTAATGATTGAGGATGCATTGGTTTACCAAGCTATTGCCAATGTGATTGCAGCAAGAAATTATGAATTGTTAGCAGAGCATGATGACTTTGTATTTGGTTCCGTTTTGATGCCAGACACTAATCAAGGTGCTGAATTAATTAAGCAGGACAATCCAAAGTATTTCTTTTTTAAGTTTTGGAAATCCTTGTTTGTAAGGTTTGTAGACTCTGTAATCAAAGCTATTGAACAAGACAAAGCAACTCATAAGTTTGAAACAGATATAACTGGCTTTTTTGATTCCATTCCACACTACAATCTACTACTGACACTGAGTAATCATTTTGGTGTAGAGGATGAAATTCTTGATTTCCTTTCGGTTTGCCTGAACGCATGGTCAGGTACAAAAGAGAGCAGCACACCGGGGGTCGGAATACCACAAGGGCCTCAGCCTTCTTATCTCTTAGCAAATTTACTTTTATACCCACTTGACAAACAGTTAATAAGCGAAGCTTTCAAGTATTACCGTTACATGGATGACATCAAAATTTACGGATATTCTGAAAGTGAATTGAGAAGTGTGTTAGTTCATATCGACAATTATTTAAAAGGACATGGTCTTTCCATTAACTCTAAAAAGACCGATATAACTGCAATTGACGCAGCCAAAGAAGATGAAACAGTAAAAGAACTCCGAAGATTTGAGGTTATAGGCAACGATTATACAGGCGATGAAACATTTATCACTGAACTTTCAGAGGGCAGTCTGGAAAGTAACGTCATAAAATCATTACTCGGATTAAGCGAACAATCGCCTGAAGAACATGATGAAAATGACACTAACAAAAAATTAGAAAACATTACTGATCCTGAAAAAATTATTGCGTTTTGGGAGAAAGAAATATCAGAAGTTGAAAAGGAACTCCCAAGCCTATTTAAAACTGATTCTCTCGAATTGGCTGACCTAGAAAAAACAGATGATATTGATTTCATCCGTTTGAGTGCAAAATACGGCACTGCAGTCAGTTCACTTAATGAATACAAGCAAATCAAAGCATCCGATAATCTAATGCCCTACTGGCTTTTTGCTTTGAAGAAATTTTATTGGAGAGCAAGTAATTATATCTTAACGCTTCAGCATTACAGAGATAATGAGACTTTGAAAGAAGAACTTATTTCAATCTATCTGGCTGATAAAAATTACGAATGTTATCGCTATCACATCATTACTTGCCTTACTTACAATTTCAGGTATTCTGATAGAGAACTAAGAGAGTTTTTCAAATATATAAAAAACGAAACGTCAGAATTGGTTCGCTATGCACTCTATTGTATGCTAATTAAACATTCTGATGACCCACAATTAAAATCAACCTTACGGGTGCAGCTTTCCAAAGAAGCAAATAATTACCTAAAATTGATAACACTTGACTATTGGAAAAGGGATGCTAACCGTGTTACTACTATGGATGAACTTGTAAAACAAATGGGATTATGAAGTTTACGGAATTAAGAAATACCATGCAGTCTTTTTCCGGTGCCTCTACCCCGGACTTTCAACTTGCATACATTACAACAGAGGTTAAAAATTTGCTAAATGGGCTTAACAATCAGTTTGTAGAATATCTGACAAAAAACATTATTGAAACTGAATTGCAACTGAATTTGCAACAGTGGCTCGGTTCACCTTTTTATCAATCATCAAATGAAAATGCCAAAGATTGTTTGGAGCATTGCCCAACCGTCAAGCATATCTGGGGCAGAAAAATAAAAGGATGGACGGATAGTGCACTGAAATGCTTTGATAACTTTTTGCTCAAGTACATTCAAATTGATAATGGCGAAACCATATCAAGAAGCCATACCGGAATTAAAGAAACGGATGTCTATCATCATCTCATCAACAAAGGCGGTGTAGAACAAGAAATAGGTCAGAACTTTAAAAATATTTATCAGCTCAGGTCAACATTTCAACATATACAAATGGAAGAAAAAGATGGAATTCGGATTCCAAGACGGATTTCAAATTCAAAATGTAATCAATCGAGAGACCTTATCATTCAATGGTTTCGATTATCTGTTTTGTCATTATTTACCCTGATTGAAGAAAAAAATAAACCAACGAAGTAGAAGAAATTATGAACCTCGCTCTACACAATAGATTAATCTCATTTATGAGGTCAATCGCTGATGATTTAGCAAGAGGATTTATGCAAAAACAACAGATAGAGAAACTAAAAGAATTGAAATCCACCTTGATTGATAGTGCGGTAACGGGGAAAATAAAAATGAGTTAAATAATAGAAGTATTCATGGCATCCTACAGAGAAAAAGAAAGACGCGATACATTTGAATCCTTTGCGAATAAGATTTTTACGGGCATTAGGGAAATTAATCCTGAGTATGCAGAAAAAAGGGCCATTTGGGAACTATTCCAAAACGCTTTAGATACCATTTTGGAAAATGGAGAAATTGAAATAACGCTTACTCCAACAGGATTTGTTTTTCAACATAATGGTAGACCGTTCACAGATTCTGAGTTTGGTGGATTAATAAAACAATTTAGCGTAGGGAAAAAATATGGTAACAACGATGAAAAACTAGGCCAATACGGTACTGGTTTTATCAGCACGCACGTGTATGGCAAACACATAAAAGTAACCACATCCATTAAACTTGATTCCGGTGAATATGTAAATCTGACTGACTTCAACTTAGACCGAGATGCGGATACTCCGGAATTACTAACAGATAAACTATTATCACAAGATGATTTCTTCGGAAATGTTATAGACCAAAACCCTCAAACGGTTAGCGCACCTTTAGTTTACACTAAGTTTGAGTATATCGCAAGTAAAAAAAGACAAATGCATATAGACAATATGTTAGAGTACTTGCCTAAAATTATTCCATACATATTTTGCTTCAATATAAAGTTGTCCCGTGTTGTATTAAATAACAATGGTAGGGTTCAACAGTTCGCTAGAAAATGTTCAGAAAATGGAATTTTAGAAATTGAGTGTAACAACAGCTTAATCAAATTACCTTTTTTACATGACGAAGTTTCCAGAATAAAAGTCATTGTTGGTTCTGAAACGATTGATTTACGTGAGGTGCCTAAGTTATTTTTGTTTTATCCTTTAATGGAGACCGTTGATGAAGGGATAAATTTCTTAATACATGCCGATAATTTTAAGCCAAACCGCGAACGTGATTATCTACATAAGCAGAAAGATAATCTAGATTTAATTGCTGATATAGACAATAACGAACAACTTTTAAAAAAAGCATTTGAGCTAGCTGTTAACCATATTATAAGCAATGAAGAAATTGATTTCTGGCTTGCTTGTAAAATACTATTTGTAGATAGCAATTCGGATTTTGAAAAGAATTTAAAGAAGCAGTTCATTAATGAAATTCGCAGTTTAATTAGACTTGGAAATTCAGAACATAGTTATTCAATTGGTTCATTATTCTATTTTCATGAAACCATTCTCACTCTTGAAGATGAAGTAAAAAAGGCGATTTATTCATTATTGAAACAGTTCACAAAACTTCCGCCTTTTAGTTTGTATTGTGAAATGAGTGCACATGTAAACAACTGGAACGCTGAAATTGAGAATAAATTCAAAACATTTGACATTACACACATTGCAGAATATTTGTCAAATTATGCAAAAGGCAATTATCATAATATAAATGATAAGGAAGCTTACAAATTATTTATTAATCACGTTTCCGGAAATACACACCTTCTCAATACATATAGTTTAATTCCTAACCTTCATGGCATTCTATTACAATACAAAGATTTGGTCAGATGGAATAGAGTTGAGAGCGAACTGATTGAAATAGCGGATACTATCAATTATCACATAACAAAAAAGTACCTACACGAAAAATTTTATTTCCTTGAAGAAATAACTGAATATAATAGAGAAAAGTTTCGAGAAGATTTCTCAAAATTTTGTAATGAATTAAACGACAGCTTCTCGAAAGACAACAGTCAATCAGAATTAGGTTCAGTCAGACAATCAATGATAATAGAATCCTTGTATTGTTTTATCAGCCTCAACAATGTTACGAACCTAAACATACAATTAGCAAGGTTTTACAAGAGAGTATTTTCACTGACTGTTCAAATAAAATCTATTTTTAATCCTACCACAGATGTAAACTATCAACCCGCATTTAAGTTGCTGGCTCATTTGTATATCGAAACGATTAAAGACATAACCATTTCAACACGTTTAAATGACTTACAAGAGCTGCTATCACTCATGTTTGACAACACGAACTTAAAAGAAGAGTTCTTGCATAAAAAACCTTGTATTCTTTCTCAAAACTTTAAACTGAAGGCTCAATCTGAATTAAACAAGGATGAAATCAGAGATTCCGAATTCAAGCAAAAGTATCAAGTCATCGTTGGAGCAGACATTTTAGATAGTTTGGCTGTGAATGGTTTTGACAAATACTTGCAACATACAGGTGTGACTACTGGTCAGATGTTAGGTTCACAAATTGAAGAAAAACTACAGCCAAACAAAAGATTTATTCCTGTAAAGGACCTTTCGGATGATGTTATTAATAATGTACTTACACTAGTTGAAAGAATATCTGAAAGGCCGGATACATGGGGGCAATGGTTGCCAAATATCAATTCTGTAAAGGAAGAAATCTTGATGCACAAATTTCAAAATGAAAAAACGAGAAGCAGCCTATTCTCCATATTAACCAAGGACGAAGCAACAATAGAGTTGTTGGGTGACCTTGCTAAAATTGATGATTTGCAGGATCTAGTAAAAAAAGGGCTGGAAAAGCAGCAGGAAGAAAGGCAAAAAAATGCCCATATGGATTATATTACACGAATAGGTTTGTTAATTCAGGATTTAATACAAAATCAATTAGATGTTGAGTTAGCTAATCTTATTGAATTAAAAAGGTCGGAAGAAGATTTTGATCTCGTAACACAAGAAGAACAAAATGGGCAAGATTTTATCATATACAAAAATGGTCAGCCCGTCTATTATATTGAAGTAAAGTCAAAATGGAATCAGAGTGGGAGATTTGCGTTAACTAAAAATCAAACCGAAAAATGTGCCATAGAAAAATCAAGATATGCAGTTGTCTCTGTGAATGTTGATAGATACAAAAGAAAGTACGAAATAGATGATGAGTTAACCATCAAGTTTGAAGACTTAAATGAGTTTATACGTGTAAATGATAATTTGGGTACATATTTTGAAGAGTTGGTTCAAGAAAACATTTACAAATCAGAGAGTAATGACCCAAAACTTATTGAGTTTAGAGGTAGTATTCCACAAAGAATAATTGATGTTGAGGGGAAACAATTCAATGATTTTATACCGGAATTAATAGAAGTATTGAAGAAGTAAATATGGTAAGTAGAACTAACGAACAGGTGCTAGAAGCTCCTATAGAAAAAGTCTTAATAGGCACATGCTTGGAAGAACTAGGCAATGCACTGGACGATATAACGACCGAAATAGATCCGCAAAATCCAAATATACCTTTTCTCAATTATCCTGAGGGTATTTATGTCAGCTCATTATGTGATTACCGGGAAGAGTTATATGAAATATGTAGTCACATATCAACACGAGGTTTGCGGGAAGATATGGTTAGACGAATTAATCAGCTAACAAATACACTGAACGACCAAGTTAGCGTTAAAATAAGTCGACTCAAACGTGCTTTTACTGATGCGGTTGGTGTTTCACTTGCAGATCATTATATAATCCAAGGCGAAAATGCGGAGAGAAAAAAAATAAAACTAAGTCGCAACTTGGTTATTAGAAACTAGGCCATTGACATTTATACTATTAAGATGAAACACTTATTTCATTATTTACAAGTTGCTTTTAGGATATCTTTTAATCATAACAGGCAAGAAGAATTAGTTTGGAAAGATTTAAAGGATTATCATAAAACGCAAGAATATAATTCAGGTGTTTTTGAAAAGGAAAAGACAATTGAATCTGTATTTCCAATCTCTGAGAAAAAGTCTTTGAAATTTACTTACTTTACTCAGAATGGTAAACTTCACTTTACATCACTTATTTTAAATAAGTATGATCCAGATATTGCTAGCGAAGTATTTATTCTTGCAACACATTTTAATAATATCTTAAATGAAGGGTCTGTAATAGTTTATCCCAATCATCTATGTGTTCAATTTGTTTTGAAAACTAGTTATATTGCTAATATAGTTTATCCTGCAGATAAGCACCGATACACAAAAATGCATTATGACTCTTCGATCGATGTTTTTTGGGCTTTTGACAAACTAGTTACTGAAAAAGAAGACCCTGCAATAATTATTGCTGACCTTATGCGTATGAAAGAGGAATCAAAAGAAAATAAGAGTTGACATGCCTGATCATTTTATTAACACTCAATCTGAAGCTGTATTACATTTTTTCAAGAAGCTCGACATCGATATGGTAAACGAACTACTCGATGGTGATCGAACTTATTCTGATATAGAGAAGCCGCTATTCATTCATAAGCTAGGCAACGCTTTTGATGAGTTTCTTACCACTGGCGATGAACATCTTTTCCTATATCCTGGAAAGTGTAGCTCTAGTTTGTGTGATAGTTCTGGTTGTCCGGGTTACGCGTTTGTCGGAAACAAGTCAGGCCTATTCATGGAATTGGTATTTAAAGAAGAGCAGGGTAGGGTAACAGACATATACGACTGCAGCGAGTTTAACGCGTATTCTCCTCCAAGAAAATTTGATAAGCGCGTCAAAATAGATCGACTGGAATTTCCGTTCTAGCCGATTACTTCCATCCGAAGCTCACATATGGTACTATATTTGTTATTATCTCGAAAGGCGTACGAGTTAATAAACTAGAATTCACTTTCATTTTGGCTGACATTAAAGCTATGCGATCAGCGAAGATTATTCAGAATATTCTTGAATTTTTATATATTTCCCTTAAATTATTTAATTCGATCACTTTTTATAATATTTGACCAAAAATTTATTTATAATGGATAATGGATTTTTAATTCAGATTACAAATAAATCAAAT
>Ga0194118_10006807_pt1 | contig 11228 bp, 8 predicted proteins | sample TA2MahsurfametaG_2_FD_148662 | JGI IMG/M metagenome (GOLD analysis project Ga0194118, IMG submission 148662) | Freshwater microbial communities from Lake Tanganyika, Tanzania - TA2015013 Mahale N5 surface | ecosystem: Environmental > Aquatic > Freshwater > Lake | place: Tanzania: Lake Tanganyika...
GTGATAGGGCTTTACTATCAGTCCAAAAACCAATACCTTCTATCGTATCTGCAAGAGCACATGCCACAGGTAAGAATTTACAGGTTTGGGGAAATCAAATTATCGCAAATCCACTATCCGATGGTGCTAGATTTGAGCAATTGATTGGTAGATGCCATAGAACAGGGCAGCAAAGACCCTTAGTTACTGCAACTGTTTATAACCATCGTGTTTTCGCTGCAGCCTTTGCTCAAGCCAAGCTAAGTGCCAAATACATTGAAGAAACAACTGAGCAAGAACAAAGATTGAACTATGCGAAATGGACAAAAACCATCGTTTAGTAATAGAATCAACTCAATATAAAAATAATATTGTAATATATATTCTCACTTTGATTTGACACATGATTTGTTTTGAGATAAAAAGAATCGCTTTCTAAGCAAAACACACAATACACACATGCCCTTGAAAGGTTTTGTAAAATGCTGAAACATTTGAGTAAAAGTATCACAATCTTGTTGTTGTTGAATACTTTGGTGGCTTGTAGTAATCCTACACCACAACAAGCTAATGTCAAAAATGACACCCCATCCTTACCTAATCCTGAGTTGGTCAAGGCTGAATCCCCTATCATTGAAGAAAAGGTTGTAGAAAAGCCTATCGTTGATGCAAAGGTTGTTGATACTAAAATCGAAGATGCTAGTATTCCAATGGATATGGAAAAGCCAAAATACAACCCAAGATTAGCCCCTAAAGGCGAAGATTGTCGTAATTATTTCGACAAGGATTCCTTTGATGAAACACAAGCTAAGGGTAATCCATTCGTTGCTGGACGAGAATATTTTGTTTTCACAGAAGGTATCACACAAGCAGCAACTGTGCGTATTGGGTATCTCCCAAATTTCAAAAAATTAGCCTTAATTGTTACTGTCTTTGGTGATAAAAGAGTTTGCCTTGATAAAGATAGTCTTTTAGCAATCACACTCATTGATAGACAAGAAGAACTCACTGTTTTTAGCTTTGAGAGTGTCCATAATTCCAATTGTGGCACTTCCAAGAAAAAACAAGATAAATTGAAAAAAGCAACAGGCATTTATCTCTTACCTGTTGACTCATTCTTTTATCAAAGAGCCTTGTATGAAAATACTCGAAAGTTTGTTCTTGAGGTTAACAATGGGAATGCAATGGGTTTCAACTATTTAGAAGATAAGCATTCCAAAGATTTCTTGAATGGTCTTAGGTGTGCATATGAGGCAATTGGTGAAACAGAAATCAAGACTACATTTTTGATCAACAACATCCTCAAGGCTGATTAGAAATGACAAAACAACAAAAACTTTTTTGCTTTCTAGCAATCACATTCGTATCTATCACAACAATTTGTTGTAGTGATGACAAGCCTACAAGCACAAGCACCAATGTTTCTAGTGAAACCCAAACAAAACCATTAGAAAACCAACCAACTCAAGCAACAACTCAAGCACCAACTCAAGCTATTGATACAAATTCAACAACTAAAGAAATACCAGGTGGTTTGAATATCCCAAATGGTAAAGAGTGTGAAAAGTATTTTTCAAAGGATGCAATCCAAATAGCAAATCAAAAAGGTGTTTACATCAATTCTCGTAGAAGTATTTTTGTGGGGGATGATGGTATCGTTCTTACAAATTTGATGTATAAGGACAAAAAGCTACAACTCGTGACAAATCTATTTTATGTAGGTCGTGAGGTTTGTATCCAAGAATTCAGCTCTCTTTTCTTATCCTTCGAAGATAATGAAATTCACCTAATCAATGGCTTACAAAAGCAAAATTGTGCAAGAGTAAAGAGTAAGGATGAAACAGGGGCGATAGGTATGTACCATATGCCTGTGAATAGCACCTTGTTCAAGCGATTACTTTTCGCACAGCCCTTTAGTATCGCAATTCACACAAAACCAAACGATGTGAGTGTATTCAAAGCCTATGACGAAAATTCAGCTAAAGATTTTAGAAATGCTATTCGATGTGCATTTGAGGTTTTAGCAGTAGGCTTTGATTTGTCTAATGAGAATATTTTGGTAGATACTATGGTAAATCACAAAAAACAATAAAAAATTTTGAAAAGAATAAAAATTTTTGAAATAAAAATTGATATACGATTGTTATTAGGGTATTGATTAAGAAACAAAAAAAATTTTAAACTTGAAACTTGAAACTTAAAACAAAAAACTTGAATATCAAAAGGATATGAGATGAATACGATATCATTTTTACAAGGTAAGCAAGCTGAGGATTTGTTTGTATCTATTCCCAATGTTGAATTGGTTAGAAAAGCTACACCAAATGAGGATATTTTAGAGCATTGGGATGTCTTAGTAAATATCAAAGATTTTGGCACACACAAGATCGATGTGAAATCTAAAAAAAGAAAATATAGACATCCCCAAGATACCACAAAAAAAAATGAGGCTATTTGGTGGGAATTACAAACTGTAAGACGATCTGATGGCAAAAATTATATTGGTTGGGGTGTACCAAATGGCATTGATCGTAAAATCGCACTACAAGGTAATCACAGCTTTGTGATTGTTGATCCAAATGTTGTGTACCCTGAAATTATGAAAAACCTACAAAATTCCTATGGTAGAGAATATTGGCAAAAATGCACTCGTGGTACTCACAATGACTTGATCACATCCCTACCACCAAAATGGATCATGCAATTTGTTGAACACAAGCTATGCTTTGAAGATAAAAAATAAATACAATTACCAAATCAAAAAATAAATTTAGTACAAATATGTAATAACCAAAAGCTATGCTTTGATATCATTTCTAAGGAAGTCAATTCCTTTGCACTCTCAGGTGCAAAATAACCTGTACCTAAATTCGCAACACTTATCCCTCTCTCTAGGAATGAATCTGCTAAAGTAGATGCTCTCATAGGAATAATATTGGCTTTCTCACCAATTTCTTGTGCTGACAATGTTGGAATATCTATCATCAACTTAGGCAATTTGAAAAATCTTTCAGAGTTTTTGTATCTCAAGCCATATGAAAAATCAATTTCATTTGCTATCAAATCACAAGCAACCACTTGAACTCTTTTCGCTAATTCATCCATCTCAAAATCTCTAAATTGTATCAAGACTTGCCAATGATTTTCATGGCAAGTGATTTTGTTTGGATTTGTGTACCCATCTAATCCTTGAGATTGACTAGGTAATTGCATATGATTTAAAAGCATTGGTGTAAGCCAATCAAAAAGTTTTTTGATTCCATAGTCTATTTCTATCGTTCTATCTTGGAAATAGGAGCAAGAAATATTGTAGGATGCCCCCATTTTGATATGTGGTTTTATCATGTTTTCAATAATCGCTACAATACACTCAGCATCTATCTTTTGTTGTACATAAATTTGACCTATACCACTTGTTGCATTTTCTTCATGACTCACATAATTCAACAAGCTATAATTCAAATATTTATGTTCACCAATCCCTAGTTCATTGAGTATATCACACATCATCATGATATCACTATAATAGCCTTCCTCATAAGCTGAACAAGTATGGGTATTTACACCATTGATTTCAAAATCAATTATATACCCATTTCTCAAAAAAGTTTTTTCACATTTCTTTGGGAATTTCACACTAATATATGACGCATTGAAATTTTTTGTATTGATTTCAAAGGGTTCACTACCATCAATCGTATAAGCATATTGTACATTGTTTTTAGATAATAATTCACATATTTTTTGAGTTGTCTTATGTGATGCTATTTCCTCATCAGGTCTAAAAACAAAAAATATTGGTGGGTGTGATACTTGCTCATCTTGTATTTTCAACAAATATGCAAGTAGCATTGTTTCCACTACACCTAATTTGTCATCTAAACCAAAGGGGTAATCACCATTACCAAACACAATATTTTGATTCAAAAACTTTTTCAATGTGGGGAAATTCTCAATATTGACTTCAATATGTCCATTTTTAGGATATGGAATATGATCAAAGCCATTCCATTGTTTTGATATATATAAGGGCGATGGTTTAGTGCCTTTGACATTATCAATATGTGTGATAAATGCAATAGGATTTTGACTTACCCCCATACCACTACCATCTATGTAAGCAACAACATTCGCCATTTCATCACATCTTACCCCAATGCCTAAGCTTTGGAAAAAATCTACAATGAAATGAGATACATTAAATTGGTGTTGTGTGCTAGGTATAGTCTTGGATTTAGAATCGCTTGTACTATCTATCGCTACTATTTGTGTGAGTAAATCAAACCCTAAGTTTTCTATTTTTTTTACAAGATTCCAATTGTCATAGGTGTTCATTTCAAAATCCATTCATTATGTATCTTTTCAAATCAAATGTATATTTAATTATTTGGTTTAATACCAAGTTCTTTCATTGTTTCAAGAACTACAGGTCGATGTATACCCAATCTTTTGCTTATTTTATGTACTGATAGACCTTGAGAAGCCAAGTTTTTCACTAACTCATGCCTAGCTTGTTTTGTCCTATAATATGTCATACCTTTACTATCTAAAAACATCGAAAGTTTTGGCTGCGACAAATTCATAACTTGTGCAATTTGAAGGAGGTCTAAACCTTGACACATAAGAAGTTTGATTCTTGGCATATCCTCATCGGTTGGCTCTCGAAGAGTTTTAGGAATCCAAGTTTCACCATATGCAGCATTTGTTCTAATTGTTTCCATATTCTTGTCCATTTTTTTTTTAGGATTAAGCATATGAACACCTAAACCCATTAAACCTAACAAGCCCAAGCCTCTTAACATAAAAATATTTTGTTGTTCCATATCGATTCGCCTTTCAATGCATTGATTTGTTTCAATAATAAGAATACTATATATGATTCATAATTCAAAAGAAAAATACAAATATTACAAAGCTACAAAATTCTATGTTTCAAGCAACATCTTAGATAGCATAATTTAGATATAGATATGCACTTACAAATATGATTGTTTATTGTTGGGTAATTTTTTTCAATTTGTTGTATCATAAAACAAAACCATTGAAACAAAAGCAAAAAAGTAAAAGGAAAAAAATGATTAAGGAATTGATAAAAAATATAGAATCCAATTCTATACTCAAGCAATCAAGCATCAATATGGACATAAAAACAGAATATTTACCACACCTAAGACAATGTCTTAATTTTATGGGTATTATACAAAAGGATTTTGATGCTTTGAATTTCATCAAAATGTTCAAAACTAGGGATCTAGTTCTAGTCAAATCACAGCACAAAGACCACTATTCAACATCAGATACAAACAAAGAAGTTCCATCAGTGTTTCGTATCATCGTATCATTTGATGAAGATTCAATTTGGGCAAGAGGCTTGACAACATCAAGTCCTAACAAAACCTGTAATATTTATATGAAGGTTTGTTTGGTTGGTGACCCCAAAAATATAAATGACCCTTTGATGAAGGAATCAATAAACATACAATTAAAAAACATTTTTTTAGATACAAGTTTTTTGGAATTGTTCATACATGAATTTAGACATGTTAGGGATTCTAGTATACATAAAGACAATATTTATGAAATGATTGATTACAATGTCAATGAATCTGAAATGGTTAGCAAGCTAGTGCTATTGTTTTTAGGTGAGGCTAATGATATCTCCTTAAATGATGTAGAGTTAGATATTTTATGTGGTGGTGAAACTCAAATTATACCTAAATCTAAAATAAAAAACTTTTTAGACTACATAATGCTTTTACATGACAATGGTGATTTGCGTAAAAAATTTTTCTTTGACTTGGTTTTGAATGCAATCAAAAAAAATAACAAAACTAAATACAATGCTTTGAAAAACAAGGATTCTATTGAGTATCAAGCACTTGATATCTTAATAGACTATTGTATAAAACACTCAATGCTAAATTTACATAATGAGAATGTTAATGTTGATATATATGACACTATAAATGACAAAACTAAAAGCACAAAATTATTGAATTTCTCAAATATGCAAGGCTTATTTGAAATCATTTCTAATCTACTATGTAAATGGCGAAATGAAGAGGTATTAGCTTATAAATATGAGTTTTTACTTGACCTATATCATTGCTCTCCTTTTGTTGATAATTTTGATGATTTCTTAGAAGTTAGTTCAAAATCATTCTTAGGCTTGTTCAACAAAAAGCATATTGAGAAAAATAGCTTGGAATCAGTGTATATTGCAACTCTTGTCAATAATTTTAAAAGAACACTTGTGGATGAAAATACCATAGATAATTTGTTCAAAAGCAAAGAACTATGCAAAAATGAACTACTTGTCAATAATTTTGACAAAATCAAAAAGTTTTTTGATCAAAATTTTGTAAGAGGTATTGCTTCAAAGGATGTTGATATCATTAAGGTTTTTACATTACTAGAGAACAAAGCAAGCTTGATTGTACAAAACATATACCAAAAATCACTAGGCTACAAATTAGCTACCATAGATGCAAGTATATTCTTTGATGCATTCCACACAAAAGATATAGATGAAAAAAGCAGTCGTTTCATATCTACACTCATGTTTTTTACTAAAACAAATAATGAAATCATTTCAACAATCAAAAATGTAGAAACCTTGTTAGTACAAATAGATATGTTGTCTAATTTACCTACAAATGAAAGCAATCAATATTGTATCAACCTTTTGTCCAACAGACTAAAAAATATCAATACAATAATTTCAAAAAATATGGAAATGCGAAACAATTTTGTTTCATTTTTGAAAAGCATATCGTCTAATCATATCAAGGCAACAAGTTCTGAGCAAGAATTTCTAGATGATATTCTTGGGCTAGATATTTTAAGTAAAGCCTATTCAAAAAAAGTAGATGCAATTCAAGAGGCTATTTGTGAATTGATTAGGTACTATGATGCTTATCAAGACCCTTATGTTTTAGATATTATAGTGAGTAGGTTTGAAAGATTGAATAATGCAATCCAATCAAAAATAAAAATTTTTTACTAAACCTAAAAAATATTATTTATTTTGTTCGTTGTCTAATTCATCAGATACATCAATATCTTCTTTCTTCTTAGATGGTCTACCAACCTTTGATAGCTTTGTTGCTTTTTCAGTCTTAATTAATGCACTCTCTTGTATAGAACTACCTAATTGTGCTTGGCTTATAGAAACCTTTTTAGTCAAATCCTTGAATGCTTTCTCTAATTCCTTGATTCTGTTTTCAATTTCCTCAAAGAATCCCAAGTTGATACCACCATCAACATCCTCAAGCCTTTCCTCAATTTCTGCTAATCTATTTTCTAATTCGTCTTGTATTTTGCCCATTTTATCTTCTAGCTTTGCATATTTACGAATTTCATTTTCGATTTGCTTTGTTTTCATGCTTAATGATTGTCTATCCATATCACAAGCAGTTTTGTGCATATCTATTTCTTGCTTTGCTTGTTCAACACCTTGACTATTACCATTGTTAGCACCAACCTGCTTGGCTTTCCATTGCTTGAAAAATATCGCCCCTACAACTAATACAATCGTAACAAAAACATTACCACCTGACATATCCAAAAAATGCTTGAACATTTCGAATTCTTCAGGAATTTTAGTTTCTATTTTTGTTTCAATAGGACTTGTAGGGTTTGGTATTTGTGGTGTTAGCCCTTGTTGTTGTGATGTTTGATGATTTACATAGAAAACCTGTCCGTTGGGTGCAGTATATACCATTTGTTGTTGTGGCATAACTTGTTGTGGAACACCTTGATTGTTCATATTAGGGTACACAACTTGTTGTGGAACACCTTGATTGTTCATATTAGGGTACACAACTTGTTGTGGCATAGCTTGTTGTGGCATAGCTTGTTGTGGCATAACTTGTTGTGGGTTTTCATCTAATTCAGAATCATTTCCCACTTCTTGCTTTTCTTGCTCTACCTTATGATCGTTTTTGTGGTCTTCCTTTTGATGTCTAGGATTTCCTTTTTGTGGCTCTGGTCTTGGACTCATGTTTTAACTCTCTTTTTTGCTTTTTTTTGTTATTGGTTTTGTGTCATGTTCAGGGGGTTCTATGTCTATCGTTTCTTGGATAAATGTAGAAACTATCTCTATCTCACAATCCTTCACATCATATGTTCTACCACGATAAAAAATTTTATTGTTTTCTAGTATGGCAAAGGATTCGCCTTTTTTAATGTGGCACATACATATTTCCAAATGTATCTTGATAGATAGATAACAAAGAGTTCGTTTCCTCTATTGTATGGAAAGGGTGAAAACATACAATGTCTTGGGCTTTACGACACTTGAATCAAAGCTGACAAACCCTTGTTCTTCGCAAAAAGTGAACTAAAATTGATAAGCATCGAAACTCTTTGTATGTAGCACATTATGAATTTTTTTTGTAATTATGTCAAATATTTGAATGTTTTTTATTATTGTTTCTTTTTACTTTGCATATACATATATGCACCAACACCAACCACACCAACCCCCAATAAAGACCATAGCAAAATGCTGCTTTTTTCATTTTTTGATTTTTCTTTTGATTTGTCATCGCTTGTATTACTTGCTGGTGTAGATGTAGATGCTTGAGTATTGGCAGGTGTTTGTGCAATAGTTGCTGGTGGTCGACTTTCAATTGTTATAGGTGTTTGATTGCCAGCAATTGAAGAATCACTTGGTGTAGAACTTGGGATTGTTGTATCTTGACTTGTTGCACTTGGTGTAGAATCTGTTGCATCTTGTTCTAATGTAGGTATAGAAACATTTTGTTCCACTAAATCTACAACATTATCAACATTAGGTATTGATGCAATACCAATAGGTTCAATACTCTCAAGAATTTCTGGCTCTAAAACATCCTCAGGTAAAGACATTCCACCAATATCTACTACAATTGTTCCTAATGAAAAAAGTCCAAGTTTTTTCTTAGATTGTATGTTTTGAGATATTCTATCAGCCATTTCAACAACAATAGCTCCACCATTTTTAGGTCGAATGGTTTGTAGAATTGATTGCCCTTTGTTTTTAGCTTTAAGAGATCGTTGAGTTTCAGACTTTCTAGCTTTTTCTTTTCTATCCTTGTGTCTTTTGACCTTTTTCACAATCTTATCTAGTGCTAGTAAAAAGATTGGTTCTGTTACCAAGCCATTACCAATTCGTTCATCAACAACATCCTTGAACAACACTCGATAAGGCATTTTCAGCTCGCAAGCCATTAGATCATCTTGATCAAGCATATTCAAAATAATTTTTTTGATAGTTTCTTGTGATAAAGGCACAGCTTGATTTGGATTGTTTTTGTCGCTTTGAAGCAATCTATTAGCACTCACAAGTCCCTCAAGATTATTTACAAATTGAATCAAAAACCACATATCGATTGGTTTGACTGCTATGTTTGTTGGTAGGTATTTCAAAACAATACCTTGTTGGGATTCAATGTCTTGTTGAACTTGTGGGTCAGATAACATGGTATCAATCAAATCTTGCTCGATTTGTCTAACATGATTTTCTTTTTCATCTTCTTTTTCTACATTGCCACATATATTCAAGATTTGCATACTTGTTTCATTGCTCAAAATTCCATCAGATGCATACAAATCGAAAAGCAAAGATGCAAATCTTTTCTTCAATTCTATGATAACAAAGAATGTAGGCAATGCTTTACCTTGAACATTAGTATTTGGAATACTTTTCTTTTTCTCAACATTGAATAGGTGTTGTAAGCAATCTTTGATTTTGTTCTTAGGCACTGCCTTAGATGCCAAAAGTTCATGTATTTGAACGAAGAGTAAACAATCTCCAATTTTTGACTCTGTAAGATCAAAGGTTTCTGGTGGTGTAATTGATACTACACCAGATGCCAAAACTGAAGCTTGTGAGCCTCTTAATATGGAATGTAATTTTGATGTTTCAGGCTCTTGAGAAAATAGGGTATTAAAGCCATTTCTAATGGAAATCAAGGATTGATTCGTGTTTGGTAAAGCAGTGAGCGAAGTCATATAAACAAAACCTTTCAAATATAGTGTTGTAAAAAAAGAAAAAAGTAAATCTCAATACCTATGATAATAAATTGTAAATAAAAACAAAAAAAGTTTTTCAAAAAAAATATCAAAAAAAACTAATCTTTGTTTTTAGCTATTCTTAGACCAATGAACTTGTCAACTCTTTTTTTATCATATGTATTGTCAAGATAAATCACATCTGGTTGTCCAATATAACTATCAGGCATAAGATGTTCTAAACTAAATCCCTTAGCATAACTATAAATATCAGGTTTTGTTTCTTCTTGACCTATATATGCATCTATGTTTGACATTACATATTTCTTGTTTTTTTCTTTTTCTATTCTTTCTTTATCCCAAAATATGAGTGCTTTGTTTTTTGATGCAGTTTGATATCCTTTCAATGTATTAGCACTATCAAACACCCAATCTGCACTATATCCATGCATATCATACAAGCCAAAAGCATTTGGTTTTTTTATAGCCACCTTTGGTATATTTTCCAAAAAACGCACACTATCGAAATTATAAACATATTTTTCTAATAGTGAAGTGTTACCTTTGTATGTTTTTATATTAGGGTTTTCATCATGCATTTGTTTTTCTACCATTCGCTTTGTTCTTTGCGATTCATCCCATGTTTGAGTCCATGTTTGCTCACGAAAATCATTGTATCTTTGTTCATTCCAATATATTTTTACATCTTTTTCTTTAATTTTAGAATCCGATGAAATCGCTTTAGAAACATAATCCCATTCAACATCTGTCAAAAGACGAAAACCATTAGCATTAATATCCCAATGCACCATTGGGTGATCAGGATTTCCTTCTTTTATTTCGAAGCGATAACAAGGATTTAAACCACTTAACAAACTCAAACGATTACAAAACTCTATGGAATCATACCAACTAATTGAATCCACTGGTCTTTGTAAATCAATACCATATTCATTTGGTTTAGTATATGTCAAGCTATTAATTCTTGGCGATGTCCTCCCCTCACTATATTCTATTGTCATATCTTCCTTACCATGACCATTGAAATAACTTGGATTGTATTCCATAATTTCTTGCCATATCTCTTGTGTGATTTTCGTTTCAGATACCCAAAAATCATGGGTCATTTTGATTTTCATTGTATGACCATAATTTATCGTTCCTAGCCTTACATTTACTCCTTGTAAATCTTGATAAATAAAAAAACCTTTAGGACACAAACACATATTGAAGCTTTTGATTGTATCATTCCT
>Ga0194118_10006810_pt1 | contig 11226 bp, 9 predicted proteins | sample TA2MahsurfametaG_2_FD_148662 | JGI IMG/M metagenome (GOLD analysis project Ga0194118, IMG submission 148662) | Freshwater microbial communities from Lake Tanganyika, Tanzania - TA2015013 Mahale N5 surface | ecosystem: Environmental > Aquatic > Freshwater > Lake | place: Tanzania: Lake Tanganyika...
CATCAGGCATAGTAATTACCAATTCTTCATTGCTAGATGTTGCTGTTCCGCCATTTGGTCCATAGAATGTTTGAGAAGAGTTTTCCATTCCTTCAACAAAAAATCTACTTCCTAAAACGGAAAATAAAATAAATCCAAATAGTAAAATAATAAAAACAATTAAGAATTCTCCATTCATTTTATAATTTATGTTGTGAAAAAAATTGAAACAATATAAATTACAATTACTTATACTAAGCATAATAAAAAATAAAATGTGTTACAAATGCGACGTAGAATCATATAATTTAGGTTTATTGTGTAAATTGCGTGATTGGATACCTATTGAAAAAATATGTTGGGAAACGCTAAGTTCGAATAGAAATGCAATTCCCATGTTACAAAAGAATAAAGGCAGTATAGATTGGCTAATGTTATCATGGAATCCAAATTATCATCAAAGTGAATATTATAAAAATTGGCATTGTGATACAATAAGTGAGTACAATCATACGTTTCTTGAAAATAATCCACAATCTGTCGACTGGGTTTTTATATCTTTATCAACAAATCCAAATGACATCCAATTCTTAGAAAAACATATAGATAAGGTTAAATGGGAATCACTATCGTCAAATCCATGTGCAATTCACATATTAGAACAAAATATGGATAAAATTAATTGGCATTCATTATCATTAAATCCAAATGCAATTCACTTATTACAAAAAAATCCAGATAAAATTGATTGGATACAATTATCTAAAAATCCAAAAGCAATTCACTTATTAGAACAAAATCAATGTAAAATTGATTGGCCTAATTTATCTAAAAATCCAAAAGCAATTCACTTATTAGAACAAAATCCAGATAAAATTAATTGGTACAATTTATCAGCAAATCCAAATGCGATTCACTTATTGGAACAAAATCTAGATAAAATTCATTGGTTGCGTTTATCAGAAAATCCATTCATATTTGAATACGATTACGAAGCAATGCGTTTAAGAATGAAACCGTTGGCAGAAGAATTGATGGCAAATAGATTCCATCCACGGAACTTTGAGAAGTTTGTTAGTTGGGGATTCGATGAGTTTAATTTGGATTAACATGGTAAAAAATTGAATCCATTTTTTATTATTGTCTCGTATTAGATTAGAAGATTTATGTTGTTAGAAAGTAAAAAAGTCAGCAATGAATGTTTAAATATTACATACGATAGTTCTTTTGAATACGAAATCGGCATAGATGAAGCCGGTCGAGGTCCATTATTTGGCCGAGTTTATGCAGCGGCAGTAATTTTGCCAAAAGAAGACACATTTGACCACTATAGAATGAAAGATAGCAAAAAGTTTCACAGCAAAAAGAAGATTGAAGAAGTAGCAAATTATATTAAGGAAAATGCTATTGCCTGGGCAGTTGAATACGAAGATGAACAGAAAATTGATGAAATTAATATTCTACAGGCAACACAATCTGCGATGCATAAAGCAATAAGGTGTGTCCTAAAAAAAATAGAAAACCATGAGAATACTATTTTGTTAGTTGATGGCAACTATTTTAAACCATTATTGATTCAGAATGCTTCTAAAACAAAGCTAGAACATATAAAATATGTAACAATTGAAGGCGGTGACAATAAGTTTTGTTCTATTGCAGCGGCATCGATTCTAGCAAAGGTCGAACGTGATAAATACATTGATGATTTATGTGTGGAGAATCCAGAATTGTCTGAAAGATATGGAATTGATACTAACAAAGGTTATGGGGCAAAAAAGCATTTGGATGGAATCAAACAATTTGGAATTACTAAATGGCATCGCAAAACATTTGGTATTTGTAAAAGTTATTCCTGATTCTACAGGGATTCTCCCTGTACGACCCTATTTTACAAGACTTTACTGCGTTATACCCTGTACGACCCTATTTATTGATTCTACATGGACTTTACTGCGTTATACCCTGTACGACCCTATTTTACGAGACTTTTGTGTGTTACAGCCTCCAATTTATATCATAAATCATTATACTCTACATTAAATAACTTACGTGCTTCAACTATTATGTCAGAAATAAATATATTGTCATTTAGTGAATTCATTAAAATCTCATAGTTTTGTAAAAGTATTAAATCAAGTTCTACATCTAAGTCCTTGTTAGTTGTGTTGTAATCCACAATTATATTTTTTATTGTTGTTTTTATTTCGATACTAAGAAATGCGATGATTTCATCATTAGTTACAGATGGATTATCCAAACAAATCCATCTTTCTTTACCCAGATTTGTAACATATTCGAAGTTATTATAATAAATTCTATAAAGAATACACGCTACATTATAATCACAAGGTGACAACATTACATCATGAACAAGTGTTTCCAATGAACATGATTCAATTGTTTGTGAATAAAATGATGACATAAATATTTTATTCACAATATTTCTAATATATAACTAAAACACAATTGTTTTATTTTCAATTTATTTAAGCAGAACATACGTCACAAATTTGTTCTTGTTCATGTTCTTTTTCCTCAGTATCATTATTGTTCATCATTTCTGGCTCAATCGTAAATTGCTGTGCCTGATGCTTAGCCGGTCTTCTAAAATAATAAATACCAGTTTTCAATCCTTTCTTCCAAGAGTAGAAGTGCATTGAAGTCATTTTATTATAAACTGGTTCAGACATCCATAAGTTCAGACTTTGAGATTGACAAATGAAAGGTCCTCTGTCCGCCGACATGTCGATGATTTCTTTCATCGGTATTTCCCAGACAATCTTATATTTTTCACGAACATGTTCCGGCAACATAGTTAGATGTTGAATGGAACCCTTATTAGCGATAATATTGTTCTTAATTTGTTCATTCCATAATCCTAAATCAGACAATTCTTTCATCAAATATTTGTTGATTACAATAAATTCGCCGGCCAATGTTCTGCGTGTATAAATATTGCTAGTGATTGGTTCGAAACATTCATTGTAACCTAAAATCTGTGACGTGGAAGCAGTTGGCATCGGAGCAACTAATAGAGAGTTTCTAAGACCATATTTCTTAATACTTTCTTTAAGTTCACTCCAATTATATTTATCGGATGGCGTCACATTCCACATATCAAATTGGAGAATACCTTCTGATGCTGGTGACCCTTCAAATGTAGAATAAGCACCTAACAGATTCGCATTTTCTCGTTTCAAATTGGAATACTCATATTCACTAATTGTGTTTAAAATAGTTTCTTTATTATGATTTTTAATAAAGTTCGTTTGACACATGGATAATTCATTACTTTTTTCCAATGCTGCATGATAAATGGTTTCAAATATCTGTTTGTTGAGTTCCTTGGCTTTTGGTGATGTGAATGCCATATCAAGCATAATAAATGTATCTGCTAATCCTTGAACACCAATCCCAATTGGTCTATGACGCATATTACTTTTACGAGTCTTTTCCGTTGGATAAAAGTTAATATCAATCACGTGATTCAAATTGTTAGTTACAACTTTCGTAACATAGTGAAGCATTTCGAAGTCAAATGTTTTATTTTCTTGGTTTATAAACGCAGGAAGAGCAATAGATGCTAAATTACAAACAGCGGTTTCAGTTGGGTCAGAATATTCCGTAATTTCGGTGCATAAATTGGACGATTTTATTGTGCCAATATTCTTCTGATTCGATTTCTTATTGATAGCATCTTTGTAGAGCAAATATGGTGTGCCTGTCTCCATTTGCGAATCTAAAATTGCTAACCATAATTTGCGTGCGTCAATAACCTCTCTGGCTTTTCCCTCCGCCTCATATTTTTCATAAAGTGTCTTAAAATCGTCGCCATATGCGTCAGAAAGACCAGGGCATTCATGTGGACACATTAAAGACCATTTCTTTTCTTCTTTGACACGCTCCATAAATAAATCTGGAACCCATAACGCGTAAAAAAGGTCTCTCGCTTTCGTAATTTCATCGCCATGGTTCTTGCGCAATTCTAAAAATGAAAAAATGTCAGCATGCCATGGTTCCAAATAGATGGCGAATGAACCATTACGACGTCCACTTTGATTAACATATCTTGCTGTATTATTGAATACACGTAACATCGGAACAATACCATCAGTGGTTCCATTTGTTCCTTGAATTCGACTGCCCTTTGCTCTTATGTTGTGAATATGTAAACCAATTCCACCGGAATATTTGGATATTAATGCACAATCTTTCAATGTATTGTAAATACCTTCAATGCTATCATCTTCCATTGCGATTAAATAACACGAACTCATCTGTGGTCTAATTGTGCCAGCATTGAATAAGGTTGGTGTCGCATGAGTGAAATACTTGTTTGACATAAGATCATATGTTTCTTTCACTAGATGAATTGCATTAGGGTTTTCAATATCGCCGTGTATTCCAATGGCAACACGCATCCACATATGTTGCGGTCTTTCAATAATTCTATTGTTCTTTCTAAATAAATAGGACTTCTCGAGTGTTTTGAATCCAAAATAGTCTATTAAATAGTCTCTATTATGTTCTATCATGCTATTCAATTGTTCGCCATAATTTGAAACAAATTCCCAAAACTTTTCAGACACAAGTGGTCTATGAACATCATCCGAATCATAAAAATAATATAATTCTTTGGCTACATTTGTAAAAGTAGGTTCGGTATTTTTTTGATGATTCGAGACAACGACACGACCAGCGAGTGTGCCATAATCAACATTTATTGTGGACATTGATGCGCATTGTTCGGCAGTTAATTCATCGATTTTCGTAGTATGAATTGTGTCGTATAATTGGTCAATTACTTTCATAACGAGTTGCTGATAATTGATGTGTAATGATGCTTCATTGCCAAGCTTTTTTACACGATTTAGAATTTTATCGAACGCAATTTCCTCTAATTTACCATCACGTTTAGTTACACGCATATTTTCCGACGACATCGATAGTTAATATAGTATGTAATGTTAACTTTAAGTTTGTTTAAAAATTATTAAATAAACAAAAGTAATATATGATAAATGACTTTTTAGAACAACAAAAAAATAATAAAATTAAAACAGTGTTGAAAACAGAACAACAATTGAATTTGGAAATTATGAATAATCGTTCTTTAAAAAAAACTATATTAAGACTAGAATCTCAGCTAAAAAATGAAGAAAATAATAAGAAAAATATTGAACAAATAGAAAAGGAACGTTTTATATTTAATGCCAAGATAGATGAACTAACAAAAATTATTGCCGATTGTGAAATGTATGATAAATTAAATACTATTCGTGAGTTGAAAACAGATAAAGAAAATATGGCTACAGAGAATGAACAATTAATTAAAAAAGTTCATAATATTGAAGATTCTTTAAATAAAAATAAGGTTATTATTGACAAACAACAAAATAAGATTATAGATTTAAACCAACGGAACATAGAGTTGAATCAAAAGAATGTTGATTTAAACCAACGGAACATAGAGTTGAATCAAAAGAATGTAGATTTGAATCAAAAGAATGTAGAGTTGAATCAAAGAAACATAGAGTTGAACAAAATAATTGAAGAATGTAACAAGGAAATTAATGTTAAAAATAATATAATCGATGAGTTGAAAAATACTAACAAAGAGTTGGTCTCTAAGTTAGAAACACATATAATAAATGAAAGTAACATAAATAAGCAACTCGATGACCTGAAAAGTCACCTACAAAAAGCGCTTAATAACAACAATTTGTTAGTTAAAGAGATTGACTTTTTGAAGAAGGAAACCAAGATAGTTAACAATAATATTGTTAGTATGCCAACCATTTACATTGTATATCAATATAATTATGTTAATGACAAAGTAACTGGATTGGGAGATTTTATCAGAGGTTGCTTCTATTTGCTACAATTTGCCGAAAAATATTGTTTAAATGTGGATTTTATAATTAATGATCATCCTTTAAAAAAGTTTTTAAAATATTTCGTCAATAAACCCAATATTGACAAGAAAATTAGTAAAAATATCCATTTTTTCAGAAAACCAAATTATGCTTATTACACAGATAAGGGATTAATAAAGTACAACTACAAAGATATAGACTATGATTTATTCAAGTTTATTGAAACGACAACTAAATATGATGAAAATAAATACTTATACTTGATAAGTCATCCAGATGAATCATACATTAATCAAACTCATAAAAAAAGATTGCGAGAAATTATAGAGCCAACATATGAGATTAATTTGTTAGTTGAAGATGTTCTACAAAGGTTACAACTAGAAAAACGGAACTTTAATGTTATACATCTTCGTCTACATGATGACCATTTTTATAATAAGATGACACCAATTGGAAGAGAGAATATAAATAATATTATTAATAAAATTAAAAATATTACTGAAAAATGTAATGTACCTATATTTCTACTTTCTAGTAACAATGCTATTAAAAACATATTAACTAACAATTTTCCTGATATTAAAATACTAACAAACAGCATAACACACATTTGTGACCCTAAATTGTGTAATGATGAAAACACTAAAAATACTCTTGTGGAGTTTTATTTGATGTCTCATGCTAAAAATATTATAAGCTTTTCTGTTTATGAACATGGTAGTGGCTTCAGTAAATGGTGTGCGTGTGCTTACAACATACCATATGCTTGTTTTAAACTATCTACTTCGGACTTTAAATCTTTTATGGCTTGAACCATAGATGGAATCAATTTAGCATACGAAGCTAACATGTAATCACCATTTTCTACAACTAAACCTGGAACATTAAAGTTTGTTAGTTTCTGTGCTTCCAACAAATCTTGTGCTATAAAACCTTGATCTTTAACTCCAATTTTTTCTCCTGTTCTCATATTCCATGTAAAATTTACTGGATTTAAATGTTTGATGAAATTGATACCCTCACCTACATTCAACGATTCAATATCCGTTTTATCACGTTTGTCAGATGGTCCTGTTATTGTTGTTGCGTTACAACATAGTGTATCTATTGAACCATTTCCTAATATTATTGTATTTGCTGTAAAACCACCAGATGGACCAGTTGAACCTGCTTGGTATCCTAAAAATGTACAATTAGAATAATTTATTGCTTGGTTTCCGGCTTCATATCCAATTGCAGTATTGTTATTAAATGAGCCAGATACTTGACCTTGTAATGCGTTGTAACCTATAGCAGTATTGTTACTATATGTTCCTGCTGTATTTCCGGATAAAGCAAAATATCCAACAGCAACATTATTTGATGCTGTTGTTCCGTTTTGTATAGCGCATGTTCCCAACGCACAATTATGGTCTCCGCTAGTGTTGTGTATCATACTTTGATATCCGATGGATGTATTGTTATTGCCAGTTGCATGATAAGCAGATTGTGTTCCTAATGCTACATTTCCGTAACCATCTGTATTACTATACATAGAAACATAACCAATCGCAGTGTTTGCGTAACCAGACGAATTGTTGTACATTGCAGCAGTTCCATTTGCAGTATTCCAGTATCCTGTTGTATTTGAATATAAAGAAATATATCCGGTTGCTACATTTTGTTCTCCTTGTGTATTATTTTGTAACGAGCTTGAACCAATCGCTACATTTTGATATCCTGAATTGTTAGACATTAAAGATTCTGAGCCAATTGCAGTGTTTGCGTAACCAGATATGTTAGAATACAATGAATCATATCCAACTGCAGTATTTTTGCTGGCAGTTGAACCAGAATTATTATACAATGATGCTTTTCCTATCGCAGTATTCTGATTCCCTGTAACATTTTCGTACATAGAATAACCACCAATAGCTGTATTATAGTATCCAGAAGTATTATTCAATAATGAATTGTAACCAACACTTGTATTAGTATTTGCTACATTATTCATCAAAGAGTTTGTTCCGATTGCTGTATTTTGTGAAGTAGTAGCATCAGCATTACGAAGTGCTCTGTATCCAACCGCTATGTTGCCATTCCCTATTCCAGATGTAGCACCATACAACGCATTTGTACCTACTGCTGTATTTTGGAATCCACCAATATTATTTTGTATAGCATTTGAACCAACCGCAGTATTAAATTCGCCAGTAGTATTGAAACACAATGTTGCTGTTCCTAAAGCGGTATTGTAGCTACCTGTTGTATTTTTTAATAGTGCGTTTGTACCTAAACTTGAATTACTTTGTCCGCTTTGATTGTTAAGTTGCGAGTAAGCACCCATCGCCGAATTATATGAACCATTGCTTCCATTTGTTCCTAAAGCTGATGTTCCGAATGCCGAGTTTAAAGTTCCTTGATTATTTGGCATACTATTTTCACCATAATTAGTATTCGAATTTGACATATATTTTTAATGAAGAAAATAATAAACCAAAATTTTTTATATGCTTCTAATATATGAAAACCGATGTATTTATGAAGTATATAAAATATCTATTTTTATCTCTTCTAGCGTTATTTGTCGTTCATTTAGTAACTAACAAATATATTGTCAGCGAGGGATTTGCGTCATTGAGTCCAGGTGATTATCCAAAGTCAGCTGATAAAGCAATATTAGATGATTATCCGCAGAAAGGTATAAATGAAACATCAAATAATAATTATAGTGATATATGGTGGCATTATCCGGTTTTCAAATTAGGTTCATTTGAACAGATTACAAACAATTTGAAATACAATTATAATCCAGATAATGGAACATGTATAAGAGCAGATTTTTGTGGGGCAATATATGATGATACCAAAGATAAAAAATCAAATATAATAAAGCCATTGCCAGAAGCACAAGAAGGAGGTGGCGCGCGAGTAGGATACTTTAGAACAGAACCAAATAAACTTTATTTTTCGATTCCAACAAATGAAAACATTTTATATTAATTTTATTCAAAATCTAAATCAATTTCAAAATCATCGACATCCATTTGATTGCTATTATCGGTGTCGGTGTCATTATCGGTATCCAATTCAGTCTTATCGGTATCTGGAATCTTAACAACATTGAATTTCTTAAATTGTAGCAAACATTTTGATACATTTTCAGATTTATTGGCATCATTTTGTTCCTTTTTTGGCTTTCGATTTGGTGCTCTATGTTCGCAACCGGTCACTCTTTCTGTCTCAATGATTTTCCAAATGCGTTCAATTACTGGAATGGCGGAATTAAACCACATTTTATTGCGACAAACTAACACACAACTGAAAGTCTCTAGTTTCCAATAAATTGTTTTCATAAAAATGTAGTTGTTATTAGTTTGATGATAATCAACCATCTCTTCTTGCCATTTAGTTATTTCTTCGTGAGTTTCAAGATTCAATGGTTTGTATGCGTAATAAGGACTACCATCTTTAGTATGAAAATGTAAAATGATACCTTTTCTTTTTCCATCTTTTGACAGGCACACATTTTCTAATTTTGTTTCTGATTTTGATTCCAATTCTGAATATGTATCTAATAAAAACTCATCTCGGCTCTCATATTCATTAAACTTTGTCTCCAGAAAGTCACATTCATCTAAATCGCAAACTTCCATTTGGATTTGCATTTGAATCCAATACTCTTTTTTTGGAATACCATCAATCTCTCTATTAACAATATTTTTAATTTCCAACATTCTGCCATATCTTTCCGAATTAGGATCAATATTGATTCCATCTGGCGATGCGCCTATGAACGAATATTTATCGTGTTTAATACATCCAAAATCACCAACTTTGGTTTTATACTTATCTTCATACAAATTAACGGAAACTGGTTCATACTTTTGCCCATGATGAAGTGTCGTATTTGTATTGACCAACTTAATTGAAGAAGAGGTTTCATCGACATCTTCTTTATTTTTTGTAAAAGCTTTTCCATAGATTAATTGATTCTGAACACTCTGACTTTCAAAACATTTGTGGATAATTGAAGCAGTAAGCATATTTTGACGTTCATCATACCATTCTTTTGTTCTTTGTACTGGCTGTGGTTTGCTTCTTAAATATGCTATAATTTTAGAAATGGCTTCGATGTTTGGTTTTTCAAGAATAGTAGAACAAGAATAAGAACGTGGACAAATAAATATACTGAAAAACTCCTTTTTTGCGTGATGTATGATTTCATTCATTTCAGCTATAGCATCTTCTGTGTAAAATATGTCGAAATCAAAATGAGCGTGCATCATTTCATTAATATTTTCATCAAATATTTCGTCGAATTCTGCTTCTGAAATGAGCAATGGATCACTCGTAATAAACTCTTCCATTAATTGTAGACAAACATCGTGTAACTCTAAATATTCTTCTTCATTAAAATAAGACGGATCTTCTTCTGGAACAATTAAATCAGTTACATCAATTAGGTCTGACATATTTTTATCGGTATCGGTAATATAAACTATTGTTTCGGTCATATAGATAGTATAACAAATATTATTTATACTATTTATTAAATCAATTTTTTGCTATTTGATTATTTGGCTATTAAGTTTCATTATCGGTGTCACTATCAACTAAACTGGCCTTTATATTTTTAGCAGTTCCTTGCTTCTTTTTTGGTGCCAATCCTTTTAATGTATTAACTCGCTTGTCAACTGATTTCAATGTAAAATTATTCGATAACTTATTGAATAATAGCCCAGGAATATCTTTAATTTCAGAACTATCTTTATTATAAATAACATCTTTTACGCGTGTAAGCTTCTTTTTATCGAGACAATCTCTAAAAAACAGAATTAGTTTATCGTATTCTTCGTCTGTTAGTCCATTTGTAGTCTTATAATTTTCAGCAAAGGCAGTCAATTTCTTCAATTTAGCCGTTTTATCTAACTTGCTCCATGGCTCAGTAGAATTATGTTGCTTCTCATTCTCTAGAAATTTATCGAGGTCATTCAAATTGGATGAAGACTTGGTTTCTGGCCATGGAACACCATTGAGAATCATAGATTTGTATTTAAGTGTTTTTAGTTCATTACATTCGGTATCTTTAGTAGTTGCCATTTTATATAGTATGTCAAATTAGATTTAACTATTTTTTATATAATAATTATTTTAATGGATGAAACGGATAATATAAAAAAACTTATTGTTACAGATACAGGGGCAAACCCCTGTACGACCCCTATTATTACAGAGGCAAAACCATGTACGACCCCTATTATTACAGAGGCAAAACCATGTACGACCCCTATTGTTACAGAGGCAAAACCATGTACGACCCCTATTATTACAGAGGCAAAACCATGTACGACCCCTATAAAAAAACTTATCGTTATTTCTGAAGATA
>Ga0194118_10006815_pt1 | contig 11219 bp, 11 predicted proteins | sample TA2MahsurfametaG_2_FD_148662 | JGI IMG/M metagenome (GOLD analysis project Ga0194118, IMG submission 148662) | Freshwater microbial communities from Lake Tanganyika, Tanzania - TA2015013 Mahale N5 surface | ecosystem: Environmental > Aquatic > Freshwater > Lake | place: Tanzania: Lake...
AATTCCTTAAAAATTTAAAACACAAAAAGCTTGTTAAATTAAAAATAATATAGAAAAAATGAATTTCATTAATATTAATAATAATTTTTTTTTTCAAGTTTTTTACCATAATTGATGAAATATTTTTCTATCTGAGAAAATATACAGTATTAATTTTCCTTGAAAATTATCTAAAACTTTAAAAAATTTATGCCGTAAATGACCTTAAACCCCCGAATGCCAAACATACATTGAAAAGCTTATTTTACCAAGGTTTTTAATTATAAGAAAAAATAAATTACCAATAAATTATTTGAAATCACGTTAATAAAATTAAAAAAAAATAATAAAATTGATACAGGCATTAATTTTCTAATGTAAAAATACTTAATACCTCTTCTGCCGATTATTAATATTGAAAATGACAAAAAAATTATCAAAATTAATAAATATAAGCTTTATTTTAATACATTTAATCTCTTATTAAGAAATTTTTTATTAATATAAAAAGACAATAAACCAAGTAAAAATACAAATATTTGTGTAAAAATTATTCGATAAAAATTTGATTCTACAAAATATTAGTTATTAATTAATGCTCAAAAAAAAAGTTTAGAAATAATAAAGAAAATAGTGCAAAAAAATTACGATTAGAGATTTTATAAGATTTTATAAGTAAAATAATAATGGGTAAAATTATATAAAATTCATTTAAGTTGATATTGTTGCCACGTCGGAAATTTTTTCATTCGAGAAGGGTGTAATATTATTTTAATAATAATAAATTTAGAAAAATATTTATAAAACTAGTTGGTTCATAATCTCAATAAAATGTATAAAAAAATATTCCAATATAAAAAATTGGCAAAATACTGAAAATCGTTCTCAAATAAAAATTAGAATAATTTATTTTTTTATAATTTTTAAGCAAAACCAATCATGAGAAAGCAGAAACAACATAAAATAGCTGAATACTATTAAGCACCTAAACTTACTATTTAATAGAATAAATTTTACAGGCAATTAGAGTTAGATAATTAACCCTCATTTTTGGGAATATAATTTAAAAAATAAGCAATATCGGTATTTCTCTTCAAAAATCAATAAATCATATTTTTTGTTTGAATTAAATTTAAATGTATAATGATTTTATAAACAACGCTTTTTTTATGAAAAATAAAAAAAAATATATTAACATTATTTTTATTTTTATATCATTTTTTATATATGCTTACATTTTTGAAAGAAATAATCAATTATACCTTCTTAATCCGACGGATGAATTTTCTTTTAAATATTTAATACAATCAACCAAATTAAATAATTTTAGTTATTCGTCACCACTTTATATTTTTATATATAAAATAATTTTTGTTTTTGACGAAAACTTTTATAAAGCCGCGAAAATTCTTAACTTATTTTTTTATTTATTAGGTAATATATTTATTTTAGTTATAGCAAAAAAATTAATAGGCATTAATTTTGCAAAAATAATTTTTCTAATTTCCTCTATAAGCACCTTCAACATCTATTCTTCATCTCTAATGCCTGAAATTTTTTTTTATATGTATTTTTATTTTTTTATTTATTGTTATATTTTTCTAAAAAACTTTTTTTTAAAATATACAATCAGTGGTGCAAATATCTTTATTCTATTCTGCATAAAGGGAACTGGCGTTTTTTTACTACCTGCTATCATAATTAACGAGTCTATTTTATATTATAAAAATCTGCATAAATTAAGAGATTTTGCAAAAAGTATTATTTTAATTTTATTTTCTTTTTTTATATTTTTTCTTATTTTAAAGATTTTTATTACAAATTCTTCTAACTCATTTTTTGGCTCTAAGTATCAAAATATTTTTAAAGAAATTTCAGATTATCAGGAATTTGAGTTTGTTTTAAATATTTTTTTTAAGAACTATCTTGGCCAAATATATTATAATTTTTTTATTTTTGGACTCCCTTTTATTTTATTTTTTTTAAAGTTTTTTGGAAAAAGAGAAAAAGTTGGAGGTTTAGTTTTTTTTCCATTTTTAATAATAATTGTCCTAAGTATATTTTCAAGCTTAAATCATGCCATGTATGTTTTTAGCTATCCTAATGAAATTGATACTTATAGACTAAATACAAGATATTATGACTTCATACTTCCTCTAATTTTAATATCAGTTTATCAATCTCAAAACTTTAATTTTTCAAAAAATAAAAGATTAAAACTTACGATTTATTTAATTACAATACTTGTATTCATCCAAATAATTTTTACACAAATAAGTAATTTTCGACCAACATTTGTAATTTTCGACGCTATTCTACTAAGGGGATATGTTTATAATGATTTTTTTTTTAATATTTTCATTACTACAAATATTTTAATAATAATTTCTTATCTTTTTTTTTATTTTAAGTCTGTGAAAGTTTATATTTTTGGATATGTGCCACTTATTGTAATTTTGTCATCAATGCCAATCACTAAAGAGATCAACACATATTCCAAACCGAATATTTATGATCAGGTTGGCAATCATATTACAAATAATAAGCATTTATTTAGCAAAAATATTACTATTGTAAGCGATTTTTTTTCAGGAGAAGACTTTAGGGTTCTATTTCATTTGGAGCCTAAAGAAATAATAAAAATAAAAACAATAGATATAAAAAACTTTATATCAAATAATACCAATATTTTTTTAATTGATAATGAAAAAAAATATGGAGAATTTGCGTTTTCTATATTTATGGATGGAAGATATGTTTATATTAAATGACTCAATTGTTATATAAATCTTTAAATATTTTTTCATATTCTTTTGGAAAGCAAATTAAATTAAACATATATTCTTTATTAGTGTTTCTTAAGATGTCTTCGGGCTTGTAAATTTTTTTTTCAAAAATATTACTTTTTATAATATTACTCTTAATCCAATTATTTTTTAATTTTTTTTTAAAAAAAGTATATTCATAAACAAATACTAAATATTCATTTTTATCAAATTCTCTTAAAATTTTTTTAAGCGTTACATTAGTTATTTCTATAAAAAAAATAGGTCTATATTGTTTAATAATTTTTTTTGCCCCCTTTATCACGCTAAATTCTGAACCTTCAGTGTCAACTTTAACTATTTGTGGTTTTCTAGTTAAAAAGCTGTCTAATTTATATACTTTAACGTAGGTAAATTTATCTAACCTTTGGCTTTTAATAAGGCTAAAAGCTTCTTTATCAATTTTTTTTTTGTTATAAAAAAATTTTTTTTTAAGAAATTTATTATGAGAAATTGCATAATTATAAATTTCTACATTAGGAAATTTTTTATATTTTGAAACTAATTTTTTAAAATATTTTTCAAAGGGTTCGATGCCTATAATCTCTAATTTTACGTTTATATTCAAAAATTGATCGATTTTGCTTCCTTTATAACAACCTACATCCAAAAACAAACCATGCTTAATATTAATAGATCTATAAAAAATAATACTTTCAATGTCATTTTTTAATATTCCTGAGTAAAGAAAATAATTTCTATAAATTTTTTTTGACCATTCATAAATTTTTAATTTTTTTAATAAAAAAATTATAAAATATGGTATGTTAAAAGCCATCCTAAAGAATTTTAGAGCCTTCAAAATCAAACTTAAATTTAACCCTTCTTAAACCTTTTTTTTCCAAAACTTTTAATGATGAATTGTTATTACATATAAATAAAAAAAAACCACCTCCTCCTGCACCAATCAATTTTCCTGACAATGCACCATGATCTATTGCCATATCATATAAATAATTTATTCTTTTATTTGATATATTTGATGATCTTTTTTTTTTTAACTCCCAATGATCTTTTATTATGAGTGAAAGTTCGGACATATTGGAATTAAGCAATGAATTTCTAATTTGATATCCATATTCCTTAATTTGATCTAAGTTTCTAATCATATTCTTATCCATGGATCTTGTTTTTCTATCTTGTACTTGTAAGATTTTATAAGAACTTCTTGTATATCCTGTGAAATATAAAAATAAATTATTTTGTAACTGCTTAAGAAAATTTTTTTTTATATTTAATTTTTTAACATTGGTAGATCCGTCTTTATTAAAAATATACTCATTTAGCCCTCCATAACTTGCGACGAATTGATCTTGTTTACCAACTGGTTCTTTAAGCTTTTTAATCTCTATTTTGCAAGCAATCTCAGCTATATCTTTTTTACTTAAGTCTAATTTTTTATATTTACTCAATATATTTACAAGGGTTACTGCAAAACATCCAGATGAGCCAAGTCCTGTTCCGGAGGGTATGTCGGCATGGCTTGATAGGTGAAGTTTTTTTTTAATACCAAAAAATTTTAATGTTTCTCTAAATAATGGATTTTTTATGTTTTCAATATTTTTAACTTTTTCTTGTTGTGAGTAATTTAAAATATATTTATTGTTAAAAGACTCTCCTAAAGAGATAAAAACATATTTATTAATAGCAGCTGAAATAACATATCCGGTTTTTTTTCTATAATATGATGGCAAATCCGTTCCGCCACCTCCAAATGGAATTCTTAAAGGACTTCTTGCTATGATCACAACTTAAAACCAGCCTTTTTGGCATCGTTATAAAACATTTTGACCGTTTCCACTGAATACTTTTCAAGATTTTTTCCAATTAAATTAATCTTATTTAGTATGTCTGTTGGGACGGTTATTATATCACAGCCAAGTTTTTCTGCCTGTATTATACTATAAAGTTCACGTGTGCTTGCCCAAAGTATTTCGATTTTTTTTTTTTCCTTCTTAAGTTTATTTGCATATCGAATGTAATCTGACACATCCTTACCGGAGTCAGATATTCTCCCACAAAATATTGATATAATTGCGCGTGTATTTGGATCAAGAGAACTTATAGTTTCTTTAATTTGTTGCTTTGTAAATATTGCGGTTATATTTAATTTTACTCCCTCAATAGATAAAAGTTTAATTACATTTTTTAATGATTTATTCTTAGTGTTAATTACTGGAATTTTTACGTAAACATTCTTTGACCACGATGAGATAATCCGTGCTTGTCTAATAATATTCTTTTCATCATCTGAAAATACTTCAAAGGAGATAGGCTTCTTAACTCTTTTTAAAATTTTTTTACAGAAATCTTCGTAATCATTTACTCCTGACTTTTTCATCAAAGAAGGGTTGGTTGTTAATCCTTTTATTAATCTCATTTTATTAAATTTTAAGATATCTTTTTCATTAGCTCCATCTGCAAATATTTTAATTTTTTTCATAAATAATTAATTAACTAATCTAAATAAAAAAATAATTATTAAAGCATAGAAAAAAGAAAACAAGTTAACTAATGAAATTGCTTTAGATCTATGTTTAGGATGTTTTTGATAAACTTTAACTTCAAAATATTTATTGTTAAGAATTAATAATTTAGAAATTATAATGCTTAGAAAAAAATTTCCTTTAAAGTTCTTAGGATAAAGACTTATAAAATTTTTCCTATTACAAAGTAAGGCTGAATTAAAATATCTTATATTTCTTCCAGAGATCAAACTAAAACATATTGAACAAACACGAGATAGAGTTTTTCTAAAAAAATTTCTCCTATCAATAAAATATGTTAAAATGACAGGATAAATTTTTGATTTAATTAAGTATCTTCTAATATCTCTACTATTTTCAATATTTGAAGCATGTAAAATTTTTATGTTTTTTCCAGTAGCATTTTTTGCAGCTCTAAATATTGATTTTGAAAAACCAAAATTTTTTTTATTTTGAAAAATCTTTAAATATTTTTTCTTTTTTTTTAAATCTTTCAAAATATCAAATGTTTTATCTGTTGAGCAATCGTCTATAATTATAATTTCAAAACTGAATTTTGCATTACGACATGCATCCACAGCACTTTGTATTGTTTCAGATACTATTTTTTCGCTATTGTAAGTGGCAATTAAAAAAGAAATGGTTTTCATAATCTTAAATTAAAATTTTTAATTTTAACTATTGACCTGATGTATGGTTTTACTCTGTCCTTGATCTAAATAAATCATTGAGCCACAAAATATTTTTGATTGTTGTGATGATAAAAGTTTAACAATATTAATATAATTTTTAGCTAATGGCATTTTGCTTTGGGGTAATAATTTTAGAAATTTTTTATATTCTTCAGGCTTGTAATGTTTAAATCTTGCCATTGCGTTTCTGTCACCATAAAAAGCTCCTGGCAGTATACCTGACATTACAATGCCATAATTTGCTAAATAATTACCCATAACTCTAACATAGGCTGATATGCTTGCCTTTGATGTAACATATGGAACCGATGCACTTGCTTCATGAGCAACTACTGAACCCACATGAATTATATTTCCTTGTTCTTTTTTAATCATTTTTGGTATAAAAAAATTATTGATATCTACAGCAACTCCAAGATTTCCTCTTAAGGAGTTCGTAAAATTTTTCCAATTTTCTAATGGTGAATTGAAACCAAAACTTCCACCGAGACAATGTATTATAATATCAATATTTTTAAATTTATTATTAATTTTATCAATAAAATTTTTAGTTATTTTTTCTTTCATCAAATCTCCATCAAAAAATAAATGATTTTTATAATTTTTGAGCACTTTCTTCATCTCAAGAATAATTTTTTTTGATCTGCCAACGATAACTAAATTTGATCCCAACTTATCAAATTCTATAGCAAGTTCTTTTCCCAATCCTTTTGTTGATCCAGTAATCAATATTTTTTTTTTTTTAAAATTCATAATTTAAATCCTATATTTTTTTTTAAATCAGAAATATTAATTTTTTTATTTTTTCTTGAAGAGATATTGCAAGCTTCCATTAGCAACCAAGTTTCTAAAGTGCTTTTTTCTAAAGATCTGTTTTTTGTAATTATTGATTTATAAAAATTATCATATTGTCTTTCATCATCTAAAATTTGGTAATCATCTATGTCTTGTAGATAGCTATCTTTTATGACTGCACCATTAGAATAAACTGTAATCCTGCCGCCTGATCTCTTTAGGTCGCATTTTGTTCCATTAAATAACCAATCTCCACTCCATCTTCCAGCAAAGCCTTGAGGATTGCCATGGGCTGATCTATTACCTATATATGTGAAATATCTTGCTTTACCATAATCGAAAATTACTGATCCAGATGCGGTCCTGGGTATGTTTTTATATCCAATATACCTATCTCCACCAATTGATGATTTAGAATATACACTTAGCGGTAACCCTAAAATAGCTACCAATTGACCAAGCTGATGACATGCCATAGAATGAAAAAAAGATCCGTCACTTTCAGAGTCTTTTCTTGCATTTTTATTGGTCAAAATTTGTCTTCCCCATGTTACGCAGTATCCTAATTTAAAATTACCATAAAAATTTTTATTATTTATAATTTTTTTCATTTGAAGACTTGCATCATTCCATTGATTGTTTTGACCTTGAATCAATAAAAGATTTCTTTTTTTACTCTTAATTTTTATAATTTTTTTAAAATCTTGAAAATTAAGTGAAATAGGTTTTACGCATAAAGTATGCAAATTATTTACTAAACTTTCACATACTAATTTAGCATGCTTATTTGCAGAAACATAAATGAAAGCTGCATCTGCCTTGACTTTTGCATTAGCTTTAGAAATTGAAGAAAAAAATATTTTTCTATTTTCTTTAGATAAATTGAAAATTTTATTTTTGTCTGTATCAACTAAACCTACAAGATTAAAATTTTTATTTTTTTTTAAAATCTCTAATCTTTGAATAGAATAATTACCGAGTCCAACATGAATAAAGTTTATTTTTTTCATTTAAAAATTTTTAACAATTGTTTAGTTGTATTGACACAAAAATCAGGTTTATATGGTTTTCTTTCGTTATAATTTCGATTAATAAAAATGGTTTTACAGCCAGCTTTTCTTCCAGCCCTGATATCTCTCCATCTATCTCCTATAACATAACTATTTTTTAAATTTAAATTAAATAAATTTTTAGCTTTTATAATCATACCTGCATTAGGCTTTCTATTCGGACAACTATCATTATCACAAAAACATACAAAATTTTTTTTTAAATTTAATTTTTTTTTAATAAATTTGTTTATTTCTAAAATATTTTTTTTTGTATTTTTTTTTCTTTTAAAATCAGGTTGGTTTGTAATCATAAATAAATAGTATTTTTTTTCTAAAAATTTACATGTTTGAATTATGTTTTTTGTAAATTTCAACTCTTTTAAAGTTTTTATTGATTCAGGTTTATTTTGTGCGTCAACGGGCGCCTCTATCAAAACACCATCCCTATCAAAAAAGATGGCATTTTTTCTTACCATGTTGTTTTATTTTTTTGTAATATTGGATTAGAGACTAAATAGTGCCAGACAAGAACTTGGAGGCTTTCTGTAAGGGGTGTTAGCAATTTTTTATTATCAATATCAAATATAATTGATATTGTTGAATTTTTAGCAGCATATCCGTCATTTTTTCCTAAAATTGAAATAGTTTTAATTTTTTTTTTTGATGCAAACTGCAAAGCTTTAACAATATTCATACTAATTTTTTTTTTTAAATCTCCACCTCCTACAGAAAATGTCATTAGCATGTCTTTTGATTTTAAATTACTGTTTTTTAGATAGCTAATAAAAGTAGTGTCCCAGCCTTCATCATTCGTTCTTGCGGTAAGCTCTGAAATATTATCAGTCAAACAGTATGCTTCTATATTGCATAATTTTCTAAAATCATTTACTGCATGAGATGCGTTTGCACTGCTTCCCCCAACCCCCATTACAAATAATCTTCCTTTATTAGATCTTAAAATATTTAACATATTAGCAATGATCCTAATTTTTTTCTTTTCAATTTTGGAAATTGCTTTTATAGCTTCTTGAAAAAAAGTTTGAGTAAATTTCATCTTTCAATAAAATTTTTGAAATTTTCTATACCACGTTTAGAGCCTATTTCATTAAATTTTTTATTAATTTTAATAAAACAAATATCATTATTTTTTATAAGTTTTTTAATAATTGAGTTAAGAGCGATTTTCTCCAATTTTTGTTCGTTAAATACACTTTTTTTAAAAATCATTAAACCATAATCAATAAAATTAGATTTTTTGTTTTTAGTATAAGCAATTAGTTTATTTCTTTTTATTAATAAATTTGGTCTATGATATAAAACTTTTTCTTTTTTAATCGCAGTGATAAGTCCAGAACATTTTTTTTTTTTAAAAGCATTAAAAATCTTTTTATAATTTATATCTAGATAACTATCTCCAAAAGTTACAAAAAAAAAATCATTCATCAACTTTTTGGCATTAATTAATGCACCACCGGTATCTAATCTTCTATTTTCTCTTATATATTTAATATTTTTAAAAGTTTTTTTTTTTTTTTTTAGATACCTTAAAATTTGATTGTGCTCATATCCCAGGCATAAAATTATTTCTTTAAATTTATTCTTTTTTAACAAAGTTAATTGATAATGTAGAAACGGCTTACTATTAAACTGAATAAGGCACTTTGGTTTATTAAACGAAATTTTCTTTACTCTTTTTCCCAAACCACCATTAAGAACAAAAATTTGCATGAGAACTTTTTTTAATTAAAAATAAATAAAAACTTATATAAGTTATGATTTGTAAAAAAAATATTATTTTACAAACATAATCGTTATCAAAATACATATAAGATGGAATAATGGTTAGACAAAAAATAAAATTTATAACAATAGATGTAATTGGATTTGCAAATTTCGTTTTTTTTTTAAATTGTTTAAATAGTAACATATGAAGATGTTTATCATCTGGAAAAAAAGGATTTTTTTTTTGTGAAATTTTTCTAAATACAGAAAAGAATATCTCAAAAAAAAGATAAAATAGAATATTTGCTATAAAAAAAGGAGATATCATTTTAAAATTATTTGCTAAATAAATTGATATAACGGCCACATGTGTTCCTAAAAAATATGCACCAGAGTCTCCTAAAAAAATTTTAGCATTTGGAAAATTAAGGGTTAAAAAGAGAATATTTAAAAATATTAAAAAAATTAAATATCTTTCAAATTCTATTTCTAAATTATTATTTTTGCAGACTAAAAAAAGGACCAAAATAATTATAGACACATGAATTGATAACAAACCATTAAATCCATCTATTAAATTTGACCCATTTATGATAAAAAATAATGCTAAAAAGACTAATATCGCCTTAAAAATTAAAAATAAATTCAAATAGTCTAAAAATATAAAATTAAATTTTAAAATATAAAATTTAAAATAAAAAATTATTAAAAAATTCATTAAAAACATCAAAAAAAATCTTTTAAATGGATTTTGAATAAATTGTGTATCTGCAAAAAATCCAATTATAAAATTAGCTACTAAAAAATAGATTATAAAATTTAAGTTTTTAAAATCACTTTGATAGAAAATAAAAAAAATAAACCACGTAACAAAGATTAATATACCCCCTGACTTTATTGTTGCTTTTTCATGAAAACTTTGAATTTTGTTAATTTTTTTATCAATTAATAATTCGTTTGCGACTTTCCAATTGAGAATTAGATAATGTGATAAATAAAAAACAATCAATGAAATAAAAAATATATTATTCATTTATTTATTTTTTCTTTAAAATTATTTACGCTTTTTAAGTACTCTTATTAAAAAAAATGTATATTTATTTTTTTGATTACACAGCATTTAGCCAAAATAAAAAAAAAATTTTTTTTTAAAGTTATTTACAAACAAAAATAAGAATATTTTAATAATTTTAATTAAACTGAAATTGTAAATATTATTATATATATATATCAAAGAAACAAAATTTTTAAAAAACCCTTTAGCAGTTCTATTAAATCTCGATATATTTAGATAAGTAAGGTTTTCTTGTAAATTATAAATGATATTTTTTTCAGCAACTTTTAACCACCAAAGATAGTCTTCAGCATGAGAAATAAATCTATATTTTTTAGTTATCGCTTTAATAAGTTTTTTTTCAATCATAATTGAAGAGTTAGCTATAGGTCGATTATATAACAAATCATTAAATTTAATTTGTTTTTTAAAATAAAAAGATTTTATTTTTTTATCTTTGATCAAAGAAAAATTTGTTGACGAAGCAATTAATTTATTTTTTTTCATAAAATTATACTGTTTTTGTATTTTTTGCTTATGCCAAAAGTCATCTGAATCTAAAAAACAAATATATTCTCCTTTTGATCGTAGAACCCCTGAATATCTTATATATG
>Ga0194118_10006816_pt1 | contig 11217 bp, 13 predicted proteins | sample TA2MahsurfametaG_2_FD_148662 | JGI IMG/M metagenome (GOLD analysis project Ga0194118, IMG submission 148662) | Freshwater microbial communities from Lake Tanganyika, Tanzania - TA2015013 Mahale N5 surface | ecosystem: Environmental > Aquatic > Freshwater > Lake | place: Tanzania: Lake...
AAAGAGCAAATTACACAGTAGAAGTAGATGGTCAAACAAAAAATGTATGGATAGGCGAACCATGTTTAATCCAAGATGTCCTAGACAATACATGTCTTCAATGTATCGTAAATGAAGAAGCTGTTAGTAAGATGATTGAACTAACAAAAATGAAGGAATGTATAAGTATTGATGTAGTATATGCTCGATGTGAAAAATCAATGCGACTACTGGATGATATACATCGAAATTATATTACTAAATGCGATTTTCAACAACATATTGTAACCGCAATTAAATCAGTTGCTGGAAGTGGCAAAACAACGACTCTTTTGAATATATCCAAACAATATCATAATAAAAGAATACTTTATATTGCATTCAATAAAAGTCTTATAACAGAAATAAAAGAGAAATTAAAACAACAAAATATAACGAACATTCAAGCATACACATTTGATGCTTTATTATATCGTCTATTTTCATTTTTAAAGGGTTATAATCCACATTTGAACGAAATGAAACCACAAACGTTGTCACAATTATTCCCATTTTTCGAAGGAAAACCATACAAAGTTAAATACTATTATTGTAAGCGTTTTATTCAGTTTTGTAGCAATCATCAATACAATGATGTCAAAGATTTCTGTATGGCGATGTTTGGTCAACATAAACCACTTCTCGAGAAAATGTGGGCAGACGCAGTTGAAGACAAATTTGTAACATTTGAAAGCATTAGAAAACGAGCATATATTAATCGATGGTTTAATGGATTCATTGACAACGCATTCGATATGGTTATGTGCGATGAAACCCAAGACTTTGACATGATAATGCTCAATATGCTTCTCAATGATACAAAAATACCAAAGCTATTTGTTGGCGATCCTAAGCAATCCATTTACGATTTTAGGGGGTGTATAAACGCGTTTAATTATTTGCCGAAAAGCGCTTTAATAATAGAGTTCTATTCCACGTTCCGAGTTGGAAACCCTGCTTGCGAAATAATTAATGCAAAGTTTAGTGATTGCTGGATAATTTCGAAATCAAAAAATAAGACTCATTTTGTGTCACATTTTGAGTCAACTGAAAAATATGTTTATTTATTCAGGAGTTGGAGAATATTACTACAAACGGCGGAATGTATGCGAAATATATGGATATATGGATTCAAAAAGAAGATAAATGATATAAAAATATTACATAATAAACTTCAATTTAAAGACAACTTGGTTGACGATGAAGAATATGAAGATGATTTGCCTAAGTTTTTGAAAACACTTACATCAGAGCAATTAGATAGGATGCTTAAAAACATTGTGGGAAATATTGTTAGTTTCGAAGATAGCAGAATTAAATTTTATACAGTTCATTCTTACAAGGGAATGGAAAACGATAATGTAAGACTGGCTGGTGATATAAACATCAAGGATGATGAAAACATCTATTATGTTGCGATTACAAGGGGAATGAAAAAAATACTTGTTGATGGAATAATGTAACTAACAAAATTAAAGATAACGTAATATCACTTTAATAATGTCAATAATAATATTTGATTTGGATGATACATTGGTAAGTCCTAGAATGAAGGTGCCACGTCAAACATATCACATGTTGAATCGTTTCAGAAGACTCAATTACTTAATTGGCATCATATCATATAATTGTATGGTTAATTTAGTTGCCAAAGAAACTAATTTATATAATTATTCGTCACATATTTTTTATGAAGACGTAGACAGAGACATTTTATTTGATAAATGTGTAAATAAAATTATAGAAGACAATAAATTGAATAATGTTAATAAACTATATTATGTTGATGATAGATTAGACAATTTGTTAGTTGTAAAAAATAAGAATAAGGATGTAATCACTTATCATTGTATCGATATAAATGAATTGTATAAATTAAAAAACTATATAAATACATAATCTTATGTCATGTTACAAATATGTCACGAAAAATTACAAACACAGGTGGATTTGTTAGTTTAATAAAGCATGAATATAGTAAAAGTATTGAATACAATGATAAAATTAATAATGTATTCGATAATATGACTGATAAAGTTATTGTTACAAGAGGGTTACTTGAACACATATCAATGATTACATATTTGTTATCTGATCCAACCCAGAATGACAATTACAATATACGTAATTACATTAATGCGAATTCACAAATACACGAACTTATTGAAGCCATTATAAAAAAACACATGATACTGGTATATGATGAACTAACAAAATTATAAAAGTATTCTACTATATTTTCCCATCATATTTTATGAGACCTGGTTGTGTAAAGTTTATGCTAGCATTTATTGCGTTTATCTTGCTATTTCTCTTTTTTGGCAAAACATTCAGAGAAGGTTTAGAAAATAATTTACAACAAACATCATGCACACAATTTTATGATTGTAAAAGCTGTATAAATGGCCAAGTAACCGGTTCTTCTTCTCCATGTTACTGGAATGATTCCACAAAAAAGTGTGGGTCATTTGATGATCCAGGATATAAAAGAACTTGTTCATAAATAAAAAATATATTCTTATCCTATATCATATCAATATGAACATATTTAAATTAATCAAACACGTAAGTATAGCATATAATAAATCTTCTGTATGGTGTAAAATACTACTATTTATTACATTACTTCTTTTGTTAGTTATCATGTTCAAAACAACCTCCAAAAGAATCGAAGGATTCGAACAAAATGACAAGTTTCTAATCAAATCTGGCACCGACATTTATGACAAGTTTTACGCTGACATTTACGATTATTTAGTTTTCAATAATTTAAAAGATGACTACGAAGTTGGTGCCATAATTAACAGCGCATCGCCAACAAGTAAAAGCAAGATTTTAGACATTGGCTCCGGCACTGGACACCATGTTGCTTCATTGGGCGCCAAAGGTTTAGACGTTTTAGGAATAGATATTTCGCCATCGATGGTTGAAAAAGCAAAGGAGAACTTCCCAGATTACAAGTTTGAAGTAAAAGATGCTACCAATTCAGCCACATTTGAACCCAACACATTTACACATATTTTATGTATGTATTTCACTATTTATTATTTCAAGGATAAAACGCAATTTTTCAGCAATTGCTACAATTGGCTAATGCCTGGTGGATATTTAATAGTCCATTTAGTTGATAGAGACAAGTTCGACCCAATATTGCCACCTGGAAATCCATTGTTATACGTTTCACCACAAAGATATGCCAAGGAGCGAATCACGTCAACCAAAGTAAAGTTTACCGATTTCTCATATAGTGCCGATTTTAAATTGGACGATAAAAACGATAAAGCATTATTCGTTGAGAAGTTTAAAAACGATAGTGATGGCAAAGTTCGCAAAAATGAACATACATTATATATGGAAGATATTCAACAAATAGTAGATATTGCGCAGGGATGTGGTTTCATTTTAGAATCAAAAATTGATTTATTACAATGCCAATATGAATATCAATATTTATATATGTTTGTGAAACCTACTTAAAGAAAACATCCATCTGGTAAAAAATTGAAACAAATTATACTTATTATTAGATAAATATAAGTATAATAATTGTAATAATTGTAATATGTCAAAAATCATTCAGGTTCCATTTAAACAAGTTTGGACAAATCAAAAACAGCATTTTTCAGTAAATGTTGACTGGTTGTATTGCGACTTTTGTAAACATATTAGACACTCCATTGTAATTATGTTCAATATTTCTCCAGAGAATGAAAAAAGTATTCAATTCATTTTGGTTGGAAATGTTCCGCCAGGTATACAACCAGAAGAAGCACCAATAATTAATCCAACTGACAATTGGTATAAGCCTATTCGTAGGATATTTGGTGATAACTTCAATCAAGTAGCATTCTATTTCAAGATAGATAGTGAGACTGAATATGCTATTCCATCGGAACCAGTCATTAGAAGAAGATTTGTGAGAAGAAATCGTAATAATGAGACTAATTATGGTGTAGCTAGTAATCTTACGCAATACAATCGTACGGAATTTGACATTATGTATCAACATATTGAAAGAGCATTCGGATTTGACAGTCTGAATCAACATATTGAAAGAGCATTCGGACTACGTGGCAGTGGTGGCAGATTATAATTATAAGTAAAATAACTATAAAAAAAATATTGTTTGTATCATAGATAATAGATAATGCTATTGTATATATTGTGTTTTATTATTCTACTTATAATACTTTTTTTCATATATATAAGATTGAAATATAGATTCTGGGCAATACAACCTGTATTTCATTTTTATGATTTATATTATTGGATAATAAATGTCGGCATAATTAGACACGAACTTCCAGAAAAGAATAAATATGTCAATCTAACTAATATTAAAACAAACACTTTCAATGGTATTGATGAACTAACAAAAAAATCAATTGCTTTGCTTATTAAATTAAATTACTTACGAAACGGAGAAAACAAATATGAGCCAACTATGTCAAATATTGAACCATATTTTGTCGGACATAGTGACCCTTGTTATTGGTCATATTTTATCGATAAAGAATTATTCATTGATAACAAAACTAACAAAACAATAGAAGAAAATAGGATTATTGGTGTAATAAGTAGCAGACCACTCCATGTCAATATTAAGTCAAATAGTTTCGATGTTTATTATGTTGATTTTTTATGTGTTTCCAAAAATCATAGAAAAAGAAACATTGCTCCGCAACTCATTCAGACACACGAATACAATCAGTCACACAATAATAGGAACATTTGTGTTAGTTTATTCAAAAGAGAGGAAGAACTTACTGGAATAGTTCCGCTAACTATTTATAAGACATATTGCTTTAATATGAATAAAATCTATATTGAACCAGAACTGAATACACATGTCACTATTTTAACGGCTGATAAGCAGAATATGCATTATTTATATAATCATCTGAACGAAATAAAAACCAAATGGGATATTACTATTTATCCAAATATACGCAATTTAATAGAGCTAGTTTCAACAAAAAATATGTATATTAAAATGCTTCTAATTGATGGAGATATTGACACGATTTATGTATTCAGAAAAACATGTGTGTATATTGAAGGCAACAAAGAAATTATTTCTTGTATCGCTTCTATAAAGGGGGATGAACTAACAAATCTTGAGTTTGTCAAATACTTTAAATTGTCACTTTATTCGATACTTAATGAACCATGCGATAATAAAAATAATTTTACCTACTTAACCATTGAAGATGTTAGTGACAATAGACAATTAATTAGTAATATTTGTGAGACCGCATTTCCGCTAGCAGTATCGCCAATGGCATATTTTTTCTATAATTTTGCTCATAATTCGTTTCAATCGAATAAATGTTTGATTCTAGACTAACAATGATACGCTCGATATAAGAGACCATAAACACAAGCACAAGCAACATATAATTTTAGAACTCGCACTCTTTAAACTCATCGAATCCCCATTTAAGCCATTTATCAAAGTTTCGTGGATGGAATCGATTTGCCATTAATTCTTCAGCCACTGGTTTCATTCGCAAGCGCATTGCTTCATAATCGTATTCAAATATGGATGGGTTACTTGATAAATGTGACCAATTAATTTTATTTGGATTTTGTTCCAACAAGTGAATCGCATTAGGATTTTCTGATAAGTGTCTCCAATTAATTTTCTCTGGATTTTGTTTTAATAAGTGAATCGCATTTGGATTGCCTGACATCATATACCAATAAATTTTATCTGGATTTTGTTCTAATAAGTGAATTGCATTTGGATTTTTAGATAACCAATACCAATCAATTTTCTCTGGATTTTGTTCTAACAAATGAATAGCATTTTGATTCATTGATAACCAAACCCAATTAATTTTCTCTGGATTTTGTTCTAATAAGTGAATCGCATTTGGATTTGCTGACAATATACGCCATACAATTAGACCTGGGTGGCTTTCTAATAAATTTATAGCATTTATGTTACCGGATAATCTATACTCATCAATTTTATGGGGATATTGTGTTATTAAATGAATAGCATTCGGATTTTCTGATAACCACCCCCAACCGATTCTATCAATATTTTGTTCTAATAAGCGAATCGCATTTTGATTATACGATAGAGTATCCCAATTAAGTTGTTCAATCGGAATCCAATCACGTAACTTACATAAATAACCTAAATTAAATGAATTGTATTCATATAATCTCGCCATTGTTCTATTGTTGTTGGATTCAAAAAAAAACATTTTGGATTCAATTTTTTTCCACCTTTGAGAAAGGTGGAGCCAAATATTTTTGCTCAACTTTTCTTAAAAGTTGATGTGGAGCCAAATATTCAAAACCCTAAAACTCGCACTCTTGGCATTCATCGAATCCCCATCCTATCCATTTCTCAAAGTTTCGCGGATGGAATCGGTTTGCTATTAATTCCTCCGCCAATGGTTTCATTCGCAAGCGCATTGCTTCATAATCGTATTCGAAAATGGATAGATTACGTGCTAATATTGACCAAATAATTTTATCTTGATTTTGTTCCAATATAGTAATCGCATTTGGATTTCCTGATAAGAAGTACCAACTACATTCATTCAGATTACGTTCAAATAAGTGAATCGCATTTGGATTAGTTGATAACCAACACCAATCAATTTTGTCAGGATTTTGTTCCAGTAAAGGAATCGCATTTGGATTACATGATAACGAATACCAATTAATTTTATCTGGATTTTGTTGTAATAAATGAATAGCATTTGTATTTGCAGATAACCATGTCCAATTAATTTTGTCAAAATTTTGTTCTAATAAGGTAATTGCATTTGGATTTTCCGATAACAAACCCCAATAAACTTTATCTATTGGAATCCAATCACGTAATTTACATAATCGTCCTAATTCAAATTGATGTGATGCCATGTTTATTGCTTTATTGTTGGATTCCAAATAAAAAATCATTTTGGATTCAATTTTTTCTACAGGGACTTCACTACGCTGTGCCATGTACGACCCTTTTGCTCAACTTTTCTTAAAAGTTGATATGGAGCCAAATATTCACATCTTTAAAACTCGCACTCTTGGCATTCGTCGAATCCCCATCCTATCCATTTCTCAAAGTTTCGTGGATGGAACCGGTTTGCCATTAATTGTTCAGCCAATGGTTTCATACGATTACGCATTGCTTCATAATTATATTCAAGTTTGAAAATTGACGTATTACTCGGAAATTTCAGCCAATCAATTCTATCCTGATTCTGTTCCAATAAGTGAATCGCATTCGGATTTTTTGTTAGCCCATACCAATTAATTTTGTGTGGATTTTGTTCCAATAAATGAATAGCATTTGGATTTTGTGATAACAAATCCCAATCAATTTTCTCTGGATTTTGTTCTAATAAAGGAATCGCATTTGGGTTTTCTGAGAACATTTTCCAATGAATTTTATCTAAATTTTGTTCTAACAAAGGAATCGCATTTGGATTCAAAGATAACCAAGCCCAACTAATTTTATTTTGATTTTGTTCTAGTAAATGAATCGCATTTGGATTTGTTGATAAGTTTGACCAATGAATGTTATCTGGATTTTGTTCTAATAAATGAATAGCTTTTGGATTTGATGATAAGTTTGACCAATCAATTTTATCAATATTTTTCTCCAATATATGAATCGCATTTGGATTTTTTGATAGCCAACGCCAATTAATTTTCTCTGGATTTCGTTTCAATAAATGAATCGCATTTGGATTTGATGATAAGTTTGACCAATCAATTTTATCAATATTTTTCTCCAATGTATGAATCGCATTTGGATTTTTTGATAGACAACGCCAATTAATTTTCTCTGGATTTTGTTCTAATAACTGAATAGCATTTGGATTTGTTGATAATTCACAGCACTCAAGTGCTTCAATTGGAATCCAATCACGCAATTTACATAAATAACCTAATTCAAACTGATTATTCAATGTTGTTGTATTCATAGTTGTATTCTGTCATTAGTTTTAATTTAGTATATTTTGATTTCAATTTTTTATTTTATAATTCATTAAATAAAAAATTGAAATATAATTGTTATTGTTAGTTATTATACAGAATAACTATAATAATGAGTTTAGAAGAGAAACAAGCACAAATAAAACAACTTGAAGAACAGATTAAGGTTCTCAAAAAAGAAATGGAAGACGATGAATTTAGAAGCGAAAAACAAAAATATTTAGAACGAGTATCTAAAAGTCAATCCGCAAAATTATTGATTCAATCCTGTGAAGAACGTCTAAAAGAAATTGATAAAAAGGTTAGAGAGTATCGTGATGGACTCGGCTACAAAGATATTCAAAAAGAGATTAGCCAACTAGATAAAGACGTAATCCATGAATTATCCCCCTATCAAAAATGCGATTGTCCCAAAAGATATCAAAAAATGGTCAGTTCGAGTCATTATTATACAAAAAACATTTGTCAAATTTGTAATCATGAATATACCATTCAATATTAGCAGTGAACAATTTCACTCGGTTTGATTTCAAAAAACTCAGTATTTTGATAGTATTTCGGTTGCTCAAATAAATTAGGTTCATTAATTACGATATTTTTTCTTACCATTTTAGGTTGGTATTTCACATAGTCATTTATTCCTTCCATTATTTGTTTTACCGATTCACTTTCATCCATTTTTCCATATCCACAGCAAAGTGAAGTAAATATTATATCAACATCATCTATATTATGCTTATTATTTATCAAAATATTATATAAAGAAGCCATTGTTGAATAATAAGCGTTTTTTGTTTTTGATACATTTTGTGGCAACAACATGGTTGGCGAAACAACTAACAATTTATTATTATTATCTTTTCCTGGGACAATTATTGAACTTCCAATTGGCAAATATGGCTTCCCAACAATACTTACAATGCCCAATTGCTTGACAATGTTTTTTACTTCTGATTCACAATTTGGAAACACAATTCGACTCAATGCGTAATCAATACCGCCATCCATGAAACACAAACTATTTGCAGGTGATACATAAAATGTCTTTCTATTAGATTTTGGAATATAGTCTTGGATTTTTATTGTTTTTGCTTCGAAACCATTGTCTCTCATTCTTTGATTGAAAGTTTCACTTAATGATACAAAAATAATCGGCATAAACTAACAAATATAATTTTATGAGCATTGTAACTTATTTCATTTAGCATTTATGTGTCTACACATTTACGTAATTACGTAAAAAGGGTTTCCACAATACATACAAGCCTGAATATTATTGGATGCTGGTGAAAAGACGATTGAATTAAGTTTCTGACACTTGACACATTTTTTCATAATTGTTGAATTACTTTTTGTTAGTTTATTCTTGTCAATAATATAATTTTTATAGCCTTTGAACATTACTTGTATTATGATAGTTAGAGAAATATTTTATGGGTTTTATCGTTCTAAAATACCCAAAAGTTTGACTCCACATCAACTTTTTTTATAAAATTTACAAGAAAATTAATTGGAGATTCTTATCATCAAATCTAAATGCGATTCAATTATTAGAAAAAAATATAAAAGATATAAGCTGGGAGTGGTTATCATGTAATCCAAATGCGATTCCTTTATTGGAAAAAAACTTAGATAAAATTCATTGGAATAAGTTATCAGGCAATTCAAATGCTATTCCTATATTAGAACAAAATCCAGAGAGAATTGTTTGGACTTGGTTATCAGCAAATCCGAACGCAATTCACTTGTTAGAACAAAATCCTAATAAAATTGTTTGGAATTGGTTATCAGAAAATCCAAATGCGATTCATTTACTAGAACAAAATCAGGATAAAATTGATTGGATTAATGTATCATTAAATCCGTTTATTTTCGAATACGATTATGAAGCAATGCGATTACGAATGAAACCAATGGCTGAAGAATTAATGGCAAACCGATTCCATCCAAGAAACTTTGACAAATGGATTGGATTGGGTTTTGATGAGTTTCGAGAATGTGAATTCTAGTATAAGTAAGATTAATGTGTTTGGCTCTTTAAAGGATACAAAGATTTGGCTCCACATCAACTTTTTAGAAAAGTTGAGCAAAAATGTTTGGATCCACATCAACTTTTTAGAAAAGTTGAGCAAAAATATTTGGCTCCACCTTTCTCAAAGGTGGAAAAGGTGGAAGAATTATCTAACATACTTTCCAACCCTAGTAAAACTATCAACAACAAAAATAATAAAAACTCCTAAAAAAGAATATAGCACGACTTCTTCTGTCGCACTTCCTGTTTTTTGGTCTTGTTGTTCTTCTAGAAGATTAATCATATAATTCAGTTTTTCAATCAATATTTGATTATTATCTGTAACCATATTGTTACCAGAATTAGAATAGTAATTTTTATTGTTTCCTAAATTGGTATTCATATTCGTATTCATGTTAGGGTTATTAGAAAACAACTTTTTATAATATTCTTTTACTTGACCATCATTCATAAAGTTGCTTTGTAACTCTTGTAACTTTAGGTCATCATTATCAACTGGTTGCGGAACATCATTCATATTCATAGACGATGTCATTCCTTCCAACTTCCTTCTCTCAGCACCCATAGACATTGGTTTATCTGGAAAATCAAAAGGATTTAATGGCTTAAAATTTTCAGAATGTTTAGCAGTTGATGGCAACCCTTTTGAATTATAATTAGCCAATTCTGTATCATCATCCGTCATATTATGTATCGACTCTAGCACAGAATTGACTTTTTGTGGATTAAAATCCAAGTTTGGTTGGCGAAACTTCTGTGTTTTGACGTGTGTTTGTCGTTTCTTATTTAAAATACTTTCATTATTTGGTTGTGTATCATTTTCTATAGTTGCTGCAGACATTGCTAAATATGACATTCTCCTTAATAAAAAATAAGATAATTATTTGTAATATAAACTGAAAAATATATAGTAATATTTATATAATGAATTTGAAAACTAAAGGTATTTCTGCATTGTTTGCTGGCTTAATTATTATTTTGGTTGTGAATCCCAGAATATTACATGACATTTATAGCAATGTTTTAGGAAGATTATTTTTATTAGGCATCGCCATATTTTTAGCATCCAACAATGTCACACTTGGTTTGTTAGTTGCTTTAATACTCATTATTGTTATGAATCGATTCAGTCCTCTTGTGGAAGGTATGGAAACACCTGCTACTATTGGTGAAGACAATATTCAGTCAAATGGCGAACAAAAAGTGCTTAC
>Ga0194118_10006820_pt1 | contig 11212 bp, 12 predicted proteins | sample TA2MahsurfametaG_2_FD_148662 | JGI IMG/M metagenome (GOLD analysis project Ga0194118, IMG submission 148662) | Freshwater microbial communities from Lake Tanganyika, Tanzania - TA2015013 Mahale N5 surface | ecosystem: Environmental > Aquatic > Freshwater > Lake | place: Tanzania: Lake...
CCAGGCCAATGGTGCCTTCCTGGATCAGGTCCAGGAGTTCCATGTTCCGCTTGGTGTATTTCTTCGCCACGCTCACCACCAAGCGCAGGTTCGCCGCCACCATCCGCTCCTTGGCGCGTTGGCCGCTGCGCAGGCGCTTCTTGAGCTGCTGGGGGGTGAGCTGAGCGGCCTTAGCCAGCTGAGCGTGGTCGGGCTTGGAGCCACCGGAGCGCATTTCCAGCTCCTGCTCGAGCTCCTCGAGAGCCACCAGCTCCTGCACCTGGCGACCAAGGGTGATCTCCTGCTCATGGGTGAGCAGAGGCACGCGACCAATGTCGCGCAGATAGGAGCGCACCAGATCGGTGCTCAGCCCCGAGGCATCAACAGCAACGACCACGGCAAGGCCTGTGTACTGATGTGAAGCTTACCCTGAAGAAGTGTGAAGCGACTCTCAGAAAACAGGCGGATTGGTTACAGGCATGGGGGCTGCGCCTCAGCCGCCGCTGCGGCTCAGCAACCAGCTCGCGGTCTGCAAATAGATGAACACCCCGGCCACGTCCGTAGCGGTGGCAATGAACGGGGCCGACATCAGCGCCGGATCCAGGCCAAGGCTGTTGAACAGCAAGGGCAGCGCCGCACCGGCCGTGGCAGCGAGGGTGGTGATCGCCACCAGGCTGATGCCCGCCGCGGTGGCCACTAGCCAGTTGCCACCGCTCACGTAGCCCGACCAGGGCACTACCACCAGCATCATCAACACGCCAAGCAGCGCACCGGCAATCGCCTCCCGGCCGATGGCGCGAGCGGGCCCGAGGCTCTGGATGCGCTGGGTGCTGAGGCCGCGGATCACCACGGTGGAGCTCTGGGCGCCCACATTGCCGCCGGTGCCAATCAGCAGGGGAATGAAGGCGGCGAGCACCACCACCTGTTTCAACACCCCATCCATCGAGGCAATCACCGCGGCGGTACCGCTGTTGGCCAGGAGCAGCACCAAGAGCCACACCACCCGGCGGCGGGCCACGCTGAACAGGTTGCTCTGGAAGTAGTCGTCTTCATCACCGGCCTGCACGGCGCCGGCGGCGTAGAGGTCGCGGGTGGCCTCCTGCTGGATCACGTCGATCACGTCATCCACGGTCACGATCCCCACCAGCCGCTGCTCGCGATCCACCACCGGCACGGCAAGGAAGTCGTAGCGCTGGATCACGCGCGCCACCTCCTCCTGATCGGTGTCGGTACCGACGCTCACCACCTCACGGGTCATCACATCGCCCACCCGCTCCTCTGGATCAGCCACCACCAGATCGCGCAGCGAAAGGATGCCGGTGAGATGGCGCGACGCATCGGTGACGTAGAGCGCGTAGATCGTTTCGGTGTCACGGGCGCGGCGGCGCACGATCGTGAGCGCCTGGGCCACGCTGTGGAATTCCTTGAGGTCGATGAACTCCGTGGTCATCAACCGGCCAGCGGTTTCCGGCTCGTAGCCGAGCAGCTGGGCGGTGACGCGCCGCTCCGCCGGACTCAGCTCCGCCAGCAGGCGGCGCACCACCTTGGCGGGAAGCTCATCAAACAGATCCACCCGGTCATCGGGTGACATCTCCTCGACCAGCTCCAGCACTTCACTGGAGCGCAACCGATCAAGCAGCGTCTGCTGCACGCTCGGCTTGAGGTATTCATAAACGGCGATCGCCTCGTCCTTCGGGAGCAGGCGAAACGCCAGGGCCTGCAGGGTGCGCGGCAGACCGCCGATCGCCTCGGCGATATCCACCTCCTGCACGGGCTGCAGCAGCAGCTTCACGCCGTCGTAATTGCCCGCCTCCAACAGCACCTTCAGCTGTTGGGTGAGCACCTCAGCCAGTGCTGAGCCGTTCGTCGGTGGAGTTGCGGCAGCTGCAGACGCCTCGCTCATGGCCCCGGGGCTGCGGCAAACCGAGTGTATGGGCTGAGGTCGCTAAGGTCTCGCCTTCCGACACACGAGCCATGTCCGTCAGCGTGAGTGATGTGGTGGTGAGCACCGCAAGCGGCGAGCAGCAATCCCTCGGATCACTCGACGGCCAGGTGCGGCTGATCGTGAACGTGGCCAGCCGCTGCGGATTCACACGCCAGTACAGCGGTCTGCAGGCGCTGCAAGAGGCCTACGGCAGCCAGGGATTCTCGGTGCTGGCGTTCCCCTGCAATGACTTCGGCGCCCAGGAGCCCGGCACTGTGGAGGAGGTGCAGCAGTTCTGCTCCACCACCTACGGCGTCACCTTCCCGATCTACGCCAAGGTGGCGATCAGCGCAGCTCCGTTCGACACCCTGGTGCAAAGCGCACCGGCTGGGCCGGTGGCCTGGAACTTCGAGAAGTTCCTCGTGGGCAAAGACGGCACCGTGATCGCCCGCTTCAAGAGCGGCGTGGAGCCGGAGTCAGCGGAGCTGAAAGGCGCGATCGAAGCCGCATTGGCCGCCTAACTGAACGACCACCAATCGACCTCCAGGGTTTCGTACAGACCGTACGGAACCCTGGAGGCTCAACAAGCTCTTACCGCCGGCCCCTGGGCAACCTTGAGTTCCGCTCAACCGGGCTCGCGGCGGAACACCAAGCGGCTCAACCCCAACCCCACAGCAGCAAAGAGCAAGCCGAGCACCACGCTGCCAACGATCAGGAGCAGTCCCCAGAGGGGTCGGCCCGCCTGAATCAGCTTGGTCACATCGAGCATCCAGCTGCTGAAGGTGGTGAGGCAGCCGCAGAAGCCGATCCCCAGCAGGAGCACCAAACCGGTGCGGCGGGGGATCGGTCCAGCCAGGAACCCCAGCAGAAACGAGCCCACCAGATTCACCAACAGATCAGCGCCGGCGCTACCACCCAGGTGAGGGCCCAACTGCACGCCGCTCTGCCAGCGCAGCAGCGCCCCGGGAACCGCACCCGCAGCAACGAGAAGGAGCTCCCGCAGCTCAAAGCTCAGGCGACGCCCCTGGAGTGGATCAGCCACCAACGATCATCCCCGCGACGACAGCGAGCAAGCCCGCCAGCACCGACCCGCCCATCAGCCACACGGTCTGGCGGCGCAGGCCGGCCAGCCAGGCCTGAAGCAGCTCTGCCATGAAGGTGGAGAAGGTGCTGAGACTGCCCAGAAAGCCCGTGGACAGCAGCAAACCGATCTGGTGATCGGGGCCGCAACGACCCGCCAGGGAGGCAATCAGCCCGAGGGCAAAACAGGCCGTGATGTTCACGCCGAAGGTGGCCCAGTGCTTGCGGGGCAGCAGCGGCTCGAAGTGGTTCACCAGGCGAAAACGCAGCCAGGCCCCTGGGATGGCTCCGATCGACACCAGCAGCGCATCCCGCATCAGCTCAGGCCACCGCCAGCCAACCGCGGCGTTCAGCGGCTTCCACCTGCAACCACTGCTCACCGCCGCCCGATCGCCAGCTGCGCAACACCCGCAGCGGCTGGTCGGCGTCTAGATCGGCCACCACCGGAGCCTGCTGCTCAGGGGCCGACTGCAGAGTGTGCCCACCAGTGCTCAGCAGCGGTTCGCCGGCGCTGCGACGGCGCAACTCAAGGGCACGGCGATCAGCGCCACCGGCGGGCAAGCCCACGGGCGCGAACAAGGCAAAGGCCAACAGAGCGCCCCAACGCCAGGCCGCCATCCGCTGCATGGGAGAAGGTGCGCTCGTCATCACACCAGCCATCAGATGTCGAGCTGGGCCAGATCGAGCTCAGCGCTGTGGGTTTCGATGAATTCGCGACGGGGGGCCACCTTGTCGCCCATAAGGATCGTGAAGATGCGATCGGCCTCGGCCGCATCTTCGATTTCCACGCGCTTCATCATGCGGGTGGTGGGATCCATGGTGGTTTCCCAGAGCTGCTTGGGCATCATTTCGCCCAGACCCTTGAAGCGCTGAATCGTGTAATTCGCCTTTTCGCCGAAGCCTTCGATCGTAGTTTTCAGATCGGCTTCGTTGTAGCAATAGGTGTGATTCTTGCCGCGCTCCACTTTGTACAGCGGTGGGCAGGCGATATAGATATAGCCACCTTCCACCAATGCCTTCTGGTAGCGGTAGAAGAAGGTGAGAAGGAGGGTGCGGATGTGGGCGCCGTCCACGTCGGCATCGGTCATGATCACGATGCGGTGGTAGCGGAGGTTCTTCTCGTCGAACTCTTCGCCTTTGATGCCTAATCCAAGGGCCGTGATCAGCGCCTGGATCTCGGTGTTTTTATAGATCTTGGCGTCGTCGGTTTTCTCAATGTTCAGAATCTTGCCGCGCAGGGGAAGAATCGCCTGGAAGCGGCGATCGCGGCCCTGCTTGGCCGAGCCGCCGGCGGAATCGCCCTCCACGATGTAGATCTCGGATTCACCGGGATCGCGGGAGGAACAATCAGCGAGCTTGCCGGGCAGGGTTGAGCTCTCGAGCACGCTCTTGCGGCGCACCAGCTCGCGGGCGCGGCGGGCCGCTTCGGCAGCATTGAAGGCCTGGATCGCCTTCTCGAGGATCAGATCGATCACCGAGGGGTTGAATTCCAGGTATTCGCTGAGGGATTCACCCACCAGCGAATCCACAATCCCGCGCACCTCGGTGTTGCCGAGCTTGGTTTTGGTTTGGCCTTCGAATTCAGGCTCGGGCACCTTCACCGAGAGCACGGCGGTGAGGCCTTCGCGAATGTTTTCGCCGGCGAGGTTGGCATCCGCCTCCTTGCGCTTGCCGCGCTTTTTGGCGAAAGCATTGAGGGTGCGCGTCAGGACCGTTTTCAGTCCCTCAATGTGGGTGCCACCATCCACGGTGCGGATGTTGTTGGCGAAGCCGAAGATGTTGTCGGAGTAGGCATCCACGCACCACTGAAGCGCCGCCTCCACCTGAACTCCATCCTTCTCGGAGTTCACATAGATGATGTCGGGGTGAAGGGCATCCTTCTCCGCATTCATATAAGCAACGTATTCCTTGATGCCGCCTTCGTAGAAGTAGATCTCCTCGTGCGCAGCGCCTTCGGCGTTGCGGGCCGCGGGGCGCTCATCACGGAACACGATCTTCACGCCGCCATTGAGGTAGGCGAGTTCGCGCAGACGGGCCGAGAGGGTGTGGTAATCGAACTCGATCCCACCCGTGAAGATCTGGATATCGGGCTTGAATCGCACCGAGGTGCCGGTGCGGCTCGGGTCGGCGGCGGGCTTCGAGGCCAGCGTTCCGATCGGGGCGCCGCGCTCAAAGCGCTGCTGGTGCTCCTGGCCCTGGCGATGGACGGTGACCTCCACCCATTCGGAGAGGGCATTCACCACCGACACGCCCACGCCGTGCAGGCCGCCGGACACCTTGTAACCACCGGCGCCGAACTTACCACCGGCATGTAGCACTGTGAGCACCGTTTCCAGGGCGCTCTTACCGGTGCGGGGGTGCACGTCGGTGGGGATGCCGCGACCGTTGTCGGTCACGGCGCAGCTGCCGTCCTCATTAAGGACGACCAAAATTTCGTTGCAGTGGCCGGCGAGCGCCTCATCCACTGAGTTGTCCACCACCTCGTACACCAGGTGGTGCAGACCCCGCGGCCCGGTGGTGCCGATGTACATGCCCGGGCGCTTACGCACCGGCTCCAGGCCTTCCAGCACCTGGATCTGCTCGGCGCCGTAGGCGGCCTGAACTTTGGTGGCTTCGCTCATGGGTTCCGGCGGGGGCACGTCCTCCTGCCGCAGGAGCTCGGTGGCAAGCGCGGCAAGGGGCAGGGAGGCGCGCAAAGGCCGTGCCTGAAGGCCCAATCTACCACCGATGCAATAGAGAAGCTCCTGGCGGCCACTCAGCGCGCTTTTCGGCAAGGGGTGCAACTGGTGCCCGGCAGAGTGCCTGAATGAGCGATGCGCCCACTCCCCCGTCCAGCCCCGCCTGCAACCCCGCCGCTGGCAGTGATCGACCCCTGGTGATCGTGCTGCTGGGCCCTACCGCCAGCGGCAAAACCGCGCTGGGGATCGAGCTGGCGAAGGCACTGGATCTGGCCGTGCTGTCGGTGGATTCACGGCAGCTGTATCAAGAAATGGAGATCGGCACCGCCAAACCCACGGCGGCCCAACGGGCGGCGGTGCGCCACGAGCTGCTGGATCTGCGCCGGCCCGATCAGCCGATCAACCTGCAGGAGTTCAGGGCCGAAGCCGAACAGGCGATCGCCGCCGAACACGCCCGCCGCGGCATCGCCCTGCTGGTGGGCGGCAGTGGCCTCTACTTAAAAGCGATCACCCAGGGGATGACCCCGCCGGCGGTGCCGCCCCAGCCGCAGCTGCGGGCGCAGCTGGAGGCCCTGGGCCAGCCGCTCTGCCATCAGTTGTTGGTGAGCGCCGATCCGCTGGCCGGGGCGCGGATTATGGCCAACGATGCGGTGCGCACCCAACGGGCGCTGGAGGTGATCTACGCCACGGGAGCGGCGCTGAGCAGCCAACAGGGCGCCACCCCTCCTCCCTGGCGGGTGCTGGAGCTCGGGCTCAATCCCCCTGATCTGCGCCATCGCATCGCCCAACGCAGTGCCCAGCTGTTCAGCGAAGGGCTGGTGGAGGAAACGCGCCGCCTAGTGGAGCGCTACGGCGCCGATTGCCCCCTGCTCGACACGATTGGCTACGGCGAAGCCAAGGCGGTGCTGCAGGGAGAACTAAAGGAGACCGAAGCGATCGCGCTCACCACCAAGCGCACCCAGCAGTTCGCCAAGCGTCAGCGCACCTGGTTTCGCCGGCAACATCAGCCGATCTGGCTCGAGGGTGCCGATCCACTGCAGCAGGCCTTGCAGGCGATCGGGCGCGTCCTAGGGTGAAGGATGAACAGTCCATGTTTTCTTTTCGTCCTCTCGCCCGCCTGAATGCCACCCCGTCCCCGTTTTGACCGCCGCGCTCCCGTGCGGGAGCTCCCCAACATCAACGACCGCATCGCTTACCCCCAGCTCCGGGTGGTGGATGCAGACGGCAGTCAGCTGGGGGTGATCACGCGGGAGGCGGCCTTAGAGGTAGCCAAAGACCGCGAGCTCGACCTGGTGCTGGTGAGCGAGAAGGCTGATCCGCCGGTGTGCCGGATCATGGACTACGGCAAGTTCAAGTTCGAGCAGGAAAAGAAGGCCAAAGAAGCCAAGAAAAAGTCGCATCAAACCGAAGTTAAAGAGGTGAAAATGCGCTACAAAATCGATCAGCACGATTACGACGTGCGCATCGGCCAGGCCTCTCGCTTCCTCAAGGCCGGCGACAAGGTGAAGTGCACTGTGATCTTTCGCGGCCGCGAGATCCAGCACACCGCCCTGGCCGAACAGCTGCTCAAGCGCATGGCCAAAGACCTCGAGGAAAAGGCCGAGATCCAGCAGGATCCCAAGCGCGAGGGCCGCAACATGATCATGTTCCTCACGCCGCGGAAAACGCCGCTGGCTAAGGAGAAGGAAGCCGAAGCCGCCGCGAGCAAGGCCGTGCGTACGATCGAAACCCCGCGCCAACAGGCCGCTGCCGCTGCGGGCGAGGGTTAAGGGTAATTGGGTGGCATCGCCACCTTCAAAACGCCTCACCGAACAGCTCCAACATCGCCGCCCAACCGGCGGCTGATGCTTCAGGGCTGAAATCGGCGCGGGCTTCGCACATGTAGCCGTGGCCTGCCCCTGGAGCCTTCAGGAAACGATGGCGCCCGCCCAGCACGGCGGCCAGGGCCCGCTCGATGGCGCTCAGCTCCTCAGGCGGCATCAGTGGATCCTGATCACCGCAGAAGCACCACAACCTGCCGGGAATCTGCGGCACATCGAGAAGGGTGGGGGCGCCTCCGCCCGGACGATCGGCGGAGACCCGAGCGCCGTAGAAATCACAGGTTGCGGCGATCACCGGCAAGGTGGCCGCGAGCATCGCCAAATGACCGCCAAAGCAGAAGCCCACGCAACCGAGAGGCTTGGAGCCCAGGCCATTGGCGCTGTGGTGTTGCTGCATCCATGCTGCAGCAGCTGTCACATCGGTCAGCAGTTGATCGGCCCGCACCTGATCGCGATGCTCACGGCCTAAGGCCAGACCGGCTTCGTCGTAGGCGGCCTCCAGCTGGGGCGCCGTGCGCCAAAAGGTGCTGAGGGCGAGGGCGGCATAACCCTCCTGCGCCAATCGATCCGCCACGCTGCGCACCCAGGGATTCACCCCAAACACCTCCGGCAGCACCAGCACAGCGGCTCGCGGCGCTGCAGGACGCGCCCACCAGGCAGGCATCACACCCTCGGGCGTACGCACCTGCACCCATTCCGCCTGGATTGTCAAAACGCTGCTACCAAACGCCTCGAATCCAGCCTGACAGCCCCACTGAGTGAGCACGTCGAGGTGATCCGTGGGCGGGGAAGAAGCCTTGCCGAAGCATTCAGAGATCCGTACGGTTTGCACAGAACTCTGGACAGCGCAAAACGGTTCCACCTAAGACGCCCAAAGAGCCCGCAATCCAGAACGCAGCTCGATGACAGATGCCTGCAAGGGACAAAGCAGAACATCGGACGAGTCCGATCTGGGCCTTGGCGTTCGCCACTCCTAGCCCTCAGCCCAGCGCCGAAGCACTGGCACAGGCGCTTATGCCGGGATGGCAATTGTCACCGGGGCCAAAGCTCCGTAAGGTGGCGCCGCAGCGTTGTGCCAATCCGGTTTGCGGTTCCACATTCAGCAGGACAGCGACATCCCGGCGTCGAGCCAGCTGTACAACCAGATCTGCTTTGCCATCGCCGCGCGGCACTTCCCGCCTGGCCATCGATTACCGAGCACCCGACAGCTGGCGATGCAGACCGGGCTGCACCGCAACACGATCAGCAAGGTGTACCGCCAGCTGGAGAACGATGGCGTCGTGGAGGCCATGGCCGGCTCGGGCATCTATGTGCGCGATCAGCAGAACCCTCGCGACATCAAGCCCGCGCCCGGCCCCCGCAGCCGCCACCTCCCCGATATCGACCGCGAGGTGCGTCAGAGCGTGGACGGCCTGCTCAACGCCGGCTGCACCCTGCAACAGGCCCGAGAACTGCTCACCCGTGAGATCGATTGGCGACTGCGCTGCGGCGCCCGCGTGCTCGTGAGCACCCCCCGGGAAGACATCGGCGCCTCGATGCTGATCGCCGAGGAGCTCACCCCCCACCTGGATGTGCCGGTGGAGGTGGTGCCAATGGAAGAGCTCGAGAGCATCCTTGAGAGCTCAAGCAACGGCACGGTGGTGACCAGCCGTTACTTCCTGCAGCCCGTGGAGGAAATCGCCCGCCGCCACAGCGTGCGCGCCGTGCCGGTGGACCTCAACGACTTCCGCCACGAGCTCGATCTACTCAAAGACCTCAAGGCCGGCAGCTGCGTAGGCTTGGTGAGCATCAGCCCGGGCATCCTGCGCGCCGCCGAGGTGATCCTGCACAGCATGCGCGGCAATGAGCTCTTGCTGATGACCGCCACCCCTGATGTGAGCAGCCGGCTACTCGCGCTACTACGCGCTTCCAGCCATGTGCTCTGCGATCGCCCCAGCCTGCCACTGGTGGAGCAGAACCTGCGCCAGAACCGCGCCCAGTTGATGCGCCTGCCGCAGGTGCACTGCGCCCAGAGTTATCTGGGCAGCGCCACGATCGATCTCCTGCGCAAGGAAATCGGCTTACTAGGCCTTTAACGGCCAGATTAAGTTATTATAAACAAACGAAAATAAATTTGAGACCTTAACTATCGAAATTAATAAATAAGCGGATGAAGAGATTCGAACTCTCGACCCTCTCCTTGGCAAGGAGATGCTCTACCACTGAGCTACATCCGCGTTGGCCGGGCCTTCGCGCCGACCAAACGATCATGCACGACGAAGGGCCCATTGGTCAAACCAAAACTGTCTTCGGCAGGATGGGGCCATGCTCAAAGCCCTGCGGGCCGATCTGGCCATCATCAAGGAACGGGATCCAGCAGCCCGGGGCACGCTGGAGATCTTGCTCTGCTACCCGGGGCTGCATGCGCTCAGCCTGCATCGCCTCAGCCATCAGCTCTGGAGGTTGCGCTGGCCTTGCTCGATGTTGGTCGCCCGCTTCTGCAGCCAGCTCGGTCGGTGGCTAACGGGGATCGAGATTCATCCTGGTGCTCGTATCGGCCATGGCGTGTTCATCGACCACGGCATGGGTGTTGTGATTGGCGAGACCGCAGTGGTTGGCGATCAGTGTTTGCTCTACCAGGGGGTGACCCTGGGAGGTACTGGCAAAGCCCACGGCAAACGCCATCCCACCCTGGGCGAAAACGTGGTGGTCGGAGCCGGTGCCAAGGTGCTTGGCGCGATCAGCGTGGGCGCCAACACACGCATTGGAGCCGGATCCGTGGTGCTCCGAGATGTGGAGGCCGACAGCACGGTGGTGGGGATCCCCGGTCGGGTAGTGCATCAAAGTGGCGTGCGGGTCGATCCGTTAGCGCACTCGGCGTTGCCCGATGCGGAAGCACGGGTGATCCGCAACCTGATGGAGCGAATCGACCAGCTGGAAGGAGAGCTCGCCCGCACACAGGCCTGCCTGCGGGAATTGGCCGCTGGCCGGCCGTTGCAGGAACCGTGTCGGGGTGCAGCCCAGAGCCTCAAGGATCGGGAAATCCTTGAGTTTCTTGGTGATCAGGCAACGCTCTGAGCCGCCGGCGCCGGCTGGAACATGAACATCGAATAGATCACGTTACGGCGCATCTGGGTCATCATCTCGAGGAACATGTCGTAGCCCTCGTTTTTGTATTCGATCAGCGGATCCTTCTGGCCGTAGCCGCGCAGGCCCACCGATTCGCGCAGGGCATCCATCGCCTGCAGGTGCTCACGCCAGAGGGTGTCGATCTGCTGAAGGATGAAGAAACGCTCGGCTTCGCGCATCAGGCCGGGGCGCTGTTGCTCGATCTGGCCTTCTTTGATGTCGTAGGCGTTGCGCAGCTGCTCCTGCAGGAAGGCTTTGAGCTCTTCCACCGAGAGACCGCTGAGCTGCTCGGGCTTGAGGTCTTCCAGCAGATACACGAATTCCTGCACCTTGCTCACCAGGCGACCCAGATCCCACTCCTCGGGCGGCAACTCGGGATTCACGTAGGCCTCCACGATGTCGTCCATCGTGCGCTCGCCGTAGCCCACCACTTGCTGCTTGAGCTCGCGGCCCTCGAGGACGCGCCGGCGCTCGGCATACACAGCCTTGCGCTGGTTGTTCATCACCTCGTCGTACTCAAACACCTGCTTGCGGATGTCGTAGTAATACGTTTCCACCTTCTTCTGGGCGCCCTCGAGCGAGCGGGTGAGCATGCCGGATTCGATCGGCATGTCTTCCTCCAC
>Ga0194118_10006822_pt1 | contig 11209 bp, 10 predicted proteins | sample TA2MahsurfametaG_2_FD_148662 | JGI IMG/M metagenome (GOLD analysis project Ga0194118, IMG submission 148662) | Freshwater microbial communities from Lake Tanganyika, Tanzania - TA2015013 Mahale N5 surface | ecosystem: Environmental > Aquatic > Freshwater > Lake | place: Tanzania: Lake...
CCTTGCCAGCTAACTGAGTTACGAAGAACGGGGCGGAAGACTCGGCGAATAGCGTGGCACCGCGATTAGTCTTGCCGTACCACCATTCTCTGAAGTCGTCGTCTCGCACATCCCCGAAGTCGTCGTAGATCTTCGACAACCTCCCCTTACCGCTCCGTTCGCAACATCGGATGTATTCCTGATTACGCCGTAGATAGACCCACCACCAGTAGTACGGGCTGGCTTCTCTCTCCGACAGGGATCTTGGGTTCCGCCGAGTTCCCGTTCGCGGTGTTTTTGCAAGAAAGGTTCGACGCCACAGAATCATCTCAAATCTCCCAACAGTCTTATTAGTTCGATTTACTTGCCTTTAGATGTTTACTTACCGAAATTTTATGATGTGAAGGTACGGTGATGAGAGCAAGGAATAAAGCTCGATTATTAATTTTTAGCACTTAAAAACTTAGGTAGTAAAAATGAATGCATTAATTAGAGAAGTCGCTGATGATCACACTCACGCAGAACAATCGCTTAGCGTTGTAAGCGATTCAATCTTTAGTCATGTCGACACGACTACGCGGATCGCCGCGAACGAAAGCGTTTTTAATAAAGGCACTTTCGAAGTAAAAGAGATTACAAGTCTAAAAGAAAAACGAATGTGGATGGAGCGCTTCGCCAAAGAGTACTCAGGTCGCCTTATTGGCTTGGAACCTGTGATGTTTGGACAGTGCTGTCGGTATTTTGTGGGAATTCTTAACAGCAAGGAAGCTGGTTATATTAGGATCGTCGACTACACAGAGATGTGGTCGAAATATTACGATGGTCAAGTGTGGAACGCTTCGGACGCATTTGTCAAAAAGGCTTATAGAAATCAGTCTGTTCTACGGCGCTTGCTGTTACATGTGATCAATAATTGTAATGTCAAAGCAGTTCGACTTGAAACTGCGAGGCTGCAATCTAATGCGCGGTACTATGGCTCTTTGGGATTTTCGTACGCTTGGAGTATTGGCGACGGCGATCTCTCGATTGCGGTGCTGCAAGAACTGGAGAGTGCAGCAAAAGTACGAAATGATGATCCTGACGATTAAAAAGCAGACATACGACGCGGTGATCGATCCCTCGAAAAGGACCCTGACATGGGATGGTAGACGTCGCACGTGGTTGCACGGCTCTGCTGTTCTTCCCCGCCACATTCACACTCACCTCGTGGTGAAACAACTCGGGGTACTAAAGGATTGTTACGGAATGCCTATTCAGCGCGGACGACGCGCTAAGCTCCCCGTAACCAATATGACCATCCGACGCAGTCCTCACTTCTTGTCTCGGCTTGATTTTTCATTGAGGAAGAGCGAAAACTAACACCTCTTAGAAAATCTGACAGATTGAGGGGCTCCATGCACGTACGACCACTCGTCCACGTATCGGTATGGCTTGTTGCCTCCGCTCTATTTGCTGGTTGCGCGACTTTTTCAAGCCCAGGTCTGACTACCGTCATGGCGACCACGTGCTCAAACGAAACCACATTCAACGGCTTTAGAGGTTGCGTTAACAGCGCTTGGTATGCAAACGTCGTAGCGCAGGGCTACGGATCGGACCCACTGGTTCTGCAATTCAACAGTCGAATGCAGCTTCTTGCCCAAGGAGTTGCTCAACGGCAGATTTCGGATATAGATGCGATCAGTAATGCGACTAGCCTCGCCTATCAGCTTCGAGCTATCGAGGAATCTGAAATCTCTCGCCAGAATGACGCTCTACGACGGGTACTAGAAGAGGCGGCGAGATACCCGTCGAACTCCACTCCAAGTCGACCAACCAATAGCGCTCCGTCAACTGTTTACTGCACACGGATCGGTGACAGCTCACGTCAGGTTTATACGTTTAATAGCATCGCGTGCCCTGTAGGTTATGCGCCTACGTTGTAAAACTAGTCGCAGTTCCGCACGGCTGAAGCCATATCCATCGCCTAAGAAAGATTTCCCATGTTCCAACTCGATATAAAGGGTGATTTTGTGAGCTATCGGACCACGGCGATTGCACTTGCAGCGTTGTCGATTGTCGCTTTTGGATCCTGTACCCCAAGTGCCAATACCGCGGATGGTGCTGACTCGAATAACGATATCGCAGGCATCGCAAAAAGCGCCGAAGAAGGAGATGCAGAGGCACAATTTAATCTTGCACGACGTTATGCCGATGGCGACCGTATCAAGCAAGATGACGCTCAAGCCATTCGCTGGTATCGAAAGTCTGCGGACCAAGGATTCGCACCAGCACAACTAAACCTAGGCAACAGATATCGGACGGGACAAGGAGTCCCTAAGGACGCCGCTACGGCTGTTCTATGGTATCGAAAGGCAGCCGACCAAGGGGTAAGCGACGCTCAATACAACTTGGCGGTGTCGTATCGAAAAGGGATTGGCATTGCGCAATCTCCGCCAGAGGCGATTCGATGGTACAAAGCGGCTGCTGATCAAGGACATACCCAAGCGCAAGGCACGCTTGGAGTGATATATCTCAATGGCGAGGGTGTCCGCGTTGATTACGAAGAGTCCGCTCGTTGGTTCAACATGGCAGCGAAGCAGAACGATGTTCAAGCGCAATACTTTCTAGGAAATATGTATATCTCTGGCTCGGGAGTCGCTCGCGATCCGAGTCGTGCCTACTTCTGGCTGAGTGTCGCTCACGCACAGGGTGCTGAGCAGGCGGCGCCACAGATAAAGCAGCTCGAAGGAGAGCTATCTAAGCAGCAACTGGCGACGGTCAAAAGCGAGCTTCAGTATTTGGGTCTTACTCAGTAGATATCCGCTATCTACAGCTACGATGAAGCATTTTAGAAGAAATACGAAATCGATCACTCAAGCAATGTGCTCACCTATGTGAACTTCGAGAGTTGGCTCTCGTACCGCAGCGACGAGCATGACCGACGATTTGGAGCGAGAAACCGTGAACGCGGATGGTGGGAGCCACGCTAGTCGATCGACCTATGCGGCAGGACATTGCCCCTGACGATCGGCACACCACTGCCCTTCGTAAATCACCTCACAGGAAGCATTCAACAATGCCCCCTCCCCGTCGCATTTATCAGCACGCCAGTGACCACTGTACGTAGTAACGTCTGAATAAAAGTACATCCCCTCGCCTTCGCGCTTACCGTGAGAATAGTGACCTATAAAGGTCGTGTAATCGTCGATTCGTGCTGAGATCAGCAACTCGTGGTAAGAGATACAGTCACAAGCAGCAGGCGACGCGTCGCATGTCCGACACTCCACAGGTTTCCCCGTGTAAAGAGCTTTGTCCGCCCGCTCGCTCGAGGTATTGGCGCTGAACCCCCGATAGAGGCGGCGACAGGACTTGCTTCGTAAGTGGCTCTTGCCCATAAACACAGTCACCCGCACCGAAACCGTGTGGCTTCCCATCCTTTACCGCGCCACTCCAAGAGCACCACGGATAGGGTTCGAGATTGTCGACCTGGGCAGAAAGGGAGGAAGTGTTTCTCGTGACTTCGTAGATCACCCCCGCTATGGGGATCGTTAAGAGCACAAAGATGATCACTTTTTTAGAGGACATTGATACACCTTGGTTCTTTGTCGACGGCATTGATCAAGGCTATGCGGTCGCTGCAGATGATGCCTGTTTAGCCTCGAGCACATCACGCCGAAACCGAAGCGTGATATTGCAGGCTACGAGTCCCGTCACCAGCGCTAACGGTACGTTTAGAAAAGGTATGCCATCAAACTGCAATCCCATCGCGACGATCCCGTAGGCAGTGGAAAAGAGAGCTGCTAACCCATAGGTCACGATGAGAACTACCTTCTCGGAACGAAGGTGTTTTTTGAGCACTTCGTACGCCAACCCAACGATCGTCGCTGGAACGAATGCACAGAGTGCGAGCAGAATCCAAATGATAAGAAGCAGCACTAATGACATTCCAAGGTACTCGAACCCGTTAGACATCGCTTTTTCAAAGCTACTGAATATTCCATCGCCACGAAATACTGCGTTGAGTTGAGGTACCAATGAGCGAAGTAGTTCAAGCCCCGAGAATAGTGCCGCTGTTACGATGAGCGTTGCAGAACCCACTGCCCCAGAAAAGACAGATCCATAGAGCGTCCAGATTCGAAAGAAATTACGGATCATTGGTCTATTTGGAGGAGTTGATCTTAGTCTGCGCGGAAAAGAGTTTTCTCTTACTCGCGACGTTTACCGTCATTAGTACCATGGCCCCTAATCAGCGTCTTGAGGTGCTCAACCTCCATGCTCAACTTATCCATCCGCTGTAGCAGGCGAGTCTCTAAGGTGTCATCGTCAAAATACTCGGGTGAGTCGCGTCGAATATCAGCGCATTTCTCATCAAAAACGTCACAGCAAGTACCGTAGCCCAAGGGAAACGGTAGCATTACGCCGAGAGAGTCGCCACGACTGCAGAGCTCGCGTAGAAACACTCGCGCATTCTTAGACGTGTAATGTTGACGATTTAACGCTAGTGAGATCGAAAATCCAGCTTTATCCCTTTCAAAGTACTGCGAAATCTCGCCGAGTATCTGTTGGCTCTCTTTGCTCACCGAGTCTAAAGATGATACGTCTCCACAAAAGATATCTTCTACGGATTCCTGAGACATTTCCGTGAAGAAGCGGTCTAGTTGCCAATTACTTATACGGTAGATCAGATGAAGAGGTGCATTTCGGTAAAAAATTGAGCGAACTTCCCCTATATCCGAATCACGCAGCTTGCTTATCGCCTCCTCTTGCGCTGTCAAAACTACGTTAGCGTATGCACGGTTACCCAAGTGGAACCGTATAAAGGAAAGGTCTTTCTCTAAATAATGTTGGTCCTCGTCTTTCAGCGATACGGAAGCCTGAAAGCTCATCAGTACGCGTATATCGGAAATACCATCACTACCAAGTGACATAGAGTCTTCAATGAAAGAACGGATAGTGTTCGCGATGGACCCATTAAAACTGGCATCGTACCGAGGATGCGCTTTCTCTTTACTTCGCCAGATGAATTTTTCAATAGCGTTTGCTAGTTTTCGTGCTCTCGTCTTTAGATAGTGGTTAGTATAATTTTCAGATTTTTCTGAGAAATACTTTCGATGGCTGTTGAAAAGGATATACAAAACTTCGAAGAGATCCCCATCTGAAAAAGTGTCGTACGGCGGTTCGCGGTGAAATAACTTTGTAAGAAAACTATCGCTTACGTTAGCGCTCGTAAACAGGCGAAAGAACAGGCTCTTGTCTCCTGGGGCGAGTCGGTAGAGCTTGAGTACGTCAGCAGGACTAACGTAAAAGTCAGAGGACTTGTATACCCCGCCATCTCGCATGAAGGCGTTATTCCCTACAATGGCGAACGCGTATGAGTCGGAAAGTGTTTTACTGAACAGAAGACGCTTGAGGTTTTTTACATTGCGCCCATAACGGCAAACCGCCAGCTTGAGCAGCCTGTTTTTGCGCTGAGACCAGATTGGTTCATATTTTGCTCTAAGGTTATCGAATTGATCGTTTCTTTCCGCCACCCCTCGATCTGCGTTTTCCAATAACCACGCGCATATTTGAGTCGTACTGGCGTGCTTTAGGAACTCTTCTTCGATGAGCTCATCGGGGGACAGTTTGTGTTTCATCGTTTTATCTGTGCCTAAGACGTTCAAACCTTGGCTAACGTCCAATCAAGTACGTGGTAACAGCTGACCAATCGGGAAACCGCTCGGTACCAAAGTGAATGTGCTCGCCACGAAAGCGATCAACACCATTCTTCGTTCTATCGTCGATGAGATAGTGACCGTCGTTCAGATTTTTGTGATGGCTAAGAATGAGCCGCTTATACGCAGGCTTACCTAAGTGTTTCTGAACCCACAGCAACTTATCAATCCAAGCGGATGGAATTTCTGCAATAGAGATTTATAAGGAACTCAAAGCGATCCTGATCACCTGAGAACCCGTCCTTTCTGTACGCACGATCGACTAGATTGTCGAGCTTCCTATGCGCCCTTCTCAGTGCATCTGGCATGCAATCGGGGTCGTACATCGCCTCTAAGGTCAATTCGCGGAATTCTTTACGTGCATCAAGTATATCATTTGCCACAGATATAATCGCCGCTTTGTCATCTATCTGTGGTCTAGGAAAATTGTTATAGATCAAATCAATTGAATAGCGATATCGGCCCGTCAATTTGCCACCGATCGTACGTACCCATGACATATGCATTTCCGACGTAAGCAATGCAAAATCTATCGGATCGGCGTCCTCGAGAATCTTGACCAAGTTGCTCGGGATACTCGGCGGCACTTCCCAGCCAATCGGTATGTAATCTCGCCTTTCCGAAGTTACCTCTGGCACTATCAAGAACGCCTTCTGAGGAACGACGGTTATGTGCCATTTCGTAGGACTGTCCGCGAGATTCTCTTCGTCCTTTTCCTTGAATCTCTTCCCGTCTTTAGAAGCCAACTTGCCGTCTCGATAGGCCCTTACCTTCTTAACGAGATCCACGATTTCTGGTATCGAACGCCATAACCTGGCACCGTCATCAGCTAAATATATGATAAATCTCTTTTCACCGTAGAGGTATTCGGTACCACCAACAAATGGCCTTATGTACCTATCTATTTCTGGTCGTTTTCTAACCAACTCAATTTTTTCACTCTCGCTAAGAATGTAGTAGCCACCATCGAGCGGTTTACTTCCAGTCTTAAGCTTCCGCACACCAGGAGCACGACCTTTTGTGCTGTCTACGGTTGCGTTTGGTATCTGCAGACGGTCTGCAGAACGCAAGTACGGAGAGATATGTCGACAATCCACAGTCTCAACAACGTTCGGAGGGTCTAGCCGTCGAATATATCTGACAGATGGATTGGCAGATGAGCGCCGAAATCCAATTACAACGACTTCAACATTCGCCCCACCTCTTGTTGGAGATATCCATTCAAACGGTTGGTATGCAAATTCAATTTCGATGCCGCCCTGTCTCTTCAAGAAGTCTGGAAAGAGCTGCCCGACTTGTTCGCCCTGAACAATTGAACTGGTGGTAACAAATGCAGCTTTTGTTGTGTCGGAAATGTAATCTGCCGCTTTCAACAACCAAGCAGCCGTCAAATCCAATGTGCCTTGCCCATGACCCTCCCTTCGCAGAGAAGAAACAACGACCCGTTGGGCTGGTTTCTGCTTCTTTGACCCAAGATACGGCGGGTTTCCGATTAATACGCTACATCTACTCGGATTTAGTAGATCCGCCCAATTCGAGGTGAGCGCATCCACCTCAGCAATATGTGGCCTCGCCTTTAATGGAATTCGACTAAACGCAACCCCAAGTTCCAACTCGAACAGCCTGTTCTGCAAGTGATCTGTCATCCACATTGCGATTTCAGATATCCGCCGCGAAGTTCTCCGCGGTTCAAAGCCGTAGAACTGATCAACGTCAACCACGGAGATCGGCTCCGAATCCTTCGCAAACGCATTCATAGAAATCAGCTGTTTGACGATGTCGAGTTCAAGTAACCGCAGCTCCCGATAAGTTACGGCGAGGAAGTTTCCACAACCCGCAGCTGGATCCAACACCCTAACTTCGCTCAATTCATGCCGCAGCGATTTCAAGGCTCGTATGGATTCACCACCAGCTTCTAGAGCCGTCTCATATCGGCGCCTTAGATCCTTCAGGAATAGATCACCAATTACTTGAAGAATTACTGCCTCACCTGTCGCATGACTTCCACTGTCGGTTCGCTCGGAATCCGTCATCACCGCATCAAACAAAGTTCCAAATATCGCTGGAGAAACCATCGCCCAGTCGAAATTGGCTGCGGCAATTAGCACTGAGCGCATTGATTCGTTGCCAGCGAGAATACTCAAGCGAGCAGAAAAAAGAGAGCCGTTTATATATGGAAATTCCTGAAGATCAGGATCCAGCGTGGACTGCCTACCGCTAACTGGCTTATTAAGCACTTCAAAAAGCATCGCCAATTGCGGCCCGAGATCTCGCCCACTTGCGTCAACGCGAGATTCAATAAAGTCTTGAAAAAGGCCTCGCGGTTGGAATATTCCCGCGCTGTCCGCGAAGTAGCAAAATATTATTCTAGCGGTCAGTTCTTCGGCGTCGGCAGGTTCATATCCCGATGACACAACCTCCGCATACAAGGCGGCAACGAGATCGCATGCCTTATCCGTTAATGGAGCTCTAGCGGACTGGCTGGGCTTTTGCTTTCCAATAATGAAGGCAAAATTATCTATGTGATCAGAGAGCGCCTCTAGCTTGAAGCCTACTCTGACTCCACTTTCCAAGTCCAAGAGTAGAAAATTTTGAAAATCACAAATTAATTGATATCTGGGCCTCTCCCATTCTGGTAGCGCATCGAAATACTCTCCTGCCTGAATTTCAGCAGCTAAAAGATCTTTTCCGTAGCTCTTATGCTCGGCAATCAGTACGCCAGGCCAAAATACATCAATGAATCCACTTGAATTATTCAACTTCCTTATATGCGTCTCAAAGCGAGCGACTGTTCTTCTCTTAATTCCAAAGATCTCAAAGAAGTCATTATAGAAGGACTGCGCCTCGCCCTTCTCGTACACCTCGTCACGGTAAAGGTCGCTGAACCTGGCCGCCCGTAGGCGCATTTCACTCCACGTGAGAGGCATGGTCACGTCCCTTTTTTAGCGGATATGTTTCTTAACTGCGCTAGCCACATAGCGAGCCAGCAAAACAGGCACCGCGTTTCCAATAAGTTGTTCTTTTTGCGCCGTTGAACCAACGAACTTAAACTCCGTTGGAAATGTTTGAATGCGTGCCCGCTCCGATGTAGTCAAAGGGCGAACTCCTTCGTTGGGCGAACACTTGTCAGCAGGATGCGTTTTGTAGTTCTTTGGAATCGGACGATTTACACGCCGAATTGTTGCCGCAGGTTCATCCACAGAAAATATTGCTCGCCGATGGTAGCTTCTAGGATGAGCATAGTAGTAATCAGTGCCGAGACTATCTTTGAAATAGTCACGCACAGTAGTTCTTTCCTCGGAAAGGTTATTCTCTAAATCAGCGACAACCAGATCATCCTTACCACCCTTGACGGCGACAAGAAAGTATCGCCTTCGCATTTGTGGCACGCCAACGCGACTAGCATCTATTACCGTTTGAGACACTCCATATCCACCCTCTCTAAGCAAATTCAGGACTCGCTTTAGTACTGGATATCGCTCAATGTTGTAAACGTTTTCCATAACAATCAGCTTCGCGCCGACGCCCATCGCAATCCTTGCAAAAGACATTGTCAGATTGGCACGCTTCGCTGTCTTCTTATTGTTGGCTATTGAAAAGTCTTGGCATGGCGGCCCACCGATAACCACTTCTGGACGAAAACGCTCTCGGATAACGGCTATCGCTGCTTCGACATCAAGTAGATCGAATTCGATAACGGGGTGGGCAAAGTTCGCTCGGTAAGTGTCAATGGCGGGCTTCCAGTTCTCCAAAGCCCCAACTACATCGTAGCCCGCTTCAATAAAACCAAGTGACAACCCGCCACACCCAGCGAACAGGTCGACAACTATTGGCTTTCTAGTTTTCATGTACATTATTTTTTAAATGCTTCTTGAGAGTGCTTGCGACGTAATACGCCAAGTTTACTGGCACGGCGTTTCCAATCATTACATTTAGATTTGTCTTTGACCCTTTCCATTTGAATGATTTAGGAAAGGTCTGTACTCGGGCACGTTCCTGAACGGTCAATCCCCTTACGCTGTCCTTTATGATGTGCGCTGAGTCATCTTTGTGTGGGCGGTATCCAGACGGAATGGGCCTATCAATTCCGCGAATCGTAGTGCATGGCTCATCGACAGAGAAAACACCACGCTTCGTGTAATTGGTAGGCACTCGAAAATAGTGATCAATATTTAGCTCATCGCCAAAATATTCACGCATGGACAATGGCGATTCGCTCTGGCCGCGCTTCAGCTGCGACGTTAGCTCTCCATCTGCAGCTCCAAGTAATCCAATCAAGAATAGCCGCTTTCGTGACTGCGGCACGCCGCAATATGCCGCATCAAGCACAATTTCTGTCAATCCGTAGCCAGCGCGCCTATAGCTCTTTAATGTCGATTCATATACCGAACTGAAACGCGCTCGAGGCACATTCTCGAAAACAAAGGCTCGCGGCAGCAACTTGCATATAATCGAAGCGAATGACTTGGTTAAGTTCGCACGATCACCAGTCTTTTCGTTCGCTCTCGCGCTAGAAAAGTCCTGGCAAGGAGGGCCTCCAATGATTACTTGAGGCGCGAATTCTTTAATTTTCTTTGCAGTTCCAATTTCCTCTAGATCCACTTCAAATATTGGATGATCGAAGTTATCACGGTACACATCGACGGCTGGCTTCCAATACTCAAAGGCCGCAACAACTTTGTACCCAGCCTTTTGGAATCCGAGCGACATGCCTCCACATCCAGCGAAGAGATCAATCGAAGTCAAATTACTTTCGGTAGTTTTCATCGTCGTCCGAGTATGCGTTGAAAAGGTTACAATAGACTGCCGTTGTAATTGAAGACACTAGGGACTGAATCGGCTCTGATTTGTATTCTTGTTTTTATTCACCTTCTTCGATACATACGCTTCATCCACGACAGTTCCAGCGTCAATCAGTCGTCTCGTCTCTTCGCCACGAAGTTGGTCAATCGCTTTCACAGGCTCAAGGTCGCTGTAGAGTGGGTTCAACTTAAACTTTTTCCTTCGTCAACGCCTGAATAGTCTTGGTCAATTCCCTGATTGTCTTCTCTAGGCTCTTGATCATGGCATTGGCTCTCTGAAGATCTGTTTTTTCTTTCGCGGCTTTTATCTTTCGTTTCTCGCTCAAGCCACTAAAGTCCGCAGCACGATCTTCGACCTTGAACTTGCTGTAATGACGCTCAAGCATGGCTCTGCTTGTGCCCATCTGTATCGCCAAATCATCCCAAGTCACACCATTGCGCAATTGCGTCGTAGCGTAGGTATGGCGAAGGCTGTAGAGCGTTCTGATCTGATCTTCTTTGTCTTTCAACAGACCGTACTTTGTCAGAAACACTTTGAACGCTTTGACCAGTCTTTCATGTCGTGGTCGTTTGCCATCTACGGTTCTGAATACATAGTCATTGACCTTGAACAGGTCTTTGTCTTTTAGGTTAGCGAGTTCGGGAAAGCGTGACTGTATGCGCTTAAGTGGCGTCGTAACGCTACCATCCACATCACGACAGATGAGTGTTCGTGGGCGTTTCTTGCCTGTCACC
>Ga0194118_10006832_pt1 | contig 11200 bp, 14 predicted proteins | sample TA2MahsurfametaG_2_FD_148662 | JGI IMG/M metagenome (GOLD analysis project Ga0194118, IMG submission 148662) | Freshwater microbial communities from Lake Tanganyika, Tanzania - TA2015013 Mahale N5 surface | ecosystem: Environmental > Aquatic > Freshwater > Lake | place: Tanzania: Lake...
AGCTGCGGGTGGTTTTAGCCAGCTCCGGCACCAGATTTTCTTTCTCCACCTGCACCAGCAGCTTCTGCATAGTGGCCGTGAGGCTGGAGATGCTGGCGGCATTGAGGCCGTTGAGGGTCATGCCCTCACACACGGTGATCGCCGGATTGCACTTGGGATCGGTGGGGCTGGGCGCATCAGCCGGCACGGCGCGCGGTGGTGCAATCAAAGCCACCACCGCCGAACCCCCCAGCAAAGACGGCTCTTGCACCTGGGCCAGCAACGGCATCGGCAGCCTGAGGCTCGGATCGTTGATCTCCACCTGAGCCACCACTGCATCGGAGGTGGTGGTGAGCTTGTCCACGGTGCCCACCAGAACACCGCGGTAAGTCACGGCGGAGCGATCCGCCAAACCCGCCGCATCGGCGAAATTCACCTGAAACCGCCAGGTGCGGCTGGCAATACTGACCCCCCGCAGCCACAGCCAGAACAGGCCCGCTCCCGCGAAGGCCGCAATCAGGGTGAAGCCAACAATTGCTTCTCGCACACTGCGGCGCATGGATCTCAGAGCTCCGCCGGCTGCATCGGTCCGCTGAGACTAGCGGTGCGGAACTGCAGCACATAGGGGTTGGTGGTGGTCTGAAAGTCGGCCACAGATCCCTCCCAGCGGAATAAGCCGTCGTACAGGAGCACCACCCGATCAGCCGACCGCAAAATCGTGCTCATCACATGGCTCACCACCACCGAGGTGCCGCGAGCCAGGTTGGTGGTTTGCACGATCAGATCCTCGATGCGGGTGCAAGCCACCGGGTCCAGGCCGGCCGTGGGTTCATCGAACAGCAGCAGCGGCACCGTGCCATCGGGCTGGCTGGGGTCATCGATCACGGCACGGGCAAAGCTCACCCGTTTCTGCATACCGCCGCTGAGTTCACCGGGATAGAGATCTTCCGTTCCGGCCAAGCCCACGGCATCCAGCGCCGTGCCCACCCGCGCTCGAATCTCCGCTTCGCTGAGCCGGCTGAAGCGATCGAGCAAAAAGCCCACGTTCTGCCGCACGGTGAGCGACGCCAGCAGCGCCGGGTTCTGAAACACCAGGCGCACATCGGGCGGATGGCGTTGATCCAGGCGCAGATACGTCTGCGGAACACCGTGGATCAACAACTCACCGGTTGTGGGTAACAACAAACCGGCCAGCAGGCGCAGGATCGTGGATTTACCCGCACCGGATGGGCCCACCACCGCCAGGCGCTCCCCGGGCTGAAGCACCAGATCCACGTCGCTGAGCACACTGCGGCTGCCCCAGCGCACGCTCACGTCGCGCAGTTCCACCACAGGTGCAGGCACCGGACTCTCAGGCAGGCAACCGGGCCATCTTGGCGGTTTCTCCGTACAGTTCCAGCACTCTCCTGGGGTGATGCGCGCTCGAATGCCACGCAGCAGCCAGCGCAGCAAACCCAGGCCCAGCTGGGTGGGGCGCGGCGACCTGCGCCAGCAGGATCTAGTGAGCCGCTCGCGGCGGGCCGCCCGCTGGCTGCAGCCAGGGCTGGTAGTGAAGCGGTGGATGCTCACCTCAGGCATCGGCCTGCTGCTGGCGCTGCTCGGTGCGGCCGTCTGGGCTGACCTGCAGCCCATCTATTGGTTGCTGCAATCGATCCGCTGGTCGCTGCAGAACGTCACCCAGGTGTTGCCGCGGGAGATCACTGGGCCGCTGGTGCTGCTGGTGGGCGGCGGCCTGATCTGGCTGGGCCAGAGCCGCAGTTTCGGCACCATCCAAAAAGCGCTTGCTCCTGAAAAAGACACGCTCCTGGTGGATGCCCTGGCCGCCAAGCGACGGCTCAACCGCGGCCCCTCGATCGTGGCCATCGGCGGCGGCACCGGCCTCTCCACCCTGCTCAGCGGCCTGAAGCGCTACAGCAGCAACCTCACGGCGATCGTCACCGTGGCCGACGACGGCGGCAGCTCCGGGGTGCTGCGCCGCGAACTCGGCGTGCTGCCCCCCGGCGACATCCGCAATTGCCTGGCGGCCCTGGCCACCGAGGAGCCGCTGCTCACCCGCCTCTTCCAATACCGCTTCCGCGCCGGCACCGGCCTGGAAGGGCACAGTTTCGGCAATCTGTTTCTCTCGGCCCTCACGGCGATCACCGGCAGCCTGGAATCGGCAATCACGGCCAGCAGCCGCGTGCTCGCTGTGCAGGGCACCGTGGTGCCGGCCACCAATGCCGATGTGCGGCTCTGGGCCGAACTGGAAGACGGCCGCCGCATCGAAGGCGAGTCGCAGATCGGCCATGCCACCAGCCCGATCGTGCGGCTGGGCTGCACCCCGGAACGCCCGCCGGCCCTGCCGCGCGCCCTCGAGGCCATCGCCAACGCCGATCTGATCGTGCTCGGCCCAGGCAGCCTGTACACCTCGCTCTTACCCAACCTGCTGGTGCCCGAATTGGTGAGCGCCATCAGCCGCAGCAAGGCACCACGCCTCTACATCTGCAACCTGATGACCCAGCCCGGTGAAACCGATGGGCTGGATGTGGAGGGCCACCTGCGGGCGATTGAGGCCCAACTGGCCAGCCTCGGCATTCAGCAACGGCTGTTCAACGCGGTGCTGGCTCAGGAAGATCTCGGCGATTCGCCCCTGGTGCACCACTACCGGCAGCGCGGCGCCGAACCGGTGCGCTGCAATCTGCGGCGCCTGCGCAGCCAGGGTTACGACGTGATGCTGGCGCCGATGCAAGGAGCCCGGCCCTCCTCCACGCTCCGCCACGACCCACGCAGTGTGGGGGTGGCGGTGATGCGCTTTTTCAAACGCCAGAAACAGAGCGCTCAGTAGGCGTCCTGCATCTCGTAGAAGTCGGGCTGCACATAGTCCTTGCGCAGCGGGAAGCCTTTCCAGTCTTCCGGCATCAGCAGCCGCTTGGGATGGGGATGCCCTTCGAAGCTGATGCCGTACATGTCGAAGGTTTCGCGCTCCTGCCAATCGGCACCGCGGAACAGGCCGTAGAGGCTGGGGATCGAAAGAGCGCCGTCGCGGGGAAGAAACACCTTCAGCCGCACCTCCTCGGGCTTGAGATCAGCGTGGAGCGGCTGACCAGTGCTGCATTGATCAGCCAGCGAGCCCAGTTTCACCAGGTGATAGAAGCTCACCAGGCGGCCACCGGGGCCTTCGTCGTAGCCGCCCTGGCACTGGAGGTAGTCGAAGCCCGAAGCTTTCAGGGCGGTGGCGATCAAGGGCAGGAAGGGTGCTTCCACTCCGAGCACTTCCACGCCGAGATGATCTGGCTCGAGCAGTTCATGCTCAAAGCCCTGGCTGCTGAGCCAGCGGCTCACGGGGCCGGGCTCCGGGGCCGTGATCGCAGGTTGAGCGGTGTCCTCGGGCATGGCTCAGGCAGGGTTGATGGCGGGATTGGCGGCGGCCACGGGCACAGCCTCGGCTGCAGCCACGGGTAAACCTTCAGCAGCAGCCAGAGCCGCCTTCTGGGTTTCCGCGCGCAGATAGCGGCCATCCACGATCGGCTCCACGGCCTTCATCTGATGGGCCACCGTGCAGTAGCGATGGGTGGGCAGCAGGTTGCCGCGCTCGGAGAGGGCTTCATTGCCCACCTTCTTGCGCAGCTTGATCACCGCGTCAAAGATCGCTTCCGGGCGGGGCGGGCAGCCCGGCAGGTAGAGATCCACAGGGATCAGCTTGTCCACACCGCGCACGGCGGTGGTGGAATCGGCCGAGAACATGCCACCGGTGATCGTGCAGGCGCCCATGGCGATCACGTATTTGGGCTCCGGCATCTGCTCATAGAGCCGCACCAGAGCAGGCGCCATCTTCATCGTCACCGTGCCGGCCACGATCAAGAGGTCGGCCTGGCGCGGGCTGGAGCGGGGCACCAGGCCGAAACGGTCGAAGTCGAACCGGGAGCCGATCAGCGCCGCGAACTCGATGAAGCAGCAGGCGGTGCCGTAGAGCAGCGGCCAGAGACTGCTCAAACGGGCCCAGTTGTGCAGATCGTCGAGCGTGGTGAGGATCACGTTCTCGGAGAGATCCGAGGTCACGCTCGGGGCACCCACCGGATTGCAGCTGGCATCGCGCTGGTCGCGCAGGGCAGCGATGGAGAGGGCCTCGGCCATGGCGGAGGTTGCAGAGGAGGGGGTCATCTCAGATCAGCTCCACTCGAGGGCGCCCTTGCGCCAGGCGTAGGCCAGGGCCACCACCAGGATGGCGATGAACACCAGGGCTTCGATGAAGGCCAGCAGGCCGAGGCGATGGAAGGCCACCGCCCAGGGATAGAGGAACACGGTCTCCACGTCGAAGATCACGAAGACCAGCGCAAACATGTAGTAGCGGATGTTGAACTGGATCCAGGCACCGCCGATGGGCTCCATGCCCGATTCGTAGGTGAGATCCCGTTCACCCGTGCGCGACTTGGGCGACACGATCTTGTTGGTGACGAGCGCCAGCACGGGAACCGCTGCTGCGATCAGCAGGAAGCCCAGAAAGGCGTCGTAGCCGGAGAGAACGAACACGGGCGCCATCTGCCCAACCGTCGGGCCAGTTTGGCATCCATGGCTCGGGCCTGGGTCAGATCGCCGGACCGAAGCCACTTCCTAGAGTTGCCGCCACTAATCACCGCGATGCCGTGAGCGAGGACCCAGTTCAGGAGCAGGCCCCCGCCAGCGACGCGCCGCAGGACGCGGATGCCGTGGCCGCACCAGAAGCTCCGGAAGCCCCCGAAGCACCCGAAGCTCCGTTCGACGATCCGGACACGCACCGTTTCGAATGCCGCAGCTGCGGTTTCGTGTTCGACCCGGCGGAAGGCATCAAAAAACTGGCGATCGAGCCCGGCACCCCCTTCAGCGCCCTCGACCCCCTGAGCTTCCGCTGCCCGGTCTGCCGCAGCCAGACCAAAGCGTTCAAGGACATCGGTCCCCGCAACAAACCGAGCGGCTTCGAGGAAAACCTCGGCTATGGCCTGGGGGTGAACCAGCTCACCCCGGGCCAGAAGAATGTGCTGATCTTCGGTGGCTTCGCGCTGGCCATCGCCTTTTTCCTCTCCCTCTACTCCCTGCGCTGAGCACGGCATGCCCCGCTTCCTCTCCTCTCTCGGCGCCCTGGCGCTCTCGCTGGTGCTGGCCCTCGGCCTGAGCGGCTGCGTCAGCACCGGCCTACCCGCCGCCAGCGCCAGCCCCTGGCAGCCGGTCGACATCCACACCAAATCCAACCCCCTGGATCTGGCCTTCACCGACAGCCGCCATGGCTTCCTGGTGGGCAGCAACCGCCTGATCCTGGAAACCAACGACGGCGGGGCTTCCTGGCAGGAGCGCGCGCTCGAGCTGCCGGAAGAGGAAAACTTCCGCCTGATCAGCGTGGATTTCTCCGGCGATGAGGGCTGGATCGTGGGCCAACCCGGCCTGCTGCTGCACAGCACCGATGGCGGCCAGAACTGGAGCCGCCTCTTCCTCGACACCAAGCTGCCCGGTGAGCCCTACCTGGTGACAGCACAGGGACGCAACCGTGCTGAGCTGGCCACCAACGTGGGCGCGGTGTATCGCACGGGCGATGGCGGCAACACCTGGCAGGCCGAGGTGGAAGACGCCGCCGGCGCCGTGCGCGATCTTCGCCGCAGCCCCGATGGCCGCTACGTGAGCGTGAGTGGCCTGGGCAACTTCTTCGCCACCTGGAACCCCGGTGATGCGGTGTGGACGCCGCACCAGCGCGTGAGCAGCCAGCGCCTGCAATCGATGGGCTTCCAGCCCGATGGAGCGCTGTGGATGCTCGCCCGTGGCGCCCAGATGCGCTTCAGCCCCGAAGCCAGCACCCCCGATGAATGGAGCAAGCCGGTGGTGCCGATCGTGAACGGCTACGGCTATCTCGATATGGCCTGGGATCCCAGCGGCGCGATCTGGACCGGTGGCGGCAGCGGCACCCTGCTGGTGAGCAACGACGGCGGCAAGAGCTGGCAGAAGGACCCTGTGGGCAGCCAACAACCCACCAACTTCACCCGCATCACCTTCTTCGATGACGGCAAGGGCTTCGTGATGGGCGAGCGCGGCTCGCTGCTGCGCTGGGTGGGCTAACAACGCTCTGTAACCAAGGCGGCAGCGCGATCCCGGCAGCCGCCTCCTCAGGCCTAGGATCACCCAGCTGAATGCTCGCTGCTCATGGCCGCCGGCTCAACGGGTGAACGCCCGTTTTTCGAAATCATCACGAGCATCCGTTACTGGGTGATCCACGCCGTGACCCTGCCGGCGATTTTCCTGGCGGGCTTCCTGTTCGTGTCCACCGGCCTGGCCTACGACGCCTTCGGCACGCCCCGTCCGGATGCTTACTTCCAGACGCAAGACGTGAAGGCTCCCGTGGTGAGCCAGCGCTACGACGCCAAGGCCTCCCTCGACCAGCGCCTGAAATAAGCCATGACCCAAGTTCCCGCCAGCACCACTCCCCGCAACTACCCGATCTTCACGGTCCGGTGGCTCGCGGTCCACGCCCTCGGCATCCCCACGGTGTTCTTTCTGGGCGCCCTGGCCGCCATGCAGTTCATCCGTCGCTGAGGCCTGCACGTCATGCAACGCAATCCCAACCCGAACAACCTGCCGGTTGAGCTGAACCGCACCAGCCTGTATCTGGGCCTGCTGTTCGTGTTCACCTGCGGGATCCTGTTCTCCAGCTACTTCTTCAACTGATCAGGAGGATCTGAGATGAGCGGCAAGAAATCCGGTCTTCCTGACGGAAGAATCCCCGATCGCCTGCCTGATGGCCGCCCGGCTGTGGCCTGGCGCTCCCGCTGGACCGAAGGCACCCTGCCCCTGTGGCTCGTGGCCACCGCCGGCGGCATGGCCGTGATCTTCGTGGTGGGCCTGTTCTTCTACGGCTCCTACACCGGCGTGGGTTCCGCCTGATCCAGCATCAGTGCGTTCCATGTGCAGAGGGGCCCAAGTGGCCCCTTTTTTGATGGCGACTTGATCGCGGCGCCGCCGCGAACGGCTCAAGCCATCAGCGGCACATAAACGTCGCGATACCAGCGGGCGAACGCCTCTACGCCCTGCTCGATCGAGGTGGAAGGCCTGACCCCCACCCAGGCTTCTAGGGCTGATGTATCGGCAGCGGTGGCCACCACATCACCGGGCTGCATCGGCTGCAGATCCTGAATCGCGGGGCGACCCAGGGCCTGCTCGAGCACAGCGATGAAGCGCAGCAACTCGGTGGGCTGAGCGTTGCCGATGTTGAACAACCGGTGCGGCACCGCGGCAGTCGCGGGGTTGGGTTGCAGGGGATCAAAGGCAGGATCAGCCGTGGCGGGTTTATCGAGGCAGCGGATCACCCCCTGCACGATGTCGTCGATATAGGTGAAGTCGCGCTGCATCTGGCCGTGGTTGAACACCCGGATCGGCACGCCGGCCAGGATCGCCCGGGCGAACAGCATCGGTGCCATATCCGGCCGGCCCCACGGGCCATACACCGTGAAAAAACGCAGACCGGTGGCCGGCAGCCCATAGAGATGGCTGTAGGTGTGCGCCATCAGCTCGTTGGCCTTCTTGGTGGCGGCATAGAGGCTCACCGGATGGTTCACCGGCTGCTGCTCAGAGAACGGCATCGTGCGATTGCCGCCATACACCGAACTGCTGGAGGCATACACCAGGTGCTCCACACCGTGATGGCGGCAACCCTCGAGGATGTGACCGAAGCCCACCAGATTGCTCTGGATATAAGCAGCCGGGTTTTCAATCGAATAACGGACGCCGGCCTGGGCCGCCAGATGCACCACCCGCCGCGGCCGGTGCTGCGCAAACAGCTCAGCCATCGCAGCGCCATCCTCCACATCGGCACGCACAACCTGCAGGCGCTCAGCCACACCCGGCACAGGCAGCTGCTCCAGGCGATGCAGCCGTGCCTGCTTTAAGGCCGGGTCGTAGTAGCTGTTGAGGTTGTCGACACCCACCACGGCGTCGCCGCGCTCCAGCAGTCGACGGGCGACCTCAGCACCGATGAAACCGGCAATTCCGGTGATGAGGATGGGGCGATCCATGCTCAACCAGCCGCCAGACGCGCCCGGAAGTCGGCGATGGTGGGCTCCAGGCCCTGCTGCAGCGTGATCGTGGGCTGCCAGCCCAGCTGCTGCTTCGCTAGGTCAATCACCGGCTGGCGTTGCAAGGGGTCGTCTTGCGGCAACGGCTCACAGATCAAGGCAAGCTCTGGGTTGATGCGCTCGCGCACCAATTCAGCCAACTGGCGAATCGTGAACTCACCAGGATTACCGAGATTGATGGGCCCGGTGTGCTCACCATTCATCAGGCGGATGAGCCCTTCCACCAGATCATCCACATAGCAGAACGAGCGCGTCTGAGAACCATCGCCATAGAGGGTGAGGGGTTGAGCGCGCAGGGCCTGCACGATGAAGTTGCTCACCACACGACCATCGTCGGGCAACATCCGCGGGCCATAGGTGTTGAAAATGCGGGCAATGCGGATTTCCGTGCCGTGCATGCGCTGGTAATCGAAACACAGCGTTTCGGCAACGCGCTTGCCTTCGTCGTAGCAGGCGCGGATGCCGTGGGTATTCACATTGCCCCGGTAGCTCTCTGGCTGAGGATGCACCAGAGGATCGCCATACACTTCGCTGGTGGAGGCCAGCAGCAACCGAGCACCCACGCGCCTCGCCAGGCCGAGCATGTTGTACGTGCCCAGGAAACTGGTTTTAGCAGTCTTGATCGGATTGAACTGATAGTGCACCGGCGATGCCGGGCAGGCCAGATGCCAGATCCGATCAACCTCCAGCCGAATCGGGTCGGTCACATCGTGCCGGATCAGTTCGAAGTTGGGATGGTTGTGCCAGCGGGCCACATTCTGCTTGCGGCCGGTGAAAAAATTATCGAGGCAGATCACCTCCTCCCCAGCCTCCATCAGCCGGTCCACGAGATGGGAGCCCACAAAACCGGCACCGCCGGTGATCAGGTTGCGTGTCAGCGATGCAGGCATGGTGCGGGGCGCTCCGATCAACCGATCCTGCCGTCGCCCACGCGCCAGAGGCGCAAACCGGCGCCCCGCACCAGATCGGGATCCACCACAGCTCGGGCGTCAAACACCCAGGCCGGCTGGCGCATCAGCGGTGCCAAGGCCGCCCAGGGGAGCTGGCGGAAGGCCTGCCACTCCGTGAGGATCAGCGCCGCATCGGCGCCACGCACTGCCTCCTGCACCGATGCAGCCAGCTGCCAGCACCCCTCGCCGGTGAGGCCGGATCCAGCAGCACTCGGTGCGCTGCCAAGGTCACGGCTGATCTGCTCGGGCGCCACCTTCGGATCGTGGATGGCCAGCTCGGCTCCCTCCTCCAGCAGATCACGGCAGATCCGGATCGCCGGGGCCTCGCGGGTGTCGTTGGTGTCGGCTTTGAAGGCAAATCCCAGCACGGCCAGCCGCTTGCCGGTCACCGTGCCGAAGAGACTGTTCACCACCAGGCGGGCAATGCGGTGTTGCTGCCAGGTGTTGAGATCCACCACGCTCTGCCAGTAGGCCGCCACCTCATGCAAGCCGTAGTGGCCGCAGAGGTACACCAGATTGAGGATGTCTTTCTGGAAGCAGCTGCCGCCAAAGCCGGGGCCCGCCTGTAGAAATTTCGGACCAATGCGCGAATCCGTGCCAATCGCCCGCGCCACCTCGCGCACATCGGCCCCTGTGGATTCACAGAAGGCGGCGATGCTGTTGATCGAGCTGATGCGCTGAGCCAGAAAGGCATTCGCAGTGAGTTTGGAGAGCTCACTGCTCCAGAGATTGGTGCGCAGGATGCGCTCCTCAGGCACCCAGTGGGCATACACCGATGCCAGGGCATCGATCGCCTGGGGATCCTCACCACCGATCAGCACGCGATCCGGCTTCTCCAGATCGGCGATGGCCGTGCCCTCCGCCAGGAACTCAGGGTTGGAGAGCACCGAAAAGGTGGATTGCTCGTGCGTTGCGGCGGCCTCTCCCTGAGCCGCCTGCAGGATCGCCTGCACGGCCGCCGCCGTGCGCACCGGCAGGGTGCTCTTCTCCACCACGATGGTGTGCCCCCTGGCATGGGCAGCCACCGAGCGCGCCGAAGCCTCCACCCAGCGCAAATCACTGGCCTGCCCGGCACCCAATCCTTTGGTTTTGGTGGGTGTATTCACCGAAAGGAACACCATGTCGGCCTCGGCGATGCCCCGCTCAACCTCGGTGCTGAAGAACAGATTGCGGCCGCGGCAACGGCCCACCACCGCATCCAATCCGGGCTCATACACCGGCAAGCGGCTGAGGTCGGGATCATTCCAAGCCGCGATGCGCTCGGCATTGAGGTCGACCACCGTCACCTGTATCTCAGGGCAGCGATCAGCAATCACAGCCATGGTGGGCCCACCCACATAGCCCGCACCGATGCAGCAGATCGTGCGAATGGCTTGGGGGCTGCCGGTCACGCGATCACGCAAAAAGGTGCCAGCAAACTAAGCGAAGCGCTGCAAGAGCTCCTCAACGCTCAAGCGTTGTTCCGGATCAGCGGCCTCATGGCCTGCTGCCCGCAGATCCTTCAGCAGCACAACACCGGCCTCGGCTTCGCTGTCGCCGATCACCACGGCCCAGCGTGCGCCGGCCCGGTCGGCACGTTTGAACTGTTTGCCGAAAGCAGCCCCGGTGAGATCCAGGTCCACAGCACGGCCCGCCAGACGCAGCTGCCGGGCAAGCTGCAGCGCCATCGGTTCTGCCTTCTCGCCACGACTCACCACATACAGCTCTGGTGCCAGCGGCGCCGGGGGTTCGGCCTGGGCCAGCAGGATCGCCAGCCGCTCCATCCCCAGCGCCCAGCCGATGGCGGGAGTGGCAGATCCTCCCAGCTCTTCCACCAGTCCGTCGTACCGCCCACCGCCACACACCGTGGCCTGCGCCCCGAGCTGGGTGGAGGTGATCTCGAAGGCGGTGTGGCTGTAGTAGTCGAGGCCCCGCACCAGGCGGGGGTTGAGCTGGAAGGGGATACCCAGCAGCGTTAAACCGTCTTTCACCCGGGTGAAGCGTTCCCGGCTCTCTGGGCTGAGGGCTGCAGCGAGCGTGGGGGCCTCGGCCAGCAACGCCTGGGTTTGCGGATTCTTGGAGTCAAGGATGCGCAGCGGATTGCGCTGCAACCGCTCCTGGGAGTCGGGGTCGAGCTGGTCGCGGCGCTCGCTCAACCAGGCCACCAGCTGCTCGCGGTAGCGGGCACGATCCTCACTGCTGCCCAGGGAATTGAGTTCCAGC
>Ga0194118_10006837_pt1 | contig 11196 bp, 11 predicted proteins | sample TA2MahsurfametaG_2_FD_148662 | JGI IMG/M metagenome (GOLD analysis project Ga0194118, IMG submission 148662) | Freshwater microbial communities from Lake Tanganyika, Tanzania - TA2015013 Mahale N5 surface | ecosystem: Environmental > Aquatic > Freshwater > Lake | place: Tanzania: Lake...
GGTGCGGCGTGGTGTAAGCCTTGCAGCCAAAGGGGCCGATGTCCGCATAGCCGAGGTCGTCGCAGAAGATGACGATGATGTTCGGCAGGCGCGGGGCGGGCGCGGCGGGCGCGACGGAGAGGACGGAGAGAACGAATGCGCCGAGCAGCGGACGGACAATGGAGTTCATGGCGGCTTAGTAGTCTTGGTAACGCGCGTGTCCCGCCGCAGCACGGGTGTGATTCAAGTTGAGTGATTTGACGCGGCCGCGGGCGTGGGCGAAGGCATGGCACACAGTAGGATTCCCGCCCGCGTCGGACAAGCGCGATCCCGCCGCCGAACCGGCACTTGCATCGAGGGGAAAGAACCCGATGATGGGCCGTGGATCGGCTAATGATCCGCTTGCCCGACACGCCATGAACTTGCGCCGCAAATGGGGCCACTTCGCCGCACTCTCCAGTGCGGAAGCACGCCTTTTCTTTCGCGCCTGCTGGATGCTTGTGCTCGTGGACCTCGAACTGCGGCTTCGGCCTTGGCAGTGCAGCTATGAGCGGCTGGCCGCATGGGCTGCACAGCACCGCGCCAGCGGGGGCCCGCCGCCCGCGCGACTTGCGTGGCTGGTGGCGCGCGCGGCCCGGAACGTGCCCTGGCCGGCCACCTGTCTCCGGCGCTCACTGGTGCTTTGGGCACTGCTGGCCCGGGCCGGCGAGCCGGCGGAATTGCGCGTGGGCTTCCAGCGCGAGCACGAGACTTTCAAGGCGCACGCGTGGGTGGAGCATCAGGGCCGCGTGCTAAACGACTCCCCGGATGTGCGCGAGCGCTACGCCGCGCCGACAGACCCGCTCGTCGGCCCGGCTGCGACAACGCCCGGGAAACCGGGTTGAAATCCCTGGGCTGCCAGCGCACAGTCAGCGCGCTGGTTGTTCAACACTGATCCGCCAACCGCCCATGACCGCCCCGGCACCCATCGAATTCTCCGACGCCACCGTCGTGACCGTTTCGCCTCGGCAGATCTCCACGGCCATGGGCGCGGAGCAGGCCATCCTCCAACTCGACTCGGGAAAATACTTCGGCCTCAACCCGGTCGGTGCGCGCGTTTGGCAACTGCTTGCCCAGCCGCGCACGGTCGCCGAAGTGCTTGCCACCTTGCTGGCCGAGTATGAAGTCCCCGCCGAGCGCTGCCGCGCCGACTTGCTGGCGCTGCTGCACAAGCTGCACGCCGCCGGCCTCCTCGTCGTGCCGCCCGCCGCCGCCCCGGCATGATCCCGCGTTATGCCCTATACGGCCTGTGCCTGGCGACCGACCTCCCGCTGAAGGCCCCCGCTGCTGCGTCGTCCGCCGCGCCCGATCTGACCATTCTGCGGGGTGGGGAACTGCCCGCTGATCATCCCGCCCCGACCGGCGAAGTCTGGGCGGCCGCCGACTTCGGCAACGGTGTGGCCGTGCGCTTGACCAAAACCGCCGCTGGCTGGTCCCTCCTATATCCGAACACCGCCGAGGTGCGCTTCTCGGCTGACCGCGCGCAGGCCAGCATCCATCCAGCCCCGGGCAAGGCCGACATTCTCCCGCTGCTGCTCGCCTCCAGTGTGCCCACTTGGTGGCTGAATCTGCGCGGCGACCCCGTCCTGCATGCCAGTGCCGTGGCGCGCGATGGCCGCGCACTGGCCTTCATCGGCGCATCGGGCATGGGCAAGTCCACCATGGCCACGCTCCTGTGCGCACACGGGGCCACCTTGATCACCGACGACGCCCTGCGGCTGGAACCTTCAGCCGACGGCTACCGCTGCCACTTCGGTCCGGGCGAACTGCGCCTTCGGCCCGGCGCGGCGAGCTTGGCCGGCTACTTTGCACCAGACTGCGCCAATGTGTCCGCGGACGGCCGCACCACGTTGCGCCCTTCGGCACAGGCGGCGGAACTGCCCCAGCTGGGCGCGCTGGTCATTCCGCAACCTTCGCGCGAGGCCGCCACGCTGCGCTGCGAACGCCAGTCCCTCGTGCAAGCCGGCTTCCTGCTCAACAGCCACACCCGCGTCATCGGCTGGCAGGCGGAAGCCCCGCTGCGGCGGCAGTTCGAGTTCTTTAACGAGCTGGCTCGGCGGGTGCCGGTGGTGAAACTCACTGTGCCCTGGGGCCCGCCCTTCGCGCCGGAGCTGCCCGGGCAAGTCTGGCAACAACTGTCAGCGGAAGCTGCTTGATCCGCAGGGAGGAAAAAATGACCCCGGCCCCAGCAGCCAAACGCAACCGCCGGGGCTTCTGGCTGGCCTTGGTGCTGTTGCTGGCCGTGCTGCTTGAGATGGCCGCCTGTCTGGGTTGCCGGACGCTCACGGCCCGGGGCATTTTCTACCAGCCACGGCCGGACGCGGACTTCGCCGGTTACCTTAAGCAGCGGCACCCAGTGCTGAGCTGGCCCGGCGGCGATGACTTCTCTCCCCGGCGCGCACCCGAGTCCGAGCGGCGTGCGGGCCAGCCCGCGCTGGTCTCGCTTTATGGCGAGTCGTTCACCTTCGGTTCGGAGGTAAGCGATGACGAAGCGTGGGGCAATCAACTGGCCGCGCGGCTCGACGCACGCGTGGACAACTTCGGCGTGGGCGGTTACGGCACGGACCAGGCCCTGCTCCGCTATCAGCTCAACACCAACGACCACGCCCGCGTAGTCGTCCTCGGCATCGTAACGGAGAACCTGATGCGCAACGTGAACCAATACCGCGACCTGCTCTACGCGAGCGGCGGACTCGGCTTCAAACCGCGCTTCACCCTGAATGCGACGAACGGCCTGGAATTGGTGCCGCTCTTCACGCCGGATGTGGCGGAGTATCCCGCCTTCGCGCGCGATCCCGGCCGATGGCTCCCCCACGAGTTCTTCCTGCCCGAGGGCGGGCGCGGCGTGGGCGCTTCGGAATTTCCCTTCACCTTGAGCTTGGCGCGCAGCACCCGCCATTTCTCCGTCGGCCTGCGGTGGCGGGGCGAGCCGTGGCACGCGGATTTTTTCCGGGCGGACCACCCTTCCCGCGCGCTGCCCTTGACCGTGGCCATCGTTCGGGAATTTGAGCGCACCTGCCGCGCGCGCGGACAGACGCCGCTCATCCTGCTCCTGCCCACCGGGCGGGACCTGCAACACTTCCGGCGGCACGGCCGGTGGATTCACGCACCGCTGACGGAGGCGCTGGGGCCGGGGGCGCAAGTGCTGGACGTGGCCGCCGGTTTCGCCCGCGAGGTTCCAGCGGAGCGCTTCGAGACCCTCTACATCACCCCGTCCCGCCACATGAACGCGGCCGGCAACGCCCGCCTCGCTGACTTGGTAGCCGCGCGGGTGCGCGAAGTCATGGTGGTGAAGGCTGCCCCTTGAATGGCCGGACTTGGCCAGGCTGATTCAATCGGCAGGGGGAGCACACGCCTCCGGCGTGTGGTTTCCGGCGTCCCGTCGGAAACTTCGTCATTCCATCCTCTCTCCACCAACCATGCGGAGCCGGATGGTGGCACGAAGACGTGTCCGGGGCGGGACACGAAGGCCCGCAGGACGCATGCGCTCCCCATTCATCTGGGTCGTTCCGGCTTGGAAGGAGACGGCCTGCGTTGGCGGCCTTTGATGCCCCCCCAAAAAAACTCAAATCGGGCTTGACGGGCCGATAGCCGGCAGGTATTCTGTCCCCACATTTTAGAAAGTAAATGCATATGAAGACCGACGACCAGACCGCCGCTATCACCAAGCAGGAGTATCAAACGCCGCATCTGTCCGAGCATGGTAGCTTGACCGACGTGACGCTTGCTGATGCTTCCTCCGGTTCCGACGGCGGAGCGATGAGCGCGAACTAGGGCCACGCTCGATTTTACGAAGCCCAAGGCTTTTTGCCTTGGGTTTTTTTTTTGCCAAGCCTCTCCTCATGATATTCGGAATGCGCTCGGTGAATGCTTCCTTGGTTCGGACTTCAATCCTACTCCGACAAGAAGCTCCCGAGCCGAAGGGCTTCGCGACATTGAGGCAATCTGGGGATAAGGCTTGGGAGCAGTTCTGCTGTCCAAGGGACACCACGCAGGTCGATGAAAGCCTGCGGAACCTTCGCGGCGATTGGTGTCTCGCGGCATCCGGCGTGCGGCACGGCGAAGCGTTCCTAGCAAACTCCGCCTTCGGTAACAGCGCGCTTTACTATCACTGCGCCCCGAACGCCCTCTACGTGGCAACCTCCCTCAAGGAACTACTCGCCTACCCAGAGGTTCCCCGGCGGCCCAACTTGCTGCGAGTCGCCCAAGTCCTGACCAGTTGGAGCACGGACGGCGAGGCCACTGGTTACGAGGGCATTTACCGGGTGCCGCCCGCGCACTCCTACACGTTTCGGGGTGGCGAAGTTATCAAGCGCCGCTACTGGTTTCCCGAGAACGCCACCCCGTTGGCGCTTGGCTCCGACGAGGAGTATGCCGAGGCGCTCCGCGCCGTCCTGGATCAGGCCGTGCGCCGGCGGATGGAGGGCGGCGATCCCGTCGGCGGCACCCTCAGCGGCGGGCTGGATTCCAGTTCCGTCTGCGCGCTGGCCGCACGGGCGCTGCGCGAGCGCGGCTGCCGGCTGCCGGTGTTCGCCTCAGTTCCGCAACATCAGGTCGAATACTCCCGGCCGCGCTCCTTTTACGACGAGTCTCCCTTCGTCGAGGCCAACAGGGCCCACTTCGGCAACGTGGATGTCCACCCGATGCCCTCGGACGATGTCACCCCGCTGGCCGGCACGCGGCGGTTGCTGGAGCTGCTGGACGAGCCTTCGCACAGCCCAGGGAATTTCTACTGGATCGCCTCGATCATGAACCGGGCCAAGGCGCTGGGCCTGAAAACCCTGCTGACCGGGCAGAATGGCAACGGCTCGATTTCCTACACCGGCCACCCGGCCAACGCGTGGCGTTGTCTGGCGACGGGCGACCTGCGCCTGCTCGCGCGCAACCTCCCGCGCTCCGGCGCGGAGTTCTGGCCTGCGCTCAAGCGCCACTGGCTCGTGCCGCCGCTGCACGCGTGGCGGATGTGGCGCAAGCGGCAGCAACCCATCGCTGCCGAGTCGTGGCTCGCCTACTCTGCCATCCGGCCCGAGTTCGCCCGTGCGCTCAAGCTGGGCGAGCGGATGCAAGAATGCGGCCACGATCCGCGTTTCATCTTGGGCGACCGCCGGAAGGAACGGCTCCAAACCCTGCGGCTCGGCTACAACGTCGTTGGTTCCATCTGGTCGGCCGTCAGCCAAGGCTACGGCATCGAGGTGCGCGATCCGACGTCGGACGAGGACGTGGTGGAGTTCTGCCTGCGCGTGCCGGAGGAGCAGTATTGCGTGCGCGGCCAATACCGCTCGCTCATCCGCCGCGCCATGAAAGGGCTGTTGCCCGACGTGGTGCGGCTGAACGAGCGGCGCGGCAAGCAGGCCGAAGACCTCGCCTACCGCATCCGCGCGGAGAAGGCTGCTTGGGTCGAGGCGCTGGAAGGACTGGAACGCTCCGCGCTGGCCCGCGAAGTCCTCGACCTGCCCCGGATGCGCCGCCTGCTAGACTCGCTGGATGCCGGCATCACCCGCGAGAAGACCGACCAGTGCATGATGGTGCTCACGCGCGGCCTGATGGCGGGGGAATTCCTAAAGCGCTTTAATTGATACGGCACCTGTAGCAGCCGACGTGAGGAGGCTCCGATCGCGTTCGGGAGCAGATGCAAACTCGAGCCTCCTCACGTCGGCTGCTACCGGGGTGAGATCTTGTGACGTCCGCAGGATTTCAGCTACAACCTTCCGCCGTGACGCCGCCTGAGCACCTGACCACGCTGACCGCCCTGCTGCGCCAGAGCGCGGCCGTGACTGGCAAGGCGCGCAGTGCTGCCACACCAGGCTCCGTGCCATTGCCGACGGACGCTGCCGACTGGGACCAGTTCATCGCGCTGGCCAGCGCTCAGGGCGTCGGTCCGTTGCTGGCGGATGAACTCCTCCGCCAGCATGCAGCACGACTGCCGACCGCCGTCGCGGACCGGCTACGCGGCGTGCAGGGCGCTGCCACGCAGCGGGCGCTGCTGCAACTCGGTGAACTCCTCCGCGTGCAGGCCCGGCTCCAGTCCGCCGGCATCCCCATGCTCTTCTTCAAGGGCCAGATGCTTGCGCAGCAGGCTTACGGAGCCGTCAACCTGCGGTCGTGCTTCGACTTGGATCTCTTCGTTCCGCAGGCGGATGTGCTGCGGGCCAAGCGGGTGTTCGCGGAACTGGGCTACCGGCCCGAGTTCAACTTCCTCCCGCATCAGGAGGCCGACCTGCTGCGGATGGAGTGCGAATACACGTTCATCCGCGAGGACAACGCGGCACGCATTGACCTCCAGTGGCGGCCCCGCGCGCGGCACTTCGCCTTTCCCGTGCCGCCAGAGGCGCTGTGGGCGCGGCAGCAGACCGTGGTCCTGAATGGATTTCCTGTAGCAACTTTTTCGCTGCCTGACCTGGTTGTGGTGCTCATTTCGCACGGGGCCAAACACACGTGGAACCGGCTGGAGTTGGTGTGTTCATTGGCCGCGCTGTTGCATCGCCACCCGGACTTCGAATGGCACGCCCTGCACCAAACCATGCGCGGAGCCGGTGCGGAACGGATGTTCCTGCTGGCCGCGCGCTTGGTGAGAGAGCACTTCAGCGTTCCGTTACCGGCCGCGCTCGCCGCACGCGTCGCGGCGGACACCACTGTGCCCCTGCTGGCGGCGGAGTGCGCCGCGCGCTGGGCCGCGCCGCCGAAGCCGCAGCCGCTGCTGCGCACGTTGCGGCGGCACTTGCAGATGCGCGAGCGACTGCGCGACCGCGTGCGGCACTGCTTTTGGCTGGCGGTCACGCCCACGCCGCAGGACTGGCTGGCCTGCCCGCTGCCCCGGCATTGGCACTGGTTGCATTACCTGCGGCGTCCGGTGCGCCTGCTGACCAAGCACGGCGGTTGAGCACCGAATTGTTCTATAACTGCTCGGTCGAAATAAGATTCCGGAAAGCTCCCTGTTCACGTTGGGCAAGCTCTGCCGGTGGACCGATCTCGACGACCTGCCCGTCAGCCAGCACGACGAGTTGGTCTGCTTGCCGGACGGTCGAGAGGCGGTGCGCGATGACGACGAGGGTGAGTTCGCCATGCAGTTTCGTAATGGCCTCTTGCACGAGCCGCTCGTTCTCGTGGTCGAGTGAGCTGGTCGCCTCGTCGAGCAGGAGCAGCGTGGGCCGCAGCAGCAAGGCGCGCGCAAGCGTGAGCCGTTGGCGCTCGCCGCCGGAGAGGCGCGCGCCCCGGTCGCCGACAATGGTGTCCATGCCCCGCGGGAGGCGGCTGACAAAATCCTCGGCGGCGGCGGTGCGGAGGACTTGCTTCAGTTCGTCTTCGGTGGCGTCAGGCCGCGCCCAGAGCAGATTGGCACGGATGGTGTCGTGAAAGAGAAACGGCTCTTGCGGCACGTAGCCGATGGAGTTGCGCCACGCAGCGAGGCGCGCGGCATCGAGCGGTTCACCATCCGCGAGCACGCGGCCTTCGTTGGGGGTGAGCAAACCCAATACGAGATCAGCCACCGTGCTCTTGCCCGCGCCCGACGCGCCGACCAGCGCCGTCATGCGGCGCGCGGGAATGGTGAGATTCACATTCCGCACCGCCGCGCGTTCTCCCGCGAGCTCGTAGCGGAAGGAAACATTCTCGAGCCGCACCTCGCGACGCAGCTCCAGCTCGGGGGTCGCGTCGACCACTGCCTCGCGGGCGGCATCGAGTTCGGCCCGAAGATTTTCCACGGCGGCGAATGCAGGCTGATAGTGGACAATGTGCTGCCAGGCGCTCTGGATCGCGCCGATGCGCGGCAGCAGGCGGGTGAACACGAAGACCATGAGGACGAGCTGCGCGAGTTCGAGCCGCGCCCATTTCACGGCGACGTAGAGGAAGGCCATCAGCGAGGTCCAGCCAGCCAGCTCAAAAAAAACCCGTGAGGCGGAGAATGTGTGCCGCACGGCGACGAAATGCTCCGCGATGGCGTGCGTGGCGCGGCGGAAGAGCTCCAGATGGTGGGCACCGCGCCCGTGGCTCTTAGCGACCTTGAAGCCCGCGAGATGTTCGGTGATGGCGGCGTTCATCTCGGCCCGGCATAGCTGGCTGGCCTTGCCGGCCTCATGCACGCGACGGTTGAGCGGGCGCAGCGCCAGCGCCACGGTCACGCCGCAGCCCAGCGCCAACGCCGTCAGCGGCGGAGACAGCATCAGCGCCACGGCTAGATGCACCAAGGCCAGCCCGGCCAACCCCGCGAGCGCCACCCCTTGCTGCGCGGCAAAACCCGCGTTGTCCACCTCCTGGGTAAGCGTGCGGGTGAGATCCGCCGCGCGCAGCCGCGTGAAGGCCAACCAGCGCGCACGGACCAGCGACTCGTAAAGGCGGTCGCGCAGGTGCGCCGTGTAGCCCGCTTCGATGCGGGCGTTGTGGTGGTCGGCCAAGCGGCGCAGTACCGCCTGGAGGACCAGCAGCCCGACGAAACTGCCCAGCACCAGCTCGAAGCCCGGGGCAACGCCGAGAACCGCGAAGATTTTCCGCCACACGCCGGCCAGGCCCGCCGCTGCCTGCACCTGCCCGAGACCGAGCAGTTCCACCAACGGCATGAGCAGCAGCAGGCCCGCCGCCTCCAGCAGCGCGACGGACGCCAGCAGCACCGCCGATCCAGCCACGCGCCAGCGCGCATGGGCAAAAAACTGCTTAGAAAAGAGGAGGCCATGGTGGTTAAGTGACGAGCTGAAGGGAGTCTGTTGCGCAACCGGAGGAGAGAAAAGAAAAAGCGCACCGGGCGGGTGCGCTTTCACGGGATCGGTTTGCTGCTGGCGTTGGCCTATTGACCGGTGTTGGTGTCGGACGATGAAACTCCCAGCTTGGCCTCGATCAAGCGCAACGAGAGGAGTGTTTCCGCCAACGCCCGCTGGAAGGCGTAATACCAGCCGGCCCAGCCATCCAAAATCACCCCGCGCACAAAAAGCGTGTAGAGCAGCACCACCGGCGGGCCGAGGATGATGGTCTTGCGGATGCGATCATTCAGGCCCAGTGCGCTGGCCGGCGTGCGCGTGAGCTTGTCCGCCTCCAGCTTCGCGTAACGGTCCTGGGAGGTCAGCCAGCGACTTAGGGGCTTGCGGTCGTCGTGGTGAACGCGATGGCGCAGGCGCTGGGCATTGCCCTGCCAAGCTAAACTTTCCGTGTGCCCGTCAGCTACGTAGCGCCCACAACCACGCTTGAAAATGAGTTCCCGCGGGGGATAGAGGGAGCCACGCAGCGGGTGGCCGTTGATGCAGTAGCAGAACGAACTGATGTAGGCGTGCGTGTTGGCGGAGGGCTGCAGGGTGTCCAACTCGGCGACGAGCTCGTTGGTCAGCACGTAGTCCGCGCCCAGCACCATCACCCATTCCGTGCGAACAAGATCAATGCCGTAGTTTAACTGGTTCCAGGGGTTGTCGAATTGGCGCTGGATCACTTGGACGTTCGGAAACCGCGCGCAGACAGCCAGCGTCGCGTCCGTGCTGAAGCTGTCCATGACGATCACCCGGCCAGCCCAGCGGAGTTGGCCGAGCGTGCGGGCCAGATTCGCCTCCTCATTGAACGCAAGCACCACGGGCGTAATGGCGGCTGCGAAGCTGGATGGTGGCTCGGCGTTCATAGTTGCACTGTTGCGGGCCGCTCGCGCTGACCAAGCAGAAATTCATAGGCTTGGACGAGTTGCCGGGCGGCCTGATCCCATGAGTATTCGGTGTGCACCCATGTGCGACCCCGCGCGCCCATTTGGCACAGTTCATCGCGGCTCAAGGCCAGAGCCTGGGCCAGCGCGGCACGGAGGGCGGCGCGTCCAGGCGGCACGCACCATCCGCACTGATGAACCTCAACCCCGGACCATGGCGTGGCGGTGGTGGTGACCACCGGCACGCCGCTGCCAAGCGCCTCGGCCACCACGAGGCCAAAATTCTCGCTGTAACTGGGCAACACAAACAAGTCCGCCGCCGCATAGCTCGCCCATTTGTCGCCGTCCCCAACCGGACCAACAAGGCGGCAACTTTGTGCCAATCCCGACGCGCGGATCGCTGTTTCTACTTCAGCTGCGTGACCGCCATCGTCGTCACCAGCGATGACCAATTCCCAGCCTGACGGCTTCAGTGCGGACCAGACAGCAATCAGATCCAGCAAGCCCTTCTTCGGATGCACACGAGAGAGAAACAGCGCGCGGCGGACGGGCGCGGCGACTGGAGGCAGGTCAACCGGTGCAAATGCAACGCCGTTGGGAATCATCGCTATCGGCTGGCGGCAGCCCAAGGCGCGCAGATCCTCGGCTTCCTCAGTGGAGGTCGCGTGCAGCAGCGTGGCGGAGGCGAGCGCACGACGCTGGTAAACATGCCACGCGAGCCGCTTGCTCCAACTGTGATGGCGGATTGCCCAGTTCGTAAGCATGCCGCGCGGGCTGATGACAAATGGCCGCCGCGTGCCTCGGGCCACACGGGCTGCCAAGTAGTTCGTGCCCAGCCAGACGCCATTGTCATGCAAAATCGAACCGCTGTCACCGGTCAGTCGTCCGCGCAGCACCTGCGCAAAGCTGCGGGAGTAACGGGTCATGCGGTTGAACCGTGTGACGCAGGGCACCAGCGTCACACCCGCCTGTGGCTCCCGGGGCAGCAGTGGCGGGGAGAACTGCCCCTGAAAATCAAGCGCCACGACATGTGCGCTCTGCCCCGCGCGGACAAGCGCATCCGCCAGCGCCGGGACGCTGCGTGAGGGTCCGCCGCTCTCGGGAATGAGCGCAGCCACCGTAAGGACGACATGCATGGCCCGCCAGCGGTGTCAGAGGCCCGCGCAAGCCTGGGCCACGCGGTGGGATTCTTCCACGGTGAGTTCCGGGAACATCGGCAGCGAGAGGATCCGGTCTGCCAGCGCCTCAGCGACCGGAAAGTCGCCGGGCTTGTGGCCAAGATCCTGATACGCCACTTGGAGGTGGACTGGAATGGGGTAATGGATACCGTGTGCAATCCCTGCAACATCCAGTGCCTTTTGCAGTTCCGCCCGCCGGTCCGTCTGCGCCACGTAGAGATGCCAAACCGGATTGGCCCACGGCGCGGCCTTGGGCAGACCGAACTTGGTGCCAGCCAGCAAGTTCGTGTAGCGGGCGGCCGCCGCCCGGCGCTGGTCATTCCACCGCGCGAGATGGCGAAGCTTCACCCGCAGTACCGCCGCCTGCACGGTGTCCAGGCGGGAGTTGTA
>Ga0194118_10006843_pt1 | contig 11192 bp, 15 predicted proteins | sample TA2MahsurfametaG_2_FD_148662 | JGI IMG/M metagenome (GOLD analysis project Ga0194118, IMG submission 148662) | Freshwater microbial communities from Lake Tanganyika, Tanzania - TA2015013 Mahale N5 surface | ecosystem: Environmental > Aquatic > Freshwater > Lake | place: Tanzania: Lake...
TCAGAATTATTAGATTTGTTCCAGTTATAAATGCACCTGCTACGGTAAAAGTGATCTCACCATTTGTTTAAGCAAATACACAACCATTGTTACCGATACAATACCAAGCATTATTTACATATTGTAAAGTACAAGCATCACCCTTAGCTTCAAAAGTAATAGTACCCTCAGCATTACCAGCTTTCCAACCTGCAGATGCTACAGTAACTACCATATCACCTACAAGAGTATTACCAACAAGAATCTTAATTTGACCTTGAACACCATTAGCAAGTGTTGAAGTTTCAGCAGCAGCAGTGACATAAAAGGTTGTTGAAGTAGCAAGAGATGTAGCAACACCACTGCCACCATCTTCAACAACACTACTAAGCTTCAATACATTAGTTAATGTGCCTACTGTTGTAATTGCATTTGAAACATCAGTATTTACGATAAAGGATGTTGTAATATAACCTTCATTGATTAAACCACGAATACCACCTTGTTGATAGCTAAACGCAATTTGATCTGTGAAAACCATATCTACATAACCACTTACTGGTACATATTGTGCAGACTTTTGATTTTGCACACGACCATTTGAATCCTTACCATCATGGGTATCGGGAATATAAATTGAAGAACTGTTGAGACCTGCATGGGTTACTCTTAGTATAATGCCGTGAGACATAGTATTTCTCCTTGAATGTTATTTATCTATATCTAATATATAAAGAGTAAATAGATAAACTATATATTGAAGACTATACTTTCTTTATGAAAATACATTTATAAGTTCCAAAAAATAGAAAGTTTATAAAAAAATGAGTGTAGTCTTTAAAAGAGGTCAAACCCTAAGCAGAGGTGATTTAGATATATTTCTCACTAATAGCAGTGGGAATGTCGCTAATGCTGCCGAAATCACTTATGCTATCTATTTTGTCGACCAACAAGTTGATGTCCTTATCGGTGATCCCGCCCGTATTCCCGAAAACCCAGCTGTTGGTGAATATTATGCTTCTCTTAGAATACCTGCCACAGCCACCTTCGGTACTTATAGAATTAAATGGGCAATTAAAGAATTTGTTAATAGCCAAGTACAAAATATAGTCCAAGAATTTGCTGTCGTTAATAATGAATCAGTTCTAAGCTATGGTATGTCTACTGAAATGAAATCTATGGTAGATAAACTTAGAATCTTACTTAGAGACCAAAATCCAGATAAATATTACCATTTTAGACCACCTGAGGCTGAAGCTGTGGTAGGTCAATATAATAGAGTCTTCGGTCAAGTATGGGAAGATTATGAATTAATGGAGTATCTAGAACGAGCATTAGATTGGTGGAATATGATGCCCCCTGAAACTGAAAATTATAGAACAGTTGAAGTTCTAGTGAATAGTAAACCTGCTTGGCGAACTCCTATTTTACAAGGTGCTATTGTATTTGCAGCTATGGCTTTACAAGCTAACTGGATTGTTGATGAATTTGATTATTCTATAGGAGGTATTTCACTTAATATAGATAAATCATCCAAATATGATGGTTTAAAAAGCGCAGCTGAAAGTCAATGGCAAACTGCTACTGAAATGAAAGCTAGAACCACTAAGATCATTAGAGGTCTTGTTCAACCTAAATATGGTATTGGTGTTAGATCAGCATTTGGTCCTAATGTTGGTCGTGGTGTTCTATCTCCAAGAAATTTTATGTAAAATAAAGAAAGAGTAAAAATGCACTTCTCATCACAACAAATAGAAAAAATAGTATCTTGGTTATATAAAGCGTTATCAGCTACAGTATTACCTTTATTATATTGGCTTAATAGCATATCGATTGAGAATGCAATAATCAAAAATAATATAGAAACTATAAAGAATCAAGTTTTTAAAATGGATTTTCAAATCTATGAAATCAAAAAAGAAATTTCTGAAGATAAAGTTATTGATGCTCAAACAAGACAGAACTTAAAAGATATAGAAAAGAATATAGACCATGTACAGAAAAACCTTTCCGAAATACAAACGATCTTGCTAAATAGAGAGAATTCCCGATAAGGAGGTGTTTTATGAATCTTGCTGCTAATATTTCTATTTTTATTACTTCAATAATTGTAGTGGCTTTCAGCTCTTTTAATTCCGAGACTAAAAAAGTTAGCCTTGAAATACCGCTCAAATCTGAGAAAATAAAACCATTTCCTAAAGAGCAGATCGAAATATATAATCTCAAACTTAAATGTGTGAGATTAGAAGAATCTTCAAAAGAAATTTTAAATACCATCAAGAGAGATTTAAAATGAATGATTTTTATTTAAGTGTTTCTGTGCTTGTAGTTTCTTTAATTTTATTCTTTTTTCCTTCTAGTAAAGAAGAATGTAAAAATACCCATATGAAATTAGATGAAATACAATTAAATTATGATAAACCTATTTATCCTGTTTTAAAAGAACCTTTATTTGATGATAACTTTAAAATCATACTGCCAGACGAACATCCTAAAATAGATAAGATGATAGAAAAATCAATAAAAATAGATAAGCAATCAGAGTTCATGAAAAATATTTTGAAATTTAAAAAAGCGAATCAAGATGCTTTACATATAAACGAAAAAGAAAAAAGGCTTTGACTTTTTAGGTATAGTGCTTATATGAAAACAAACCCTTTATTTATATGGAGTACATACTATGTCAGAACAACCTAATTTTTCTGTTGCAGGCAATCTATCTGAAAAGCAACTTGCCCAATTCAACGAATTAAAGCAAACTGCTGTTCAACTCGTTAATCAAATTGGTGCTTTAGAAGTAAAGAAAGCTCGATTACTTGCAGATGTTGATGCTAACGAAGAAAAAGCTCAAAACCTACTTAAACTTATTAAAATGCAATTTGATTTATCTGAAGATAGTCCATTTCAAATTCTTGAAGATGGTCGTATCGTTACACCTATTAAGGCTTAATATCTATTAAAAAATCTGAATTTTCTAAGTCTATATTTAACTTTACTCTTAATCCTTCATACTCTACTTTATTTAATCGCAAACCTAAAATCATAGGTATAAAAGTTTTTCGATATAAATCTTCTTGTAAATGAGAAAAGAAATTTTGATATGATTTTAAGACATTACGGTTTTTAGACCATAAAGCATTTCTTAATTCTTCTAAAGTCTTACCTAGAGTTTCACCTAAAACTCCACTATTATCACTTAACTTAAATAAATACTTATAAGTATCTATTACTAATGTTTCAGCACTATCTATCTTAAACTTTAAACTTGTGACTTTATCTGTGATAAGATTCAAATCATTCTCTAAAATCATAGGTAAAGTTAGTTTTTCGATATTAGGTATAGAAAATCTTCTGTCGAGATAGAAATTACCTGATTTAAACTTGTTAGTTAATACATTTAAAGATTTAGAACCAAAATCTACTTTGTATGTAGGTAAGGGATTATCAGTTTCTGTTATACTTGGTGGTGAAAAATTCATACTAGGTGTAATATAGTATTTCTTTAATTCATCTAATTGACTTTCAGTGTAAGTACTTACAGGAGTATCTTTTAAAAGACCTCTAAGAAAATCATTAACAACCACTAAAGAAACTAGAAATTTAGGATGGTATGCTTGGGGGTCCGCATACAATTCTTCTGATAAAATAGGGGTGTCTTCTACATTCACTTCAAACATGAAATGGTCTGTATGCGGACCCTCTTCAAAAAAATCGTAGTTTAAACCTGTTTTTAACTCAAATTCATCAAGATAACTATTATCCACTCGGATAAGAAGAGTCTTAATTCTACAACCTTGAATGTCATATAGGTTATAACTCTTATATGATTGTAAATTTAAAGAGATACCACTAATCTCTTTAATGGTTTCATTAGTAGAGATGTTATATAATTCGATGTTCTCTTTAAGAGAGATGTTAAAATCGCCATTATTTGTAAATTCTGCATTTACAAAATCTGCCCATTCTTTTGTTATGCTTCTAGTAGCATAAGGACAAGGTACAAATTCACCTAAATCATTTAAGCTACCATATTTTTTAGTAGCTGTTTTTCTTTGGTAGATTTTTTGTAATTGGACAATATCTACTTTAGCTTTAGCTTTTTTCATTTCTGCAAATAAAGTAACTAAATCACAAGAAGGGATTTGACCTGGATTCTTAACAAAAGGAATTGTAGGTTTTCTCTTTAAAAGAAAGGCATCTAAATGATCTATAGCTACAATAACTTCTTTAGTTGTGGTAGCTTCTTTAAAACGAGAAATTAAAACTCTATCGTGACTCCTTAATAAAAGGTCTCTAGCATCATATAGTTCTCCTAATGAATAAAGGACTCTTGAAAAAGCTAAAATCAAAGTTTGATTTGAATCTTCTTCTTCAGTAAGAGAATCATAAACAGTCTTATTGATTTTCTTAAAAGAGTACAATTTGGGATTTTCTGTTGAGAGATAATAAAAATCTTGGTTTGACCCTAAAACCAAAGTATCAGATAAACAGATTTTATATTCTTTTTCACCAACTAAGGCTAATTTAGAATCTGTAATAGGTTCTTCTTTAACTAAGAAGAAATGGTTATTGGTGGCTAATTTCATAGCTTAAGAATCCTTTCTATAAAAGATAATATATATTATAGGATTCTTTTATGTACCCAAACTAAAATAATATAATACTCTGGACCAGATATCTAAAGATAGTATATATACATAGATTAGTATATAGATATCAAAGATTAGTATATATACATAGATTAGTATATATGTTTAGATATTAAACATTTTTTGCAAAAAATTCCTATTGTCTTCTTTAGGTACAGAAATAGGTTTAGGTACAGAAAGATGTGTATATTGAATTTGATCTTGTTCAATAGGAGCAAATTGATTAATACTCATATTTAAAGGTATTTTTTTCACAGGTAGGTCTTTTCTTGTTTTCTTATTTTCTAAAGCTCTTTTAACTCTATGTTCTAGCTGTTTTCTTAACAACAAGATATCATCTTGCAATTTTCTCTTTTTTATATTTAACTCTGCTTGAATAGGGCTTATAGAATCTATAATATCTAAGGTATAGAGTTCTGGATTTATTTTATGACTTTTCATATCATAAAGAAAACCATTGTATTTACTTCTCATGACTTTATAAGAATACTCTAATTTCAAGAATAAATTTTTTAAAATCTTCTTCAATTTCTTCATTAAAAGAGTCTATTTGTTTCAAATAGATATTACTATCTATGTTAGTTGCTTTTCTTCTATACATCATAATTCCATATGTTGATATATTTTATGTGGGATTAGTTCTATTTCACCAGAATTTACTATTTCTTTTAAAGCATCACTAATATGTATAATCTTTTTTATTTTAGGTTGTTCATAAGAAACCATCTCAAAAGACTTTAAACCAGGAATATGTTTAAAACCTTTAGAATCTAGTACATATAAATATAATGGAACATTCTTCCAAAATTTTTTAAAAGCACCATCCCACATCTCACCTAGATAAAAATTATCCATATCTATATTACCAAAATCTGCATCTTCATCTTTCCAATTATATGTACCCATAACAAGTGCTACTCCTTTTGATGTAGTAGCAAATACTGCAGGTTTGGGTCCACTTAAAAAATGAGGCTTTAATTTAAACTCAGTAAAATATACAGGTGAGCCATGATAAAGATTTGCCATGTTTATCCTTTTATAAAAAGTATATATGTATAAGACTCATATAAATAAACTAGGAGAATTATTATGACAGCAGGTTGGGAATTATCTAGATCTCCTTATCCTTTACCCCCTAAAAATACTTCTGCTCTTTCTCCTTTTATTCGTGGTGTCATTGATTTAAGATGGGAAAGTCCATCCACTATTCATGATAATGAAGGCTGGATTATTCGAGGGGTTAATATTTATAGGTCAGGTACATCAGACAGAGGTACTTATAAAAGAATCAATGCTACCCCTATAGGTGGAGAATATTATAGAGATACAAGTTTAAGTGAAATGCAACATGATGAAGTTATCACACATTGGATTAGTAAAAATATAGAAAACGGTACTTATACCTTCCAAACTAAATACCCCATTGCTCGTATAGGTAGTGCTATTGAACCTTCTTATTCAGGTAGAGATGTAATTGTTAAAGTAGATGGTAGAATCACTCCTGTAAACTATATTGTAGGTCAAGTAGGAGAAGTTACTTTAAGTAGGGGTTTTAGATTAGATCCTGTGAATAATGATAAAGTACCTGACTTGATTATAAATGACAATAGTGTAGTTACTATTACATATCTAGGTTATAGCTTAGAAGATCGTATAGCTCATATTGTAGATAAAAAAACTTACTATAGAATTACTACTGTTGCTGAAGACCCTACTACAGGTGCTTTACATGAAACACCTATAAATTATGCTATTCCTTTCAGTGATATAGAAATAGAAAAAATGGATTGGATGTGGAGAGAAGGTGTAAGAAGAAACCAATGGGCATTAGAACAAGGTGGTGAAAGAGTAAGATTATTTTTAAAAAAGATCACTGGTGTTGTTTGTTTTTGTCGAGATTTTAATAAGAAAACTCTTATATATGGTAAACAACCTGACTCTAGATGTAGAATATGTTTTGGTACTGGCATAGAGGGTGGTTATGAGGGTCCTTATGATATAATTATAGCACCTGATGATGCAGAAAGACGAGTTAGTCAATCTGTACAAGGTCGTAGAAGAGAACACTCTTATGAAACTTATATAGGTCCTAGTCCTATTGTCCAACAAAGAGATTTTCTAGTTAAACAAAATAATGACCGATATTCTATAGGTCCTGTAAGAAGACCTAATGCTAGAGGTAATGTTTTACAACAACATTTTAATTTAGGCTATCTTGATATAGGTGATATTAGATATGATGTACCTATGGACGGAGTTCCTATTACATGGCAAAAGACTAGATATACATATCAACCTATACGAGATACTTATAATCCTAGAGGTGATGCACCTTATCAAACAGAACCCGATTCAGCTATTCCTATGGAAACTAACAGACCCGATATTTCTAAAGACCATCAACTTAGAGGTAGAACAGCGGTATGGGAAAACCATAATAGTGGAGGTTAATTATGGCAATAGGAGGTATAAACTTACAACCTGATTTAACAGGAAGTAGTATCAATAATAAAAACAAAAAATTTGTTCTAAGAACTAAAGCGAGTAAGAGTAAAGGTATTACCGATTTAGAAGTTTTAACAAACCTTAAAATATTTGGGGAAGAAATTATAGATGGTATAGAATATCATGCAAGAGAAGCATCTCGTTTATATGATGCTGTACCAAGAGAAGAGAAATTTTTTAAGTCTTTCTTTTATGAAATAGTAGGTAATGATATATTAGTATTTAGTAAATGGGAGTGGATAACTAAATATTTACAAGACAGTGACCCTAAAAAAATGGATTGGTTAACAAAACAATCTAATAGTACTTTATCTGTAATACCCTTAAAAGATGAAAAAGGGCAAATGATATTTAGAACAGTACCTATGTTAAAGACAGATGCTTGGGTACATCCTGCTATAAAAAAGTGGACATGGATAGAAAAAGGGGTTGCAAGAGGGAAAAATAAAGCTATAAATAGGATATTACACTTACTTTTAACAGAGGAGAATAAACCTTGAGTAGCACAGATAAATTTATAGATGACATCATCTCGGAAATTTTAAAATATAAAGAAGAAAAAGAAGACCTTACTTTTTCTTATGTAGTAAAGATTCAAGATAAAGAAGGTAAAGAGAAATCTTTAAATGGTTTATACTATATGGATATAGATGAAAACACTTTAATATTAAAAGAAAAGTAATATGTACCATAATCTGACTTTACAAGTAAGAAACTTGATAATAGAACAACTTAAACAACATTGGGCAGATCATCCAAGATACCCTGAAATGTCTCATTTCATACAAGCTAAATACAGCTTTGAACAAAGACCCCAATTTGGTATGGTTGTCAAAACAAGTGGTGCTAGTAATATTCAGTTATCTGCTCAAAATTATATCGGTGAAGTACAAGGTTATTGTTTAGCAGCCCAAACTATAAATAGTAATAAAACTTCTTCTATTGAATGGGTTAAAGAACATCCTTTGCCAAGTCGTATTGCAGATCATGGTATCTATATATTAGATATAAATGAAACAGAAGCTAATTCTAGACTCTTTAATATTACTATGTCTCAGTATAAAAAGAGAAAAGAAACAGCTCCGACATTTACAAATCCAACTACTATTGAACTATTAGGTACTCCAGTACAAAATTCTTTAAAAATTATAGAATATCCTTCCCGTATGAATTTCACAGATTATACAAGAAATGGTACTACTTTAACATTAGGAGAACCCTTACCTAAAGGAATTACTTTAGAAGTATACTATACTGAACTTATAGATAATTTTGAACCCTATCAAGTACAGCCTGATTATACATATAGTGAATTGATACCTGGAGTTTTAATACACTTTGGTCGTAATTTAAATGACGGAGATCAACAAGCTGTAATTGTATATGAAGATAGAAACCCTGTATATAAAGAGTATGGTGGTAGGTTTGATGTGTCTGTAGATATAGATATTATAGCTCGTGATCCTTTTTCACAAGCTGATATATCTGATCATATGGTAGTATGGACATGGGGGGTATTAAGAGAGAGGTTGGCTAATTGGGGTTTAAATATGAATGATATAAATTATGGTGGGGAATCAGAAGAAGCATATGATGAAAATGGAGATGATTATTTTTATAATGCTAGTATGAGTTTTACAATACAGACAGATTGGTTTATTCATGTACCTATGATAGAAAATTTTCAACTTATAAAGAATATAAATTTGATACCTGTGGAAGTTTTACCAAGTTCTGATCCTTTATTGATCATAGGGAATGATTATTTAAAGCAGAGAATAAGATAATTTATTTATTTAGCTTATATAAGTAAATAAGGAGTCTTTATGCCAATAGTTAAATTTCAATGTCATCATTGTGGTTTTCGTTTTTCTAAAAGAGTCAATCTTGGAATAAATGAAACATCATGTCAAAATTGTAATGACCTTGCTTTGTCTTTAGAAGCTAAAGCATCAGTTGGTTATGATGCCCAAACTGATGGGGTCGTTCGTCCTCAAGCTTCAGGTATAGAATCTTTAGATACAGATATTGAAAGAATCGTAGCTAAAGATTCAGCTGAAAAATGGGGTACTGTTTACCACAGAAGAAAAGACAAATGGGATATTGTAAATGAAACTGGTGAACAAGGTAAACACATACTCGTTACTCCTAAAGGTGAATACTTTATGAATAAACAAGACAGTGTTAATCTGAAGACCATTAAAAATGAAGCTCGTAAAGAAATGGGAATAAATTATCAACAAGAAACTTAAAGGAGTTTAAATCATGGCTATTAGAGGCGGTTATGCACCACCAGGTGTTTATACAGAAAGTATATTTCAAACTACTAACCCTACTACTGTTATTTCAGGTAGAGTACCTCTACTTATCGGTACAGGGAAAGAAACCATAACTACTAAAACAGCTACTGTTGTTCGTGGATCTAGTTCTACTATTGATCAACAAGCTGTTGATGAAAACCTATCTGGTCGTGGTGTTTTAAGCTATGACCCTAACGGCAATCCCGTTATCGGTGAATTTAACGGAGATACTACTCAAGTACAAGTCCAACACTTCCCTATTGTTGATGGTACTGGAACAGGCATTCTTGCTACTAATGGTAATAGTATCCTTGCCACCGTTAATGGTCAAGTTACTGTTGTTCTTGGTGTGAATGCTTCTAAAGGTGTTGTTACTTTAGCTCAAACCTTAGAAGCTACTGATATTGTTCTTTTAAGCTATTACTTTAAAAGAACAGATACCTTAATTGAAGAAGAAGATGTTTCTAGTCAAGTAACATCAGATAGTGCAGAATTATTAGGTTCTGGAGCTAGTATTTCTTTCAATGCATCTACTACTACTTTTATTGTTTTTGTAGATGGTACTAAATATACTATCAACACACCTACTGTTACTACTAACAGAGCTGATGATCTAGCTACTATTGTTGCTCTTATTAATGCAGCTAGTCCAGGCTCTTTAGTCGCTGATACATATACAGATAACAACAATGAAGACCAAATCATCCTTACTTCTGATCTTTCTCTTAAAATTGGAAATGGGAATGCTAATTCTGTTCTTGGTTTTGTTACTGACCAAACTACTAACCGTAATGTAAATTTCTATACTAACTATTTCCCTATTGTAGATGGTTCTAATGGTGGGATTGTTACTACTGATGTTACTGATATTACTGTTACTGTTGATGGTGTTGAAGTTGTACCTATTGCTCTAGATGGTACTAATGGCTTCTTTACACTTTCAGCACCACCAGCAGTCGATGCTGAAGTCCTTGTTTCTTACTATTATAATAGCTTTAGAGATCAATTCGATTATTTACCCGGTACTAATATTATTAGTGTAGATAGTGTTTCTCTTGTTGCTGATGGATCCGGTGGCTCATCTTCTAACTTTATTGCAGGTGTAGATTTTGTCCTTAAAGATGATAAACTCTATTGGGGTACTGTTGCTGTTGTTTCCGAAGGTACTACAGCTGATGGTACTATCCCTTTAACAAGTAGTCAAGTCACAGCTAACCTTAAAGATGAAAAAGTATACCTCACTGAATGTACTAGAGTTCTTGATACCTCTGTAAATCCAGCTAGAGCTTTACCAAGTACCTTTAAATTACCACACCAACCCGTTGATGGTACTGGTACAGGCACTCCTACATCAAGAACTGACCTTGTTCAAGTTAAGGTCGGTTATGGTGTTGCAGATGCCCTTGAAAAAGCAAATGCAACTGTAGTTAGAGTCAATCCTAATGATTCTACTATTACTTTAGGTAGTGTAGTTCCTGAAGGTCAACAAGTATTTGCTACTTTCTATTATAGCACCCTTACAGATAACACTACTGATGGTAGCAATCAATATGTTGTTACAAATACCCTTTCAGGTGGTAGCAATGTAGGTAAGTATACAGTTTCCGTTAAGGGAGCTAATAAATTCGGTGTTAGTCTTGGCAATAAGGGTGGCGACTTAGATGGTATCGATCTTGTATTCCCATCAGGTAGTGAACTTTATCCAGATGCTCATTTACATGGTGGTAAACCTGTAAATGAAATTGTTACTGTTACTTTT
>Ga0194118_10006845_pt1 | contig 11186 bp, 10 predicted proteins | sample TA2MahsurfametaG_2_FD_148662 | JGI IMG/M metagenome (GOLD analysis project Ga0194118, IMG submission 148662) | Freshwater microbial communities from Lake Tanganyika, Tanzania - TA2015013 Mahale N5 surface | ecosystem: Environmental > Aquatic > Freshwater > Lake | place: Tanzania: Lake...
CAAAGGTTGGGTGTGCGCCATGAGCTTTGAATAGTTCGCAACGCGCTCAGCCGATAGGGATTCTGGTTTGGGATCGTGGGCGTGATTGATATAGGGCCAATACTCTGCCATCGCCGCTTTCCCAGAAATGTCACCGCGTAACAGTGCTAACGGATCATGTAAGTCGCGATAGAAATCGCCGTGGTGCACGATCATATCGACGAGAGCTCGGTTACCAACTAATGGTGCACCCAGCATGCCAAGTGCATAGTGTTCATTCTCTCGTTTCGTTAAAAGACGAATTGCAACCGCGGCATCAAGTAAACGATCAACCCCCGCGGGCGGTAGTGCAATACGCTCTTGCAATTGTGTTTTGGATAAGGCTCCGTTTGCAAGCAGCTCAAAGAGATTGACTTTCACACACGCCAACAAGATTTGGGAATACACAAAACCTGCCATGACACCAAAAAGTGCAGAAGCCTGACGCCGCACAATCCAACGTGTCAATGGAAAGCGTGCAGCCCAGCGTTGAAATCGTGCTGACGCAATAACGCTATTTCGCCAGTCGGCGAATACTTCACTTAGAGTTCGTTGACGGGTCTGCGTGTCGTTGGACACACGCTCAGACAGTGGCATGGTGATGCAGTGGTCGACTAGTATTCATAAACCATGCTTCCGGAATCAAGCGCTCGGCTTCTTTCGCTACTAAGGCGCGTAGCATCTTCTCACCTTTGCAGCTTGGAATTGAATGAATTGCTTTGTAAACCAACTCATCAAAATGCTGAACCGCACCCACCAATCCCAAGTCTCGCGCAGAACTGGGTCGATCATGGGTTAGGTCTTGACCTTGTGGTTTACCCATCATCGCTTGGTCAGCCAATACATCCCGAATATCATCGGCCACTTGATAGGCTTCGCCCAACCACTCCCCTAATGGTTTCCAAGTATCGGCATCCGCTCCTGCGGCTTGTGCGCCCGCTGCGGTTGCGGCTTCAAAGAGTGAGCCTGTTTTTTCTTTTTGATATTGCGACAGTTGTACTTTTGATTCGCATTCCCAGGCTTGACCGGATACGATGCCATGCGGTGCCCCCACTGAAGCAGCGATTGTTTTTAGAAGTGGTGCGAGACGCAATGGGGAGCGCATACTGCACGAGGCAATGTACTGAAATGCCAACACAATCAGTGCATCGCCAGCAAGTACAGCAACGCGTTCACCAAATGCCGCATGCACTGATGGCTGGCCACGACGCACCATGGCATTATCAAAACAGGGTAAGTCATCGTGCACTAGTGATGCGCAATGCAAAAGTTCAATCGCGCCTGCGGCCGCAATCGATAAATCTGGGTCATCATCCCCGCAAGCTGCAGCAACCGCCAAACACAGCTGTGGCCGAATGCGCGCACCACCCGGGAAAACCGCATGGTGCAAGGCCCTTTGTAAATTTTGCGGGGCTGTCTTAGACTCTGCGATGGCAAGAGCTTGATGCAAGCCCGTTTCAATGCGCTGTTGCATCACGTGACTGGGGCTAATTTTTGAGCTCATGACCGGCTTTCAGAGTTAATCGGGTCGTAATACGGGTGTAAAAAGTGTAAATATTTTTTTACACTTATTATGATGATGAATATAGACAGCTAATGCAACAGGGTCAATCAAACAAATCTAGGGAAAACCCTAATGAGCGCCATTAATCGCATTCCCTACGACTGGCCCAATCGCCAGATTAGCCGTTCAATCACCGTGAGTGATCTCACCTGGCATGTGCAAATCTCCGGTAAAGGGCCGGTGATTTTGTTATTGCACGGCACCGGCTCCTCGACACACTCCTGGGGAGAGCTCACTCCCTTACTCAATCAAGAAGCGCAGGTACTAAGCGTCGATTTACCCGGGCACGCCTTTACATTGGGGGCTTCGGTAGACTCTTTGCGACTTGAGCAGATTGCAAGCAACTTAATTGCGCTCATTAGCGAACTCAAAATGCCATGGCCGACTATGGTGGTTGGCCATTCCGCTGGCGCTCCCTTGGCGCTAGCCTTTGCCAACCAAGCGCCCACCAAACCTCAGATCATCATTGGTCTTAATCCCTCGTTAATACCGCCGCCGCCAAGCTATACCCAATTTTTTGGACCAATGCTTGGGCCGGTTACCAAATCGGCAACCCTCGCATCGATCCTGGCTAAGATTGCGCCGCTCTCAGGCATGACCGATCGTTTATTGGATTCCACCAACACCAATTTGCCAGAGACCAATCGCAACTACTATCGTCGCTTATTTGAATCGCCTGAGCATGTGCGCGGCGCGATGAACTTTATGGCCTCAGCCAACATCGATCAAGTACTCAAAGCAGGTTCAAACCTTCCAAGCAAGTTAATTTGGGTGATTGGTGAGAGTGATCAGTGGGTGCCAGAAATTGGTCTCAAGAAAATCATCAGTCAATACTTTCCTAAATCAACGGTGATCTATTGGCCAGGCGGCCACCTCATGCACGAGGTCGAAACCGCAAAGACCGCTGATTTAATCTTAAGCGAACTGCGAACCATCAAGAAGTAATTGGTTTAGGTGTGCAGGACACCTAAGACCGCTTGCGAAAGCTCTTGAGCACGCGCATGCGGTAGTGGCAAATAGTAAGAGCCAATGAGTTGTGCAATCTGTTGGCTCTCCTCACGCGCTTGCGGGGAAGTGTCAATCCATAAACTTCGCACCTTCACTTGAGATGCTAGTTTTGCGGATTGCTCCGCATCGGCTTGCGCTTGGGTGCGCCCTGGCGTTCCATCACGTGCAATATTGGCGCGGCCATCAGTTAGGAACACCAGGGTGGGGGTCATCCCTTTTTTGAGCGACCCTTTTGCCAGTGCAAAGGCCGTGTCAATCGCTTTGGCTAGTGGGGTCCCACCACCACCGGGTAGCGATGCTAAAGAACGTTTCGCTCTCACCAAGGAACGCGTTGGGCTTAACAAAAGTTCTGCTTCGCTTCCCCGAAAACTAATGAGTGCCACCTGATCGCGTCGTACATAGCACTCGGCAAGCAGTAACTCTACTGCGCCTTTTGCTTCAGCTAAGCGATTGATCGCTGCAGAGCCGGAGGCATCGACCACAAAGGTTGTGAGTGTTTGATTGCATTGTCGATAGCGTTTAACCCGCAAATCATCCTTGCGAATGAGGATTTTTGGTTGCGACTGATTTTTACTACTCTTGAATTGAAGTTGCCGAATCCGTTGCCATGGCACGGCGGCTCGCAGGGTATCAATCAAACTCAGTCGTTGATGACCAGAGGGCATACCAGGCTTTGAGCCCATTGGACGACCACGCTGATTACTCAACTGACTCGCACCCGCCTTTCCAACGGAATGATTTTTTTGACGAACCAGCGCGAGCTGTGTCAGTCGATCAAGCAACTCGCGCGGAATCGCTGCTTGAGCCGCCTCTAATATCTGGTCTTCTAAAACATCAGTCTCGTGATTCGGGGATTGGGTCTCCTCTGAATTAGCTTCCTCGTTTTCTTCAGGAGTTGGTTCATCCTCAGCTTGAGTCTCATCGGCCATATCAGGTATTTGTGTTGCTCTGGGTAGCAATACCAAGGTCACCGCGCGCTCAAGATGCTCTTGACTGGGCTCATCCTGCTGCCAATCAAAATCAATTGCAGCCAAGTACCGTGCAGTACGCACCGTAAATTGCACAGCGCGTAAGGACTCAATGCCCAACTGCGCTGCTATTCCAATCAGTGCCGCATATTGCTCATCACGGAGAGTGATTTGCTCAACCCGCTCTTTAATCCCGACCGGATCTAAATCCAGAAACTCTGCGTCGAGTTTGGTATCGGGTAGGTCACGCCAAGCCAGCGAGTCTAAATCAAGATAAAAGGCGCAGCGCTCCATTAATTTTGGATTGACAACTTCATCCTCTTCAATGCTTTCGTCAAGCGCGATCACCCCCATCGCGCACGCAATCCGCTCTCCATGGCCATCACGCTCAACCTGAATGCTGCCATGATCTAAAGCGGCAGCAATCCGTGCTACCGTCCCCGCTTCCAAACGTTCGGCCATCGGCAGAATCACAAGATTGTGATCGCAATGACTTAAGAGTCCTGGTCGAAAAACCGGCTTGCCCGAGATGATGGTGGCCTCAATATCCAAACCACCAAGTAGGTTCTCATCAGAAATGCCACTGGGAATCTTACGCAATGGTGTTATTAAACCGTGATGACGCGCAAGCTGTTCGAGTGCTTGGATCCAACGTTCACGGACAGGCCCAGACCGTGCATGGACAATTACTCCACCAAACTCATGGGGAGCGAGTGCAATGAGCTGTGCAACGTGGAGACACGTTAACCAGTAAGTGGGCATACCCTAGGTAAATAACTCGTCAAGTGCGCGTTGTACGCGGGTCGCTGAACTCGATTCATCCAGTGGGTTACGACGCAAACGATGCTGCAGGGCTGGCACCGCGATCCGTTTGAGATGATCGCGAGTTACTTTATTTTTTCCATCAAGTGCAGCAACTGCCCGCGAGGCTCGTAAAAGCGTAAGTTCACCACGCAGACCGTCGGTACCAAGGTGAGCACAAAGCGTACTCGCATCCCGAAGTAATTTGTCATCAACTTTGACGCTTGCGAGTTTCTTACGAGCACTTGCCATCGTCTCCCGAATCTTTGCGTCCTCCTTATCCCAAATCTTCATGAATGCATCGGGATTACGCTCAAATGCGTCACGGCGTTTGATGATTTCGATACGACTTGTCATATCGGTCGGTGTTTTCACTTCCACGGCAAGACCAAAACGATCCAAAAGTTGTGGGCGTAACTCACCCTCCTCGGGGTTACCGCTACCCACCAATACAAAACGGGCTGGATGGCGCACACTCAACCCCTCACGTTCGACCACATTCTGTCCCGAGGCAGCGACATCAATTAATAAATCAACAAGATGATCATCCAAAAGATTAACCTCATCGATATACAAAAACCCGCGGTTGGCCTTGGCCAATAAACCAGGTTCAAAGGCCTTCTCGCCAAGCGTTAGGGCTTTTTCAATATCCAAGGCCCCAAGTACGCGATCCTCGGTTGCTCCCAAGGGTAAATCAACCACGGGAACGGGGCGAAGTTCAGTCTTGACTTTAGTTTTAGCTCCTGAACTGCAAATGGCACACAAGCTCGCCATGGCTTTGGGATCACATCCATACGTACAGTCTTTTACAACGGTCATGCTTGGTAAGAGCGCTGCTAAACCACGTACTGCGGTTGACTTACCGGTACCGCGATCCCCCATCACCAAGACCCCACCGATGCTGGGCTCTAATGCGGCCGCCAAAATAGCCAGTTTCATATCATCTTGGCCCACTATGGCTGAAAAGGGGTAATTACGGGTCATGCAACCGCTCCTTGAATGAACTTTATCGGTTTGTCGCTAATTTAAGGTTAAATATAAGGCATCTAACGGGCAATTAGCCCAATTGAGGAAAAACGATGAACGACAACAACCAAAAAGATATTAAAAACATTGAGCATCGGATTGAGTCCTGGCTCATTCCGACTGGTAATCTCTTTGTTTCCTTATTTCATCGAATTGCCCTGTTTGCGATCGGAGCGGCTACGGTTTGGGCAGCCGGGATGAGTTTCTTTGAAATGATGCAAAAGCCCTATGCTTCGGTCCAAGATTTACTTCTTCTCTTTATTTATTTAGAAATTGGTGCGATGGTCGGAATTTACTTTAAGACCAATCACATGCCTGTACGTTTCTTAATCTACATTGCCATTACTGCGGTGACCCGTCTCATCATTGATCTGGTCGGCACGAAGCATGAAGCGAATATGGGGATCTTGCTCATGGGCCTAACCATTTTGGTCTTAGCGCTCGCTAATGCACTGGTTCGCTATGCTTCCAATAAATTTCCGAGTAAGCCCGATCAACACGGCGGAGAATAAATGTGAGTCCTGCCGAGCGGCAAACGCGAGTTGATTTAGCGGCCTGCTACCGCTTATGTGCGTTTGAAGCTTGGGATGATCTCATTTATACGCACATCTCAGCGACCGTTCCGGGGGAACCCAATCATTACCTCATCAATCCTTTTGGCTATCAGTTTGATGAAATCACCGCATCCAATTTAGTGAAGGTCAATACCAAGGGTGAAATTGTGGATTCCAACTCACCCTACCGCGTCAATCCCACCGGCTTTGCGATTCATGGGGCAGTGCATCGCGCCCGCCCTGATGCAAACTGCGTCATGCATCTGCATAACACTGCTGGGATTGCGGTATCCGCTCAAGAAAATGGATTATTGCCGCTCTCGCAACATGCCATGCGCTTTATGGGGCATTTGGCATATCACGATTATGAAGGTGTTGCATTGACAGAGTCCGAAGGAAAGCGTTTGACCGAATCCCTTGGTAAGCACCCTGCCATACTTTTACGCAATCACGGCACACTCACTGTGGGTCGTACCATCGGTGAAGCGTATGTGGTCATGGCCACTTTGGTTAAAGCCTGCGAAATCCAAATTGCGGCGCTCTCAAGCGATCAACTGCATCTACCTAAGCAGAGTGTGATCCAGAAAGCAGCAGATGAATTGCATGATCAAGGCGCAGAAGAAGGATTATTGGAGTGGCCAGCTCTACTGCGTATGCTAGACCGCTTTGATGAGAGCTATAAAGATTAATGACTTAATAACCAATCAAGGAGCATCGATGCCAACATTCAATGTACAACTGTTTGAGGGACGAACCGTTGAACAAAAACGGAAATTTGTTGCCGAGGTAACCCGGGTCACCTGTGAGACCTTAGGATGCAGCCCCGGATCGGTCGACATCATCATCACCGATGTCAAGAAGGAAGACTGGGCTACCGGCGGGAAGTTATGGTGTGATGCTGATTAGGGATGAACTGCAATACGTAAACCAAGCGCTTGTACAACTCGATATACCGTATCGAATCGTGGCTTAGAGCAGAGGCGAAGCGCCTTATAAAGAGCTTCACGCGTGAGCCCGCTTGACTCTGAAATTAGTGTAATGCCCTTTGCGCGAGCGATGTGACCCAATGCAGCTGCTAATTCTGCATCATCACCCTCAGCAATTACTTGGTTTAAATACTCCGTTATAGCTCGCTTACTTTTGAGTAACCGCGCAATATCGAACTCACGAATATCTTGCTGTTTGTTTTTACGAATCTTTCGAATCATTTATTAATTCCTTAATCATCTGCTTTGCTTTCTTGATGTCATCTTGCTGACTATCTTTTGTACCCCCATGGAGCATCAAAATACTTGGCTCGATGTCTTGATATAAATACATTCTTCAGCCTTTACCAAAGAATTCCCTCATTTCAAATAAGTATTGAGATAATTTTTTTATATCGCCCAAGTTTCCAAGTCGAGCCCTCTCAAGTCTTCTTGCAAGACGAATCCTCACCGATAAATCTTTGGTACCAGAAAACCAATTACGGAAATTGACTGTTTCATATACTTTTAACATGCATGAATGATATAAAACATATTGTAATCGAACGGATACAATACAGCCTCACCATAAGATGCTTAGGGGATTACTTTTAGAACTTTTACCTAGTGGTGTTGATTTTTGTCTAGGAAGAACTCCGCTTGCGCAAGCGCTTCTTCCGCATCGAGTCCTACAATGTCGGCTGCAATCCCTTCTCTTAGTTCAGGGCGGGCGATGAATATTGGACCGCCAACCATTACACCAATCTTTGGATTTAATGATTCTTCTTTCAGCAATTGAATGAATCGTTTAAGTGCAGGTATCTGATCTTCGGTGCTTACCGATAAACCAACCAGGTCAAAGAATTGGGTTTTGATCGCCACAATAATTTCACCTTCACTCGCAGCTAATTCGCCCCACACCTTCCAGCCGCCTCGCCTGAAAAACTCAGAAACAATAAATAATCCAAGCGTATGCTGCGATCCGGGTAACGGTACCAGCATTGCATGCGGCGCCTTCTCATCGGTTCTAGCAAATTCCTGAAATAGTGGGCTGAAGTCATAAATTAATTGTTTGATGCGCCACATTGCGGTTGTGACTTGTGTAAATGTAGCGCGATCCTCTTCCCACATCACGCCTAAACGTCTTGCGACTGGTGCGAGTAAGCGAAGATAGATTTCATCAAGTGGTACGCCCTGCTCGTAGAGATCCTGCACGAACTTAGCTGCTTTACTAGCATCATCACGCAATACCAGTTGTGTTAGCTCATGAACGCGGCTCTCGTCATTGAGCCGAATGCTCATCACCGGAGAACGATTCGCTTCTGGCGAGTGCGAGTGGCTAACGAGTAGGCGTGGAATGACATTGGTCTCAATCGTTCGCATGAGCCAATCCAAATGCTCATCGGGACCTGCATTGATACGCAGTGGTCGGTTGCCAATATCACTGGCGATTTTAGAAATGCGCAAGGAGTTCTCGTCGTGATCCTCTTGGACACAACTTTCCCACTCGGAACCCTTGGGTCTCTTTCTTTGATTGCCCTCATCGCCTGAAAATAACTTTTCTTTGATGAGACTGGCATAACGCCATAAAGCCATGCACACTCCGATTTTCTTCTGTGGCGCTTCAGGCTTGCCCTGCTGTACTAAAAATCAGGCCTACTTTTGCGTCGATTGGTTGTGTGTCATTTATAGATCGTTCAGCCATTTATCTCCATGAATGATTACTTTTAAGGGTTAACCCTTGTTTTAATCACTAATACAGGTATAAGTGTCAATAAAAGTTGACACATTTGGCACAATTTAATATAAAAAGAGGAGTCCCACCCGAGTTAGGCAGCTATGGCCGTTCAATCCAAGTCCAAGAAGGAAGCCGTTCCCATACGTTTGGTATTGGTGACCATGGACACGCACTTAAATAGTGCGGCAAGACGCGCCCAATTTCAGTTACAACGGGTCATCCCTGGTTTGTCATTGCAAATCCATGCCGCGAGTGAATTTACTGGCAATCCAGAACTCATTGAGAAGGCGGTGCAGGATATTGCCCGGGGCGACATTGTGCTGGCGACGATGTTGTTTATGGAGGACCATTACCTTCCAGTGTTTGAAGCCTTAAAAGCCAAGCGCGATCATTGCGATGCGATGGTGTGCGCAATGTCAGCCGGTGAAGTCGTTAAGCTCACCAAAATTGGTAAGCTCGATATGAGTAAGCCAGCCAGCGGGCCAATGGCGATCCTCAAAAAACTTCGCCCCAAACCCAAGACCGAGGGTGAGAAACAAACCAGTTCGGGCGCAAAACAAATGAAGGTGTTGCGACTCATTCCACAAATCCTCAAATGGATTCCGGGAACAGCGCAGGATGTGCGGGTGTACTTCTTAACTTTGCAATATTGGTTAGGCGGTTCCGAAGAAAATTTATTTAATCTATTTAGCTATCTCATTAATCGTTATGCAGCGGGTCCGCGCGAAGCCTTACAGGGTTTAGCGAAACCAACCGAGCCAGTGGAGTATCCCGATCTCGGTGTCTACCACCCGCGCATGAAAAATCGCTTGAGTGAAAAGCTCTCGGATCTACCAAAAGTAATTCCGGATAGTAAGCGCCGTGGTCGAGTTGGTCTCTTATTGTTGCGCTCCTACTTAGTCTCAGGCAATAGCGGTCACTATGATCCCGTCATTGCCGCACTCGAGGCCCATGGTTTACAGGTGGTGCCAGCCTTTGCAGCAGGACTTGATGCGCGACCCGCAATTGATACTTACTTCATTAAAAATAATGAGGTAACCGTTGATGCAGTGATTTCGCTGACCGGCTTCTCGTTGGTTGGCGGCCCTGCATATAACGATGCCAAAGCAGCTGAAGAGGTACTCGCCAAGCTCGATGTGCCTTATATTGCTGCACACCCAGTTGAGTTTCAAACACTGACGCAGTGGGGTGGTTCCGATCGTGGTTTGATGCCGGTGGAGAGCACCATCATGGTAGCAATCCCTGAACTCGATGGTGCGACCCAACCCATGGTGTATGGCGGTCGGCCTGGAGCTGCAGGTACGACGTGCAAGGGTTGCCATCAACGGTGCACCTTTACCGAAGACCACAACCCGCAAGACATGTTCACGTGCGTCGAGCGCACTGCAATGCTGGCTTCGCGTACCGCTAAGTTGGTGGATCTCCGGAACTCCGATAAAGCCAATCGTAAAGTGGGTCTGGTGATTTTTAATTTCCCACCCAATGCCGGCCACACCGGCACTGCCGCCTACCTTAACGTCTTTGAATCGTTGCACCAAACCATGTTAGGACTCAAGGCCGATGGTTACACTCTGACCGTACCAGACACTCCTGAGGCCTTACGTAAAGAAATTATTGAAGGCAATGCCCAACAATATGGAGCGGAAGCCAATGTGCACACCATCATTAGTGCTGACGAACATGTAAAGCGTGAGCGTTGGTTAAGTGAGATCGAAGCGCAATGGGGCCCAGCTCCAGGAAAGCAATGGAGCAATGGCTCGGGTATTTTTATTTTGGGCAAGCAATACGGTAACGTCCTGGTGACCGTGCAACCCGGATTTGGATTTGAGGGCGATCCGATGCGTCTCCTCTTTGAAAAAGGCTTTGCTCCTACACACGCGTTCTCAGCGTTTTATCGCTACTTGCGTGAAGATTTTGCCGCCAATGCGGTGTTGCATTTTGGTACCCACGGCGCCCTTGAGTTTATGCCCGGTAAGCAAGCAGGCATGAGTGGCTCATGCTGGCCTGATCGCTTAATTAGCGATCTACCCAACTTTTATCTCTATGCATCCAATAATCCTTCAGAAGGTGCGCTTGCTAAACGGCGCGCGGGTGCAACGCTGATCAGTTACCTTACGCCACCCGTCACGCAAGCGGGGATTTATGCGGGACTGGCCGATCTTAAAACCTCGATTGAGCGCTGGCGTGGTCTCTCGCCCGAGCAACGTGGCGAAGAGGAGGATCATGATTTAGCGGCCCTAGTTCAAGCACAAGCGGCGCAAATGGATTTCTGTAAGGCGGAGCCAGAGTGGGATGTAAATGATACTAACTTCATGGGTCAGCAGATCACTAAACTCTATGAAGCGATTTTAGAATTAGAGTACACCTTAATCCCGCACGGCATGCATGTCGTCGGCTCTACTCCCAGTGAGTCCGAGCGGGTGGATTTACTCAGTGCAATGGCGATTGGTTCCTTTAGTCAAGCCTTACCCAATTCAGCCATTACGCAATTGGTGCAAGGCAAATCGATCCAAACAATCGTTAATAAAAATGTGGATTTGCAAG
>Ga0194118_10006846_pt1 | contig 11184 bp, 8 predicted proteins | sample TA2MahsurfametaG_2_FD_148662 | JGI IMG/M metagenome (GOLD analysis project Ga0194118, IMG submission 148662) | Freshwater microbial communities from Lake Tanganyika, Tanzania - TA2015013 Mahale N5 surface | ecosystem: Environmental > Aquatic > Freshwater > Lake | place: Tanzania: Lake Tanganyika...
CGAGCGGTATCACAACCCAGATTATCAAGATATTTGGGAAGCAAAAGAGTTTAAGCTAACCACAATTACACCGGATAATGATTTGATTACATACATCCTTATCCAAGACAAAATAAGAGTCACAAGAAGATCAACGATTTGGCGAAAGCACAAGGGTGATTGGAAGCTCCTCTGTCACCAAGGGACCTTGATTGAGGGAGGTGGCATATCAATAAGAAGGGCATTCATGTGGTCAGCAGAGGCGTCATCGTGGATCAAGATCATATTGCTCGCCTATGATCCAAGAGCGCACCCTAACCATTATTATGAATTAAATACTCCCTTTTATTATCTGCCTGGGGGGCATATCGAATGTCAAGAATCTGCGGAAAATGCTCTGATTCGCGAGATCAAAGAAGGGACAGGATTGGACGCAGAAATAGAAAAACTTTTAGGAATTATTGAACATGCATGGAATTTTCCAGGGGATGAGGTCTGTTGCCATACGCACGAAATTAATTGGGTTTTCAAAATTCATAGCACAAGCCTGTCGTTTGCGGATACGTTACCGCACAAAGAGGACCACGTGCGTTTCAATAGATACCCCTTGCCCACTTGCAAGCCATGGATTTGCGCCCCTTACTCCTGCTTCCTGCCTTGCCCCCCGGTTAGCAGGCGCGGATCACGGTGTTTTTTACAGCGCCATAAAACATGACCTCAAGCCCGATTAATCCAAAAATCTGGAAAAGACCAAGCTGGCGTTTGTGCCACCAAATCCAAAGGAATTGGATACCGCATAGTTTAAATCTTTGACCGACTCTGCCTCTGGTCCCACCAAATGCATGAACGTAGACTCTGGATTGTGCAAGTTTAACGTGGGCGGTAAAATCTGATCCTGCAGTGCCTTTAACGTAAAAATGGCCTCCACAGCGCCAGCAGCACCCAACAAATGACCAATGGCTGATTTTGTCGATGAAATTTTTGTTCCACTGGGGAAAATACGCTCCATGGCACGCAATTCTGCTAAATCTCCTGGCGGCGTTGATGTGGCATGAGCATTAATGTACCCAATATCTTCTGGACGACATCCGGCATCGTTTAATGCCATGGTGATGGCTGAAAATGCACCGTCGCCACCTTCTGGAGGTGAAGCCATGTGAAAAGCATCGGCCGACAAACCGTAACCTAAAATTTCGCCGTAAATTTTAGCATTTCTCGAGCGTGCATGCTCTAGTGTTTCTAAAATCAATACACCTGCGCCCTCACCAATGACAAACCCATCACGATCCTTGTCCCAAGGCCGAGAGGCTTGTTCTGGACAATCGTTGCGCGCTCTGGATAGGGCCTGCATGGCATCAAAACCACCAACGGCCAACGGACAGATGGCGGCTTCACACCCCCCTGTGACGATGACATCTGCTTTACCACAGCGCAACGCATTGATGGATTCGCCGATGGCATGGGATCCAGAAGAACAGGCTGTCACCACGGAAATATTGGGACCGCGGATGCCATGGGCAATGGATACATGCCCAGAAGACAAGTTAATCAAAGCCGATGGTACAAAAAATGGACTGATGCGAGAACCGGCCGTAAACCGATCTGCTTCTGCCTCGATTTCAGGCAATCCACCAATGCCAGAACCTAAAATCACACCCGTGCGAATGCTTTTTTCCATACTCTCACGCGGATCCCAACCGGCGTCTGCCAGGGCTTCTCCTGCAGCCACCAAGGCCCATCGAATAAAACGACCCATTTTGCGTATGTTTTTTTGCAAATACTCTGAAAGCTGATAAGACCCTTCTGGAACCTCCCCCGCGATTTGAGACTTAAATTGCTCTCTCTTATCATACAGCGTAATGGGACGAATGCCGCTTTGTCCAGAAACAATCTGGTTCCAAACTGGGTTTACGCCACATCCTAAAGGTGTCACCAACCCCATACCCGTGACCACAATGCGGCGACGTGCAGGGAGAAGTGAACTTTCAAGCATTCCAAGGGAAGGCAAGGACAAAGAGTCTTGAGGAATGTGAACGTGATTTGTCATTATACTGCTGTGTTTGAATGCGCCGATGTGCGATCAACGTGCGCCTGTAAATGGTTGATGGCATCCCCAACGGTACGAATTTTTTCAGCCTCTGAATCGGGGATTTCGCATTTGAATTCCTCTTCCAATGCCATAATCAGTTCTACGATATCCAGGCTGTCCGCCTCTAAATCCTCTGCAAATCGGGCCTCATCCACCACTTTCTCTTCTGAAACACGCAAATTTTCTATTACGATTTTTTTGACGCGCTCGGATGTACTTTGAACAGAACTCATTTTGATCATTCATTATGTTTAGATGTCCCTACTATTTATCACATTTTAAAAAGTTTGGCTAGCGCCCTTTTCAGATGGACAAAGCATTCATTTGCCCTTACACTGAAAGCATCGGTTTTTTAAGGAAAAAAGCCTTAAAACAGGTTTTTTATCCCAAGCGCAATTCCAGAGTCTATGTCATTTTACTTTGCATGCCGATTGGCGTATCGCCAGTTGCGTTACGAGCGTTCAAAAACGCTGACGGCCTTGTTCGGTGTTATGTTTGCCTGCGTTCTGGTTTTTATGCAATTGGGATTCCGAGATTCCCTGTTCCGCAGCGCCGCCAACTTGCCCCGCAACCTCAAAGGGGATTTGTTTGTCATGCACAATCAAAGCAATGCCATATGGCAAGGACTACCCTTTGAAAAAACACATTTGGCACGATTGTATGGACACCCCAATGTGGCCTCATTTTCCTCTGTATTATTATGTCCTGGTAAATGGAAAAATCCCTTGACCGACGAACTGTGTACGATTCTGGTGATCGGTATTGATCCCAAAGACTCTGTGATCAGGGGAATAGAACAACTGCCATCTGTTGGCCTGTTAAACATGAGAAACACCCTGATTTTTGACGCATTATCCAAACCCGAATTCGGCCCTGTTTCTGATTTATTGAATAAAAATGGCGTATTAGACGTGGAAATCAACAACGTTCATGCCAGAGCCATCGGCACCTTTCAGATGGGGGCGTCTTTTGCGGCAACGGGCAACGGCATTGTCAGCCACTCCACTTTTTACAACTTATTTCCCAACACCTCTAAGACCATTGCTCATATCGGGGTGTTAAGCGTGAAAAAGGGCGCTGATATTGCTCAAACACAAAAAGAATTAACCCAGCTCAGCTCTGCGATGATTCGCATTTTACGCGCCGATCAATTGATCGAACATGAAGAAAACTATTGGAGAAAACGCACATCCATTGGCTTTACCTTTGGTATGGGGGTTGCCATTGGCTTGATTGTTGGCATGGTCATTGTCTATCAAATTCTATTCACCGATGTTAAAAACCGCATTGCCGAATACGCGACCTTGCGGGCCATGGGGTATTCGCAACGATACCTTGGTTTTGTTGTGATTTCATCGGCCCTGTGGCTGGCTATTTTGGGATTTATACCAGGTGTTTTGGCGGCCAGAGGATTGTATTATATCACGGAATCAGTGACAAAATTACCCATGCTTTTACCCCTTGATACCATTGTTTCCGTCTGGTTTCTGATTTTTACCATGTGTGCGGTGGCGGGACTGTTGGCCGTACGACAATTAAAAAGCGCCGATCCTGCAGAGCTGTTTTAATCCCATGCGCCAGGGTGTTTCTCTAAAAACCCTGTGTTCAAGGGGGCGGATTATGCTGATGACTTTGGTGCTGTCTGCTTGTCAAATGGGCTGCTCGTTTCGGGGGCAACAGCATGGCATTGAAAACCAGTATATCCCTCTGCATTCTACCCCCTATGTATGCCCCATCTGTCAAAAAGGCTTGGAAAAAAAGTTGGTTTGCGAATACGAACGCCACAGGACTGCGCTGGCGGCTGAACAACAAGAGCTGGGGGATTTTGGCCCCCAGAACGACTTTTTTCATTCATAAGAGGCGGACCTGACCCAGTTTTGCAAACGCTCTGTGGCCCGATACAGTCGATCTTCACTGGTAGCATAGGAGAAACGCATGTATCCTGCCAACCCAAATTCCGTTCCTGGAACGCCGCTGACGTGGGCTTGTTTTAACATGGCTTGTCCCAAATCCAAATCCGATTGCACACCACTTTGTTTCATCAAATCCGAAACATTGGCATATACATAAAACGCTCCAGCAGGGGATTGTACGGGCATGATGTCTTGCAATCCTTGGACCAGAATATCCCGTCTTTTTTCAAAAATGTCTATTCGCTGTTGTAAAAACCCTTGGGATTGTGGATCGTTCAGGGCCTGTATGGCTGCCCATTGGGCAATGCAACTGGCCCCAGAGGTACTGTGGGATTGCAACCGCGTCATACCCGAAATAATGGCTGCAGGCCCCACACCATACCCCACACGCCATCCCGTCATGGAAAAAGATTTGGATAATCCATTGACCATCAGGGTGCGCTCTTTTAAGGCCGGATTTATTTGCAACAGAGTCGTAAACCGATGGGGCGCATAGACCAAATGTTCGTAAATGTCATCACAAATAATGAAAATTTCAGGATGGTCCAGCAACACATCAGCCAAATCACTCCATTCTTCGGGAGTGTACACTGCCCCGGTGGGGTTACTGGGGGAATTTAAGAAAACCCCTCTAGTTTTGGGCCCGATATTGGCACGCAATCGTTCAGCCGACAGCTTAAACCCATCATTCTCTGGACACGCCACAATAACGGGTGTGGCACCAGACATTTCCACCATGGTGGGGTATGACACCCAATAGGGGGCGGGCACCATGACCTCGTCACCTTTTTGAAATAGCACCATACACGCATTAAACAATACTTGCTTTGCCCCATTACCCACAATGACCTGGCTGGGCTGATATCCCGACAGATGGTTTTCTCTGGCCAATTTATCCACCACGGCCTGCCTTAATTCGGGCAATCCCGCAATGGGCGTATACACATGTTCGCCACGGACAATGGCATCTGTGGCGGCTTTACGCACCCATTCAGGAACGGGTAAATCGGGTTCGCCGACACTGAGATTAATGACCTCTATACCCTGTTTGGCCAACTGATTGGCTTGTTCAGACATAGCAAGGGTAGGAGAAGACGGAATGCATTGTGCAAAATGATTCAAAAAGTCTGTCATAGATTCTGTCTTTTTTGATGAAGGAATCAACAGAATATCAAAATCACGGACTGATTGTTAGCCTTTTTCAACAGATTTCCTGATTGTCCTTTCTTGCCAAATAATGAAATAGCCTTTTTAATAGAGGAATATAGAATTTTAATTTGGTCTGTTTTATGCGGCCCCCATTAACTGGCATTTTGGCATCCCTCCCCCAGCCCATTATCATGTTGGCCCCCATGGCAGGCGTTACGGATTGGGTGTTTCGCCAACTGGTGCAAAAATACAGTGCCCCCAGCATGGTCGTATCGGAAATGATTGCCAGCCAATCTATGGTCAGACAAATCAAAAAAACCATGCTGCGTCATTGCCAAGAAGGGGAAAATATTGCTGTACAATTGGCTGGTAATGACCCAGACATTATGGCCGAAGCCGCCCGCCTCAGCGTGGACAAGGGGGCATGCTTGATTGACATTAATATGGGATGTCCTGTCAAAAAAATCGCCATTAACAGCTATGCAGGTTCCGCCTTGATGAAAGATTTACCATTGGCTGCGAAAATTTTCAGAGCCATCGTTAAGGCTGTTCCCGTTCCGGTTACGGTGAAAATACGCAAAGGCTGGGATGATCAGCACCAAAACGCCAAAGACATGGTGCACATTGCCCAAGAAGAAGGCTTGGCTTATGTCACCATTCATGGGCGTACGCGCACCCAACTGTTTTCTGGAAGGGCCGATTGGGATTTTATTGGCGCATTACAAGATACTGTGGATTTTCCCATTATTGCCAATGGGGATATTGCAACACCAGAAGATGCCGCCAGAGTGATTGCGCGCGCAGCAGGCATTATGATTGGGCGAGGCAGTTACGGAAAACCATGGTTATTAGGACAAATTAGACATTTTCTAGACACAGGACAACACAAGGCACCTCCTTCGTTGTCAGAACAAAAAGCCATCACATCCGATCATTTTCAAAATCTTTTAATGTATTACGGCACCCAACAAGGCCTGCTGATTGCACGCAAACATTTGTCATGGTACAGCAAAGGTCTGCCTGGCGCATCAGAGTTTCGCATGCACGTTTTTCAAGAATCTGAGCCCACCGCCATCCTGGACCACATCAGTCGATTTTATGATCAGGCCATAGAATCGGATTTGGAAGGCCTATCTGCCCAGGAACAGGATAAAGCGCTGGCGGCCTCGTAATGTTGGATGGGTTTTTCACTGTCCGCAGCCTGAGTTTGGCGGCATTAATCATATGTTGTATGGGATTAATGGCGTGGATCATCAAAAAATTGCGTACATTATGGCCGGCACGCACAACCGTGGACAGAACATCCAGTTTTCAAATCAAAATGGCCAGAGCCTTTGCTCTGTTTGTGATCCTGCCGTGTTTTGTTGTGGCATCTTTTTCTGTTTTCTTTTTACATATTGGGATGCACACTTGGTTTAATCGCTTGGTACAAACAGCCATCAACGGTTCAGATGCCATTTCTCAACACTATTTGCAAGAACAAAAACAATTGATTGAATTTCAAAGCCGAACCCTAATCAATGAATTGAACCAGGCATCTTCTCAGTCATTTCCGTACCCAAATTCCTTAGACCACGAATCTATTGGCCAGGACAGCCTGCTGATCAACACAAAATGGTTGACCATCTTGAATCGAGCAGAGGCCATGCAAGGTATTCATTCCATGATTTTTTCCTGCTCTCTGAGCACCCTATCCAATCAAAGCTCTGTCGTTACCATCGCCCCCAAAGCGCTGTCCACCGATGGCCATTGGCTGACCACGTTGCGCCTGACGCACAATGACATTCGGAATGCTGAACAATACGGGGGATATATTCGCTGTACCCAAGATTTTAAACATCTGTTAGAAATTTCCCCCCTGGATCCTCCCTATAGCCATACCTTTGTGGTCATCTGTCGCACCACAAACCCCACGATCCTAGAGCGTGTTTCGGAAACCCATACGGCGGCACACACCTATCAAGAGTACCGAGAGCACAGAAAATCTTGGATTTCTACGGTCCTGATCATTTTTATCTTTTTGACGATCATCTTGATTCTGATCGCCATGATTGGGGGGTTGTCTTTTGCACAACAAACCATTGGACCCATCGGTGCATTAATCCAAGCCTCTGAACAAGTCCGACAAGGCCAAGCCCCCTTGATACCAACCAAAAACCTAACAGCCACCACTGAATTGCGCTATTTGGTTCAAGTCTTTAACAGCATGTCGTCCGAGGTTAGTTCCAAGAGAGAGGCCCTAAAGAAGGCCAATAACCATTTGCACAATCGAAATTTATTTATCGAAAGTGTGCTAGAGGGTATTTCCTCTGGGGTTATGAGTTTGGATCGCTCGGGTGCCATTTTATTTGCAAATTCTTATGCTCAGACACTGTTTCCCCAAGTAAGCCCCTTGCAAGGACAAAACTTGATGACACTGGCCCCTGAATTTTATCCTTTGTTTCAACAAGCCTTGCGCAACACCACCATTATTCACAGCGACCCCGTTGTACTGATCAGAGGCAACCACATGCGCACCTTTCGTTTACATATTCAATACTTGGTGCTGACCGATACGGTGGTGGTCACTATGGATGACATCAGTACGTTAATTTCTGCCCAAAAGAAAAGCGCCTGGTCGGATGTGGCTTGTCGCATCGCCCATGAGGTTAAAAACCCATTAACCCCCATCAGCTTGTCGGCTGAACGCTTGCGCCGTCGATACATCAAGGAAATCCAGACAGAACCGGAAATTTTCGAAGACTGTATAGAGACCATCATTCGTCAAGTACATCATATTGGTAATCTGATTTCAGAATTTTCCGATTTTGCACGCCTGCCTGCCCCCCAATTGGGGGATACGGATTTGAACGTTATTTTGGTGCAAATGATTGTGTTGTTGCAACAGGCTTATACCAATATTTCTTTTGAATATACGCCCCAGACCATTCAGGTATACTGTGATGCCCAACAAATAGAACAAGTCTTGAATAACGTATTTAAAAATGCCATCGAATCCATAGAAGAAACCAAGCGTCACGATGGTTGCATCCACGTTGTCACAAAACACCATTCCGATTGGTTTGTTTTGTCTATCCATGATAATGGTGTGGGCCTGTCGCTGGAGAAAGCATTGGTCTTGTGCGAGCCCTATCAAACCACAAAAGAACAGGGCATGGGGTTGGGTCTAGCCATTGTGCAAAAAATCATTGACGATCATGGCGGCCTGTTTTCTATTCATCCGAACATAAACGGTGTTGGGGTCTGCGTGACCATATCCTTATTGAAGCAAGCACCTCTTTGTGGACATGATCAGGTCCAGCTGTCCCCATTGGTCCATCAGCCCGATGCTGTCAGGTCCCCTTGATTAAACTTTTGAAACAGGCCAGTGTCGGACTTGAATTTATGATTTTTTAATGCATACCACCCTATTCTAGTATAAAATATTTTACCCAAAAAAAAACGAGTATACAAAAAACATTTGCCTGTCATAAAATGATCCGCAGCAAAGATGCCGAATGTACGCATCAACACCAAATTGTCGCTCAGACCAAACCCATATCGCCCGATCAAAAAGCTTGGATCAAGAAAAACTGATCAGAGAGGCCAACGAGGTGTCCTCGGCCAAAACCCACGCCAAATCATGATCAGAACCGATTGATGTGCAAGAAGCCATTTTTGTTCTATTGGACGTGTGGAAAATATCCCACGATGGTTTTGCCAAAATGTGCCAGGAAAAGCGTGATCTTCGCGGCTGTTGCACCAATGGCGTCTTTTTAACCAGCATCACCCTGGATACGGACAATCCCCATTACACCCATTATACTGATCATCCAGAAAAGTTTACCCCCGTTTCATAAGGTCTAGGTTGCACAAGATGCGCCCGCCCCTTCAAAGCACGCGCTCTTACACCCAGTTCATCTGGTACCCCCCCTCTTTGAACCTTGTGGGTGCGGGCAATATCTTGACGAGGTGTTGGGGGGGGCTGTGATACAAAAAAGGGGAAAGCGGATATTCATCCACCTTCCCCCAGTATCTATCAGGCCGTGCAATCCTTTGCGGATTTATCCGGCAGCGGCGGTTTCCATTGCATCCAGGATATTCGTAATGTAATTTAACCGGTCTTTTTTACTGCCTTTAAGATCCTGCTCCTTTTGATAGGCATCCGCTGCCTCTGTAATATTGGTTATAAGGGTATAAGCAAAAGTGTCGATATCATCGACTTGGATATTTTCGTTCAATGCGTTGTAATCACAATGATTTGCGACACCTTGCTTGATTTCGTTGTCCACTTTTGTTTCTTTAAGACCAAACATAGAAGACATCATGGCATAAATCGTATCTTCATCAATTTCAGCACCATACTCCACACCATTTTGCATCACCTCAATCTTTTCTTCCAAACGATCGACAAGATTTTGTGCCTGTTTTTTACCTGCTTTTGTCTTTTTTAAGACGGTATTCCAATTAACCTTTACTGGTTTGCTTAGTGAAAACCGAACCTGGCTTTTGGTCAAAACATCGATGGCATCTTGGGAAATCTTTTCAATGGCGCTATCTTTTGACTTTGGATTCATCAGAACGCTATACGCTTTTAAAACGCTTTTCTCTTTAACGCCATATTCCTCGGCCGTTTTTTTCATTATTTTATTCCATTCTCTTTTTTCTTTTGCATTCAGTTTTTTTAAACAAAGCTTTTGTTTTAATTCAGCAGCATCGCTTGCTGTTTTAACTTTAGCTTTCGTTTCCAACTCTTCAGGTGTTTTATCTTCAGGTGTTTTATCTTCAGGTGTGTTATATTGGGGATTATTGTAAACCTGGGATTTAATAACCGTTTTCACTTTTTCTTTTAGCAAGTCTCGATTCGATTCTTTACCAGGGCTTTCTTTATACCTGTCTTGTGGATTTAAATTAATAGTACTGTTTTTAGCATCTATAATATTTTGCAATAAATCGATGTTCTTGTTCAAGAAAAAAAGATCCCAGCTATTCACCGTTTGACTCATTCCCTTCACTTGATTCAAAGCGTTATTCAAACGCCTGCCGTCAATACGATTGGCCAAATAATCGATCGGCAGCTCCCCTCGGGCGGGAGTATCCAATAAACCCAATGTGATCAAAACTTTTTGCCCTTCCTCCGTTATATAACCACCCGAAACAGCATTAAGGGCGTGATTTTGACCCTTCAGATGATTGATGATTTGTTCGCTAATCTTATCGTTGTCAAGGGGTTTCCTCTGATTGGTCTCGCCTTCTCTTTCCATAAGATGACCAGATTCTTTACCTTCAATCAGATCACCAAACAAAGTGTTTTTGATCTCCATCTGTTGTGAATTTAAATCAATATTATTGTTGGTGAATGCTGGTCCAGGAGCAGGTGTTTCTGACCGCTGTTCTGAGCGCTGTTCTGACCGCTGTTCTGAGCTCTGTTGTTCTGAGCGCTGTTGTTCTGAGCTCTGTTGTTCTGACCGCTGTTCTGAGCGCTGTTCTGAGCGCTGATTGGTCTCGACTTCTCCATACCGACGCTCTGGATGATTACGTGTTCCCCTTTCTCTTTCTTCACTTTGTCTTTGCTCTATTGCTTTTCTTTGCTCTATTGCTTTTGCAATAGAAGAAAATGTTCCATTATCCGTAAAATCAGGGTGCTTATTGATTGCTTCCCTTAAACGGATCAGTTGGTGACTGGTATGATTTGGAAAAATATTAAGCACTTTTTGCGCTCCAAACTCTACAGCCTCGGGTTGTTCGATTTTTTCGCGGCTATCTGGATGGAAGTAAAAAGCGTGTTTTTTCCATGGCCAATTTTCTAGCCACTTCTTCTTATCCGCTTCAACATCCTCACTGGTTCCTCTTATAGGGGCGACATCATCCTGTTCAATACCCCTAACACTGGTTAGGCTTATACAGGCGAAAAAGCCAAAAAAAATTTTGGCCCACAGATTGTTCTTCATTTTGTTTCCTTTAAAAAAATTCCATACGAGTTCATTATATATAAAAAAAACTCGCACTTCAATACATATTTTGAACACAGAAGTTAAGCAGTATTAAAAAACTAAAATATAGTATTGTTTAATT
>Ga0194118_10006848_pt1 | contig 11181 bp, 10 predicted proteins | sample TA2MahsurfametaG_2_FD_148662 | JGI IMG/M metagenome (GOLD analysis project Ga0194118, IMG submission 148662) | Freshwater microbial communities from Lake Tanganyika, Tanzania - TA2015013 Mahale N5 surface | ecosystem: Environmental > Aquatic > Freshwater > Lake | place: Tanzania: Lake...
TGGTCGCTTTGGCGTGCTCTATGCCTCTGAGAGCGTGGAGGCTGCGTTTGCTGAAACGTTTGGCAAGGAGCTGATGGCGACCATGGCGCCTGATGCGGTGAAATTTCTCAGTCGACAGGAGCTGCGCGAACGCTGTGTTTCGAGGCTATTGGCTGATCGAAATTTGCAGATGGTGGATTTTGGTGGGTCTGCCTTGCAGGCGCTGAATCTGGATGCACGGCTGCTGCACACCTGTGATGAGCTGGAAGTGTGCCAACGCTGGTCAGCCTGGCTGCATGATGCGCCGGAGCAACCCGATGGCCTGCTCTATCCCTCCCGGCTGTTTCCCAGCTGCTCCAATGCAGCTGTTTTTGATCGATGTCGTTCTGCATGGCAGGAGGACCACCTGGACAATCTGCTCTCTTATCCCGATAGCAGTGGTGATCCTGCAGTGTTCCAGATTCTCGAGGATCAGGGCTGGGGCCTTGTGGGCTGACTGGTTGTGACAATCACCACCAACCTCCAACGCCTCAGATCCCAGGGGCGTGCGCTGGTACAGCGCTTCAAGCCGCAGTCGGCATCGGTGCGCAATGTGCTGAAGCTGGCGGGCGGCACGGCGGGCGGCCAGGTGATCACGGTGGCGGCAGCGCCGATCCTCACGCGCCTGTATGGGCCGGAGAGCTTTGGGGTGCTGGCCACGTTTGCGTCGATCCTGGCGCTGCTGAATGTGGTGAGCAGCCTGCGCTATGAGCTGGCAATCGCCGTGCCGGAAGACGACGACGAGGCGATCGCCCTGGTGTGGCTGTGCTTTGTGCTGGTAGCGATCTCCACAGCTCTCACAGCCCTGGGGGTGGCGTTGCTGGGCGATCAGCTGGCGAGCTGGCTCGATCAGCCGGCGCTGAAGACGCTGCTGTGGCTTGTGCCAGTGGGCGTTCTGCTCGCGGGTGTGTATCAGGTGCTGAGCTACTGGGCAATCCGGCTAAAGCAGTTTGGCCTACTGGCGAAGACAAAATTGAACCAGAGCATCACTAGTGTCACGCTTAACCTAGCGTTAGCACCTTTCGGGTCCATCGGATTATTGCTCGGTCAAATAGCTAGTACATCATCCGGTATTTATCAAATCTTAACAGGCAGCTCTAGACCGACCAGTACGATATTGACAGGCAAATCAAAGGTAAAAATCAGGACTCATCTGGCCAATGGAGCTAAAGTAGCTAAAAACTACTGGAGAATCTCCATTTATAACTCCTTTGCAGGACTAATCAATAGTTTATATCCTCTTCTGTATTCTTTTGTCTTATCGTCCACAGGAAACATAGAGGCTTTGGGGATGTTATTTTTAGCAAAAAGACTTGTTGATGCGCCATCAGCTTTGGTTTCGAAGTCCGCGGGAAATGTCTTCCTCTCTCAGGTAGCACGAGCAAAAGGGGCAGATCTATATAAACTATGCAAAAGAAACATAATGTTTTTAACTATATCATCGGCCTCAATCCTTGTGCCATATGTATTGGCTCTAGTTTTGTTTGGAGATAGGATCTTCGGGGTTATCTGGGAACCTCGAATTCAGATTTACTTAGCCTGCTTAGTGCCATCTTCTGTATTGCAGATAGCGCTAGGCTCAACGGGGTTGGCTTTCGTTACCTCGGATAAAAATTTAAACGGGCTATTTGCCCAAATCGGGATGCTTTTATTCAGGCTAATTCCAATAGCTATATTGAGTATTTACGGCGGCCCGATTGAGATCTTGCCGCAGTTAGTATGCCTTGGTCTTTTTATGGGATACAGCTTTTATGGTTTAGTTCTTTTCAAAAGCCTAGCATATGCTAAAGTCTGAAACGCATGAAGAATAAGGTAGTTTCTGAACTCCTTGAAAGCTGTTCATCGGTACTTGTCGTCGGTTCAAGCCCTTTGCTGCTTATGTTTGCTGTATCATTGGCAAAAAAAGGTAAGCAAGTTACGATTATCTCAAAAGCGGGAGAATGGGGCGGGTCTTGGCAATATACAGAATATAAGGGTAAATATGTCGATATGGCATGTCACCTACTAGAGAGCTATGCTATATCACATAATATACTAAATGCATTTAATATTGATTTGATCCCTCTCTCGCGAAACAATCAGCCAGTAAAGGTGCTCGATGAGTACCCTGACGGTGCCATTAGATTGGTTCCATATCATTCAAAAATAAATATTGCAAGGGAGATGTGCCACAAGCTCTTAGGATTAATAAAGCTGCTTATAATTCCGATAGTCCATCCTCGGAAGGCAAACGTATCTCAAGCTAGTCTCCTAGGTCGGCTCTCCGACTTGCGGCTATTATTGCTGTATCGATTAAGCCAACTCTTCAATTTACTGCCTGTAAATATTCCTCGCCAAGGATGGCCATTTCTTGTCAAAAGCCTTACGGAACAAGTTCATGCCTTGAATATAAACGTTATCGATGACTTGGTCACTTGTATCACGAAAGCAAAGACAAGCCTAAGGCTTTCTACTCTAAGCGGATATAACTTAACTGGTGATGTTGTTATTGTCGGTCAAGCCACTGTCCTCCAGCGTGGCCTACATAAAATATTAAGCAGGAATCAATTCTCAAATGCCTCAAAGGCATTAAAGACATATCCTCACTTCCTTGTTGAAGTTATAGGCTTGCCTGCAAAGCTCGAGATTCCATGTTATATTCATTTTCCTAGGGACCCCACAATACATCGTATTACTACTTCTTTTGAGTCCGAGAAGGGCTATCATTGTTTGCTAGTCCAAACAAGACACGAGGATATTAGCCATCGGCAATTTCAAGATAGACTTTTGCAGATTTTGAATAGTATTACAACTAAGATCTACCCCGGGTTCAAAGGAGATCTAGGGGTTTTCATCCTTGATAAATACGAGCCGGTTTCAGTTTCTTTGGAGAAACAACCAGTAATAAAGCCCGGCTTTTATAAAGGCGTTTTAGTACTTAGAACGCTTGGTGATTTATCTAGAAATATAGTATTTCACCATGATCTTCTTGCCTAACTAAATGTCTGATTACTTTTTGGTCTGGTCGGCTCAAACGAGCTCTGGAAATCGCTCCGATTCTCCAGTTTATCTTGAAAGAAAAGCTTCTGAAGCTTATGCCATATTAAGAGACTATTGTAATTATTTGGCCGAGCCAGTTGTAGATCTGGGGTGTGGTGCTGGCGAGCTGCTTGGATACCTCTTGGGTAGTATTAACATTGTGAAGGCAGTTGATTATTCTGAGTCCATGCTGTCTGCGGCCAGATCAAGGATTTGTAATATCAAACTCCATCAGGCACCTGATTTCGTTTGCGCGGGTGTTGACATTCTTTCTGACTTATCTGAAGGTGTTTGGATATCTACGGGCGCACTCTCCCAGTACTCATCCCGAGATCAGCTAAGAGAGATTATCTTTTGTTTTCAGCAGAATAATGCCGCAAAACATCTAATACTGTTCGATACAATTGATCCTGTTCGCCGTCTTATGCTACCCTTGATTGCCTATCATAATGACTATGATAGCAATGGCATTGCCTGTGAGCCTAAGGCGCGAATTAATCAAGCTAAACTTGCTAAAATGCTAGTTTTCGCGAAGCGTTTGCTAAAAATTCTTCTCTACGTTCCTTTTTCTACGTTTTTTGGTTTTGCTAGGCTGGTTCTTGGTGCATGTGGCTCCTCGGGTGTATGTCGCTTGCCTGGGTCCTTGATGGGATATGGAGTGCTTCCTTCTTTTTGGAAGTTAGCCGCGAGGCAGTTTGGACTAAAACTTTCCTTGCTATCTTCAAGGGAATTCGAATATAGATATCATGTCGTAATCTCTAAAGATCTCGATCGTGCTTAGTATTTTTTCTACGTGCTGGTGGCTTGAGGCTTCTGCTGGAAGCGACAATTGGGGTCTATGTCAGGTCAAAGAAAATAATCAGGTTGTTGCTTCTATGCCTTGGGTGATGAAGCAGCGCTTTGGGCTCAATGTTCTTTCCCAGCCACCTCTGACCCAAAACCTTGGGCCATGGCTTGCAGACCCACCGCCAGGTTCGAAGTATGCGCAGCGGCTGGCTCGAGAGAAGGATCTGATGGGAGCTCTGATTGATCAGCTGCCTGATTATCAAGTCTTCCGACAAAACTTCGCGCCAGAGATTGCTAACTGGCTGCCCTTTTATTGGCGAGGATTCCATCAAACTACGCGCTATACATATCGGCTATCTGATCTTTCAGATGTGCAAGCATTGTGGTCAGGATTTCAGGCTAAAGCTAAAACAGATATTCGAAAGGCCGAAAAGCAAGGCATCGCAGTCGAGCGGACCAGTGATATTGATGCCTTTCTCGATGTGAACGAGCTTACCTTCCTTCGGCAGGGAATGCAGCTGCCCTATACACGCACCTATGTGAAGCGTTTATTCGCGGCCTGTGAGCAAAATAATGCAGGTGCGATTTTTCTGGCCAGAGGGAAAGATGGACGTGTGCATGCCGGCAATCTTATGGTTTGGAATCAGCACTGTGCCTACTACTTAATGGGAGGTGGTGATCCTGAACTACGTAACAGTGGTGCCACTAGCTTGGCGATGTGGGAAGCTATTAAATTTGCTGAATCAGTGTCGCGAATCTTTGATTTTGAGGGCTCTATGATTGAGCCGGTAGAGCGCTTCTTTCGCGGATTTGGAGCCGTGCAGACTCCCTATTTCACGATCTCTCATGTTCGCTCCAGGCGGGTTGCCTCTCTGATGGCGGCACGATCCCTTGTTCAGGCATGGCGTTGAATTCAGGACTTGGTATGGAAAGAGAGCAGATCACCCATCAGCTCGGCCAACAACTATTAGACTCGTATCGCCATGGCTTGTTTGGCAAGGTCAGCAAGCAGGAGATCGACGTGATGGTCTTTTCAGCGGCTGTGAAGACACCATATTGCAATTGCTCTGAATTATGGAAACCAGATCATTCCATGCACTGGCTCCGGCTTGGTGCCAGTGAGTTGATCCGGATCTCCACCCATCTCAGGCTCACTAAAATACGGGTTCAAGCCCTCATCGAGCAAGCATATGCTTTGGATCGCCAGCAGGATCTCACTCCTCAAGAAGTCATCGATGAGCTACTGGTGCTGCTGGCAAGAAGTGAGGCATCAGCTGATCTGAACACGCCCGGGGTGATCCGCCTTCAGGTGCCTAATCGGGCAACTCGCCTTGCATTGGAAGATTTTTTTGTAGCCTCCGGCGGCATTGTAGATAGCAGCTTCAACCGCGATCTGCTTGTTCTGCGTACAGCCGATGTTCTAGCGGCTCTCATGAAACATGCCGCCAATCACCAGGAACTGATCAACCAGTTATCGGTTGTTGCTGAGCAGTATCTTCCAGATGATCAGGCTAAGGCTCTCAGAGAGATCGAAGGAATAGACAAGCCGCACAACTTGCTCCGCAAGATTGGTGATTTTGCTCTCCAGGCGGCCACTCAGACTGCGACACGTTGGACAGTCACCGAGTGCCTGACATGGCTTGCCCAGCACTTGGTATCGCAAGCATGACCGAGCTCAACTTCCCGGTTACTCCAAGTATTCAGGCAATCACTTGGCTTCAGCAGCTGCTCCGCGACCGCATCCATCCCGAACTCTCCCTAGAACTCGATAGCACAAGCAATCACTGGTATCTCCGCTGCTCTGGTGCAGATTGCACGATCACCATGCCGCTGATCCCAGTGTTGTATCAGCTAGGCAGTAATCCTCAATTGCCTTGCAGCAGGATTGCGGTTGGCGATGAAGGTATTGAGGCTATTGAGCCTGACCTTCCAGCACCGGGATGTTCAGAACCTTTGCCTCCCTTGGTCACGCATTCAGAGGCTGGCCTCCATCTCCATTACGACATCCCCGGCCTCATTTTCTGGATGCTGGCCCGTTGCGAGGAGGTAAATCCACAGGAAGAGCTTCTCGACAATCACCAGCGCTTTCCGGCCACGGCTTCCCATGCGTTCCAGCACGGCTACCTGGAGCGGCCGATCGTGGATGAATGGATCGGCATTCTGCGCCAGGTCATCCGTCGCCTCTGGCCGCGTCTGCCTCTGGTGCAGCCACAGTTCCAGGTGGTAGTGAGCCATGATGTGGATCGACCCAGCGCCTATGCTTTTGGTCCACGCAAACGATTCTTAAAAAATATAGCTGGAGATATTTTTAAAAGGAGAGCTCCAAAGATTGCTCTCGATCGCACTATTATTCGCCTCGCCTCGAGGCACCATCTTCAATCCGGCGACCCCTTTAACACCTTCGATTGGTTGATGGACACCAGCGAGGCTGCCGGCATTCGCAGCTCCTTTTACTTTATCTGCGGTTGCACCAACCCCATTCACGACTCCCAGTACAAGCCAGAGCATCCCGCCATCCGCCACCTGATGCGCCGCATCCACCAGCGCGGCCATGAGATCGGCCTGCATCCCAGCTACGACACTTGCGCCCATTCCGAGCGCATCGCCCGCGAAGGCCACCGCCTGCAGCGTATTTGCACGGAAGAAGGCATCGAGCAATCCCAGTGGGGTGGCCGCATGCACTACCTGCGCTGGCAATGGCCCACCACCGCCCATGGCTGGGAGCAGGCCGGCTTTCAGTACGACAGCACCCTGAGCTACGCCGATCGTCCTGGTTTCCGCTGCGGCACCTGTCACACATACACGATGTTCGACCCCGTCGCCCAGCGCCCGCTGCGCCTGATCCAGCGCCCCCTGATCGCGATGGAATGCAGCGTGATCGCCCCCCGCTACCTCGGCCTCGGCTACGGCCCCGCCTCCCTGGCCCTGTTCCACCGCCTCAAGCAGCACTGCCAGGCCGTGGGCGGCCAGTTCACCCTGCTGTGGCACAACAGCCACTTCACCACTGCAGAGGATCGGGAGCTGTATGGGCAGGTGGTGGCTTGACAAAGCTGCTTCCCTTGGCTTGTTAAGGATTGACCAGCCGGGACGATCGCATTGGCGGTCCGCAAACGCAGAGATCCAGGGCTGATTCAAAGTCTCAACTCGGGCTTGGTTTCTGCTGGCGCATCGCCATGGCCAGCAGTGCCGTGGTGTCGTGCATCACCGCCTGCAGCCCTTCTCGGATCGAGTAAAGCCGGCCAGGCGCAGCAGGTTTAGCGCTGCGGTTCGCAGAGCTGCCATCACGCCGGTACCGTTACCGCGGTAGCGGTGGTCGCCCTCTCGCAGCTGGGTGTCTCGGATCCAGTGGCAGCTCTCCACTGTCCAGCGCTCTCTCACCAGCTTCAGCATGGCTTTTGGGCTGGTGCGCAGGCTCGTGATGAACCTATGCGTGGCCTGGAACGGCTTGCCCTCGCGGGTGCCGATGGCGATTACCTTAACGATCCAGCTGGCGACATGCCAGTCCGCTTTGATGTGCTCAGGCGCTTCCTTGGCGCGCAGTGTCCAAGTGATGTCACGGCCGTGGCCGAGTTCATGATCCGTTGCAGTGAAAGGGATCTTGCGCTTGCCAAGCAGCTGGCTGGCGATCTGCTGGTGCAGCGTCCGCTGATTGGCCTTGACGGTCAGCAGGATGTCGGCCCCCTACTCCTTGAGCTATTGAAAAACGGTTTCTGGGTGTGGAGCGCATCCGCCCAAATCAGCACACCGCTCAGATCCAGCTCCCCGAGAGCTTCTTGAGCACGGCCCAATCATGGTTCTCGCCCGTGGCGCAGCAGACCTGAGCGATCGCCACGCCCAATGCAGCGGAGTAGAGCGTCACCTGGGCAATGAAGGCAGAGCCTCCACCAGCCGTGGGCTTGATGGAGCCCCGCAGCGTCTTGCCATCACAGACCAGCTGATCGAGATCCGCTGCACCACAAGAGATCTGAGCGATCGTCCAGTCCCGGATGGCAGCGCAGAGGGCGGCCACATCGACCTGCAGGAAGAAGTAGCGAAAGGCCGAGTCGGACGGTGGCCGCCGCAGCTCCAGACCCAGCGCCGTGGTGAGAACGCCGTGGTGGCGACGGGCAAAACGCTCAAGATCCCGCAGGCTCTCGCACTTGCTCAGGATCCCGAGTGCAGCCACCAGAAGCAGATACCAGGCCGGGATGCGAACGCCGCGGCGCATGCGGGAATCGGGGATAGCCTTGAGGTAGCTGATCAGATCGAGATCGCATGCAGCGGAGGCGCTTTGGGGCACATAGAGGAGGCAATCCCGCCGACCTCAACCCATGCTCGCAGCCCCGGCAAGAATGCCAGTGCCAGACTTTGAATCAGCCCTGCACACCAGGGTGCCGAGCCCCTCAGCCACCCTCGGCTGGGCCGCCATCCAGTCGCGCAGCAGGGTTTCAAAACCAGGAACGTCCTGCTGGGCCAGCAGCGGCCTGATCGTCGAGTCCGATGGCGACTTGCCGAAATCGGTTCCCAGCAGCCTGTTGAGCATCTGCCGGTGGCGTTTGGGGAATCCCTGCATCCCTACCAGCGAGCCCTGGCCGCTCAGGATGGCCAGGATCGCCACCAGCAGCATCCACCACTGGGAAAAGCAAATCCATCGGTGCATCCGCAGTCCGGCAGCGCCTTGAGAAAACTGATCAGATCGCTTGCAGCAGCTGGCGCTGAGGCGGGCTGGGAATCCAAGGGTCAGGAGCGGTTCCCGGGCACAGCACCGTGAGCGCGACGATCGAGCCAGGACTACTGGGTCAGACTTCTAATAGGCGCTGGCCCCCATTCGACCCTCCAGGGGGATACGCCCCCTGCAAGCAGCTCAACCAATTGCTGCATGACCAACCACTCTCCTCTTATTTGGACAAATAAACGAAAATGCGTCATCACAATGCCGATATCTACATCGCAAAGCCCAAATGATCTCGTCTCAATCATTAGGCAAAAAACATATTCTGATCGTCACTTACAACTGGCCGCCTCGCAATGCAATTGGAACCCACAGGCCATACTCCTGGGCTAAGCACTTCTCAGAAACCGGAATACGGGTCACCGTTCTAACATCTCGCAAGCACGACTTCGATTCACCGCTAGATCTTGACCTTCCATTGATTGCTGGCGTCAAAGTCATTGAGGTTCCATACCTCGAAACCACTTTGAGGCAAATCCATGCGGGTAAAATAAATAAAATGACGCGCCTTCTTAAGAGAGCTATCTCCGTGTTACGGTATTTACTTCCTCTTGATGTTGACATACGGAATCAATGGGGGCACAAGTGTTATCCGCTGCTTGAGTCTATCGCGCATGACACAGATGTAATTATAAGCACTTATGGTCCCGCCGCATCACACCTAATTGCTAATGATATTAAAAAACTTAAACCATCTATCCTTTGGATTGCCGACTACAGAGATCTATGGTCGTTCAACCCAAATCGGTCAGCCAACAAGCTGCGATCCTTTTTTGAGAGACAGTCCGAAGGATCAACTGTTATGAAAAGTGCAGATAAAATAACTGTAGTCTCAAACGATATGACAGAGGTTATTAAATCTCGATTTAATAGAGAATCATTTGTCATAGCCAATGGTTTTGATGAGGAGGAACAGCTCGTCAGGGATAGACTGACATCCTCATCGCGCAAATTAATCCAAGGCACTTTTCGCTTTGTCTATACTGGCACTGTTTATAAAGACTCTCGAAACCCCGCGCCTCTATTGCATGCGTTAGCACAGCTTAAAAGCAAGGGAAAGCTAGCTAAAATGGTAACAGTTAATTTTTATGGATCAAGACTTGAGCCAGTCAATGAGCTAAATAAAAATCCTCTGCTAAAACCATTCATTCGTATTATGGGGCATGCTACACGGACAGAATGTATCAAGGCCCAACGAGAAGCAAATGCTCTATTATTAATGGAAAGCTCCGATATCAGCGCTCGCGGAGTCCTGACTGGAAAAGTCTTTGAATATATTGTGTCGGGTACTCCTATTCTCTGCATAGGTAGCGATCCTGAGTACGAAATTGGTCGTCTATTGGGGATTACTAGGACCGGTTTGGTCTACGGGCCTAAGCAAACGAATGGCTTATCACAGCTCATCATGGATACAATTGATGGCCGTGGACTATACGAATACTATCGCCCCGATTTAGACGAAATACTTCAATATTCAAGAAAACGGCTTGCTGAAAAGATGCTAAATCTAATAGACGTAAGTTAACACTTAGGAGCTCATCCCATTAAACTTCGCCAATAAATTAGGTGCAAGTAAGCTAATCTATTCTATTGTAAAGCAACCTGAGAAGCCTCTCTATCGTGACTAGCGCTACCAATTGCCTCCTGTTTCTAGCGATAGCAACTCTCCCTCTTTATCTTTGGGATTCTGGCCTTCCGCAAGTCTCACATATTCTATTGGGCTTTGCGATTCTCCTGCAATGCATAATGAAGAGAAATGGATTCGATCTATCGCTCCCCAGCAAGATTCTCCTTGTTCTATTCTTCGCGTCAGCGTTAATTGACTTGTCGAGATCGATATTTCTTGGTTACGATCCCATTGATCTAATGGGTCCAGTCTATGTGCTCTTCTCAGCCGTCTCCCTTTCTTTTTTCTCGATAAAATCAAGGACCTGTCCCACAATCATTACAAATGCCTTTCTACTGTCATTAGCTATAGCAACAATTGGCTTATTGATTGGTGGTGTAAGCCTTTCCTTTGATGCTAATTTGGAAACACCATATCGTTCTATTGGTACATTTAATAATCCCAATCAACTTGGCTATTACGGCGTATGTGCCCTGTCTATTGCATTTATCCTTTATTGGCAACGTATTATCTCGCCCATTGTGTGCTTTGCCATCATATTCTCAAGTATATTTCTTGTTATTGCGTCTCTATCTAAGGCGGCATCCATATCCTCAATTGTAGCAGTCATTGCATTTACTATGAACCTTTTCCCTGGGTTCTTTGCCAATATAGTCTTTAGGCCCAAGCCAATACATTGCATTATCATAATATTTATTTTAGGTTTTACCGCATATTACTTTTCCGCTGGAGGAGGTTTGCCTCTTGTTGACCTTGAAAATCTCAAGATCTTCGGTCGACTGTCATCAATTGGTTCCGACAATGATGATAGCCTCGAACAGAGAGGTTATTGGATCATTTGGAATTCTGGCGTTTTTGAGTTATTATTCGGCTATGGCCTGACTGGCGTTCGTGCATTAGTCGGTCGCGAGTTGCACAGCACATTCTTCTCATTCTTGGCAAACTATGGTTTACTCGTCGGCTCTCTTTATACTTGCATGTTCTTTTCTGCTTACCATAAATCAGCAAAAAGACTTGGCCA
>Ga0194118_10006852_pt1 | contig 11178 bp, 11 predicted proteins | sample TA2MahsurfametaG_2_FD_148662 | JGI IMG/M metagenome (GOLD analysis project Ga0194118, IMG submission 148662) | Freshwater microbial communities from Lake Tanganyika, Tanzania - TA2015013 Mahale N5 surface | ecosystem: Environmental > Aquatic > Freshwater > Lake | place: Tanzania: Lake...
AACTCATAGACGGTCTTTAAAGCGGTTTGTCTCACTTATGAAGCTCCGCTCGTAAACTTTCTATCTCTTCCGAAGAAATCTTTGCCTTGTGGTGCCAAACTGAAGAATTCTCGGCCTGCGCGATTCCTTTACCTTTAACTGTGTATGCAATTACACATCTTGGCTTAGAATCAGTAGACGGTTTCATTAAAGACTCTTCTATCGCTCGCTCGTCATGTCCATTTATCTCAATTGTTTCAAAACCAAAAGCTTCCCACTTTTTTTGCAATGGTCCCATATCCAGAACTTCACTCACGGGTCCTGAGGCCTGCATATTGTTAAAGTCAACTATCACAGTTAAATTACCAAGTTTATGTTTACTTGCATGAGCAGCGGCTTCCCAAATAGAACCTTCGTTCAACTCACCATCCCCGATAAGGACAAAAACTCTCCAACTCTCATGTTTAATCTTTGCGGCTTTTGCCATTCCTACTCCTACGGACAAACCATGGCCTAAAGAACCAGTAGAAAACTCAATTGTCGGAACTGTTGCGCTCTCTGGATGTCCGCCAAATGCAGATTCGTATTGGCAATAACTATCTAAATCCAAATTTCCTAGAAGACCCAAATCCTCTAAGACCACATAAAGGCCAAGGCAGCCATGACCCTTGCTAAGTAAAAATCGATCTCGATTTGGAGATTGATCTTTAATTAAAGCTGAATTCATAATCTTTCTATACGTAACATCAACAATCTCTAAAATTGATAGCGCCGGCCCAATATGCCCTCGGCCCCCTATTTCTGTGACAGATAAGAGTCGCTCTCGAAGGCATCTTGATCGCTCAGATAAGGGAATAGTTAAGGCATGTTCATGTATTGAGCCATGTTCCACAATAAAACCTTATCTCAATTCAATCAATTTATCGGATATCGACTCCACGTCTGAGAGCTGAGCCAATTCTAGATAGTGATTAAATCTATTCTCTACATCAAGTTTTGCACTTATTGGCAAATCTCTTTTAAGTCTCTTGGCAACGATTGTGGCCCACTTTGCGGCAAAGAAGGGAGTCGATTTAAGAAGTAATTCTCTGTTGGTGCCAAAACTATTCTCTGCTACCTCAATACTTCTACTGAATGTTTTATCTGAAAAAACATTCTTGGGATGTAAGAGATAGTCATTAATCATCTTTACTGCCGAATCTCGACCAAAAAACTCTAAGTCAAGGAACCAATACCTTCCAAAATAGACAATCATGTTATGTGATCCAACATCCGAAAAGCTATATGTCAAACTACTGTCTGGAAATTTAAGTGGCTCAAGCATCTTCAATTTCTCGAGAGCGCTTTGAATCTTACTAATTTCTCCTAATTCTCTTTTTTGCAAACGTAAGTCAATTTGAATCAGTACGTCTGACGTAGAAAAGGAAGCATCGACAGCGTCCCTAAAATCTGGAGACTTCAAATAAATCATTTTCAGATCTTTAAAGACCCTCCAAATCACACTATTAGTTCTTCTATTCATTTTCGGATTTTTCCCCGCCAGAAATTCGAGGCAGACCCCGTCCTCTGGTGAGAGTTCCAAATTAACTTTTGGTACCCGAGAGAATCCTTCACTTCGCAAGAAACGAATAGACTCGAGTTCTCTTTCTCGTGAGCGTTTGGTTCTTTCTTTATCTCCTGCGTAAACTTTTAGTACATACTTCTTCCCATCAAGTTCAAATCTAAATAGCTTACTGTTTCCCCCAAGTTGTTCTTTCGGCTCTGAAACCTTAATTTCTTTACTTCTTAGATAATCCAAAAATTGCCCTGACTCAGACATGTTGAAGAATTTCGTTGAGTTCCTGAATCGCCGTGACATTAGCTGGGGCTGACTCACTTGACTTTCCCTTTAGCCAAAATCCCTTAATCTCTCGAGGAAACTCAGGTTCTAGAAAAACTTCAAGTAAATCATCAACAAAGTATGTGACTCTCTCTTCTCTTATCCGCGAAATCTTCTTGCTTCTGTCCTCTTCCAAGAAAAGGTGCTTACCAAGATCGAAATCGACTTCGCGGAGCGCTCCCGCAAGCCATTCTCTTGCCGGAGTGTGCAAATCTAGATAGCTTTTAGCTGAGCGGTTGCCCTTATGACTAACAATAATTAAAGACAATCCATAGTTCTGTAGCGTCTTTAACACTTCAATTGCTCCATGAGCCAAATTCGCAAAATTTAGTCCCTCTGTGTACAGCCACTCTTGGACAACTAACCAGTCGCCAACATAATCCCCTTTTTGGCGATAAAACTCCTTCAAACTCTCTACTGAATCTATCTGACCTAATTGACTTTTTTGAGCCCAATGTTCAGCAGCTTTGTTGTAATTGATAAGAGTGTTATCCAAATCAAATCCAAACTTCTTATCGGTGCTCAGTGAACGTCCAACTCCTTCATACGCTTAATATTGAAATATAGAGGATTGTTCATCGAGTTAGTAAATTTACCTTCCTTAAACGCATTTACTAAGTCTGATACTGCCGACCCCACATTCCTTTTGAATTCAAATCCTAATTCTTCACAGATTTTTCTTGAATCAATTCGGTAGGAACGGAGATCATCAGTTGGCTCATGCACAATATTTGTGACTCCGGTATACCCTGAGACTTCATTTGCTATTTGGTCTAACGACAAATTGTCAGCTCCAACATTAAAAATTTTGCCGTTAACCGACTTGTCAGAAGAATTGAGTGTTAACAAATACGCGTCGACCATATCCTCTATATGGATATTAGGTCTATATTGGCTTCCTCCAAATACTTTTATCTTTCCATTATTAATAGCGTGATTAGTCAAGATGTTTACTGACAAGTCGAATCTCTGCCGTGGGGACCATCCACAAACCGTTGCCGGGCGAAGCACAGTGCATAGAAAGTCATCCGATTGATAATTAAGAAGTATCTCTTCACAGATTGCTTTGAACTTTGAATAGTCTGTGAGCGGCTCGAGGGATAACTCCTCGGTAACCCTCTCCTCCTCCTCCTTCACTCCATAAACAGAGGACGAGGAAGCATAGATAAACCTTCTCACGCCTGCGTTTCGTGCAACTTGGACCAAAGGTTCGAAGGCATCAAGGTTAATACTCTTGCCAAGCTCAGGATTTAGATCGAATGATGGGTCATTAGAAATACAAGCAAGATGGATTACATCCGTAGTGCCGTCCAATGAGTCAGCAAGGAGTGCTCTATTTCGAATATCACCTTCAATTAACCGAAATCTCTCTGATTCTAGAGAATCAAATACTTCTTTTCCGTACCAGAAAGTATCGAAAGCAACAACAGAGTACCCCTCTCTAAGCAAACTTGGCACCAGTCTTGCTCCAACGTAACCGCCCGCACCTGTAATGAAAACTCTTCTAGATGACATTGATGCCTCTCAACCTAATAGCCCTAGTATCGACTTTTTCATGCTAGCTGCACTTAGCGCAGAACGGTGGCCCAACTGACCAACCTCATGTGCCGCAACAATGCTAGCCAGTAACGCAATAACCTCCTTGGGAGCGTCCAAGTATGACAGCATCGAAGAAATTGCAAGCACACTATCGCCAGCTCCGACCTTGTCGACTACTTTCGATGCGAAAGCGGGGACTTCACAAAATTCACCGTTTTTCCCAAAAACTAACATTCCAGAGGCTCCCAGAGTCACTACAACATTCTTGCACTTCTTTTCTTTCATGATTTGCGGTACAACAATTTGATACTGCAATTGTTTATTCCTTAGTTCAAGTTGAAGTTCTCCACCATTTAAACTTAAAAAATCAATCCTAGAATACTTATTGAACGTATTGAATCCACGATTACCAGCGTTTGCTTGTGTATTCACTGCAAGAAAAGAATTAGAATTACAGAGCCTGTCAATTAAATCATGAGTAAAAATTTCGTGCCCATAGTCTGCAACCAAGATCAGTGCGCTGTTCAAGCCTTGCTCGCAAATGCTTTTCCAAAGCTCGTGTGAGATACTTTGGGGTATCAACTCGTTCTTGAATTCGTAATACTCAAAAACTCGATTACCGGAAAGCTGATCAACAAATCTGTGCTTTAAGATCGACGGTCGGTCGGTATCAGTTAAACAATTAACTTCGTACTTGACTTCATTTTCATTTAGTAAATCAAGTTCTAAAAAGTCGCCACCAGTAACTGTAAAAACTTTTACCGCTTGAGCCCACTCAGAACAGGAATCAGCGACCGCCCACACTCCACCCAAATATCTCTCAGTACTAAGTCTTTGAAAAGCAAGAATTGGATCCTTAGACGATTTTGCAAGTGGTAAAGTTGCAGTGTAGGCATCGATGATAGATTCGCCTAAGACTCCAAGGGAAACTTTCCCTAGTTTGTCCACCCAACTTAACGTTTCAGTGATTGAAAACTTTTTTCGGTATTCCGCAACCCAGTTTCTCAATTCACTATCTCTTGCTGCTAGCGAAGAATTAATGAGCTTAGTGCTGCTAGAAGTAAATCCCTCTGTGAACACTAGTTGTCCACCATTTAGTTCAACAGCGCGCTTTTCTTCATAAATCTTTCCAGTTATGTCATCACTCATGTTCCTATAGTCTGGACCTTTAAAATAGAAGTCTGGCTTGACATATTCAATGGCTGGAATAGAGGACTCAGAGTCGCAAATGAAAACTAAATCGACTATCTCTAGAGCGCCCAGAAATTCGATTCTTTGGAATTCACTAAAATAAGGTCTCTCTGGGCCTTTATTCACATAACGGTCGCTTGTTACGCTCACAACTAGGATTTCTCCTTGCGACTTAGCTTGATTGAAGTGCTCTAAGTGCCCAAGATGTACAAGATCAAAAACGCCATGACAAAGTGAAACTTTTGCTTTTGAGCCCAGTCGCTCTCGAAGCGACGAGACAGCGATTGGCACATTCTCAATAGACGTAATTAGTTTCATGGCTATCTACCCAAATTTTTATTTCCTAGAAGTTGAAACCACTCTCTCGTGGCACTCTCAATCTGTTTGGGAGTCCATACCGGAGCATCTTTCCATAACTCTTTCTGCTCCAGAGTTAACTTCACTCCCGCTTCAAAACTAACCTTTGGATGCCAATTCAAGGCGGACCTAATCTTGGATATGTCTGCAAATGTGCAATCGGGCTCACCGGGTCGCTTCGGAATATTAATAGTGTCGCCTCCTATTAAGGAAGCAAGAAGATTCACAGAATATGTCCCACCTGAACCAACGTTAAATATTTCTCCTTGAATGTCACTAAAGGCAGCTTCCGTTACGGCGTCCACTACATCTGACACAAAAGTAAAATCTCTAGTTTGGTTTCCATCTCCAACGATTGTGAGTGGTTGACCCGCCATCTTTTGGGCTAAAAAAACTCCAAACACGGCTCCGTAAGTGCCTGAGGTCCGCGCTCTCGGACCATAAACATTAAAAAATCTTAAACTTAACGCTGGTAGATTATAAATTTTTACCCAATGTAGCACGAGATGCTCACCTAGATATTTTGATAAAGCATAGGGGTATTCGGGCTTTATTTCAGCACTTTCCAAAGTTGGATAGTGATTTGGAATTCCATAGCAAGAGGAAGAAGCTGCGTAAATGAATTTTTCCAAATTACATTGTCGTGCAAATTCCAAGACATTTAGGGTTCCTAAGACATTGACTTTAGTGTATAAACCAGGATTAACAATAGAGGGAACTATGTCAGCTAAGGCAGCTAAATGAAATATGTAATCAAATTTATCTGGCTGGAAGGGCATCATTTCTGCCTTCAAGTCAAGTACATCTGCTTTCACGAAGGTAAAGTTCTTGTCTGAAATGTGTTCAAGGTTCTTCGCTTGTCCAACACTTAGATTGTCAATGCCTACTACAATATGATTCTTCTGCAAAAGCGAATCAACTAAGTGGCTTCCAATGAACCCCGCGGCTCCTGTAACTAGTGAAACCCTACGCACTGTCCCACCTTACCCCGTGTGCTCTCAATACTGATGCTTCAATAATTGGATTGAACGTAATTTCATCACTTCGTTTAGATGGTTAAAATTCGAGTTATGTTACCTCCGAAAATTCACGTATTTGGTGGGTCGGGGGCAATTGGAAGCAGGATTATCACTTCTTTGAAAAGTTTCGGAGTCGAGGTAGCCCAGTCAAATAGGTCTAGGTCGATAAATAAAGAAGCGTCTCACTATCAAGTAGATCTAGCAAGCCCAAATCCAATACTCCCCAAAGACATTTGGGATGTAGATATTTTTGTCTTTGCGGCTGGGTTGAATGCTTCCGAATATTCAAGTGAAAGAGGCCGTAACTTTATGGTTAACGAAGCCCATTTGGTACGGACGGCACTTGAAAGCGGAAAAATAGTCGTCTACTTTTCCAGTTCACGTGTATCTCAATTCCTTGAAAATGTTGAATCTAGTTTTCCTTCCGCAACCATGAACTATGTAGATCACAAACTAGACATCGAGGAAATCTGCGCTCTATATGGTAAATCTATAGTGTTTCGACCTGGCAAAGTTGTAAGTAAAGATTTTTTGCAATACCGAGACTGGCTAGATTGTCTTTCCACGGGACAAAAAATCCAAGTATCTTCAGCGGCAGTTTGCAACCCTGTTCATATTGATGATGTCACAACCGCGGTCGTCCAATGTATTCTTGATAATCACTTTGGTGTTTTTGAGCTTTGGTGCCTTAATGAGCTAAGCTATTTCGAGATTGCTAAGATATTTCTAGAGGAGTTGGAACCGAAAATTAATTTTGAAAATTTCATTAGTGACACGAAGTTTATTTTTCGTGGCGTTGAAAGAGTACCGAATATAAGAAAAGAGACTCATTTAATTCAGCTGGTTTGGGAGGATAGTACTCAAGTCTTCCGTGACACCATCAGGGAATTCCTACTTACGAAGCAACCTTAACGTCTTAATCCTGTTATTTCCAGAAACTCTTTTGCTCTCACCTGAGTTGAATGCCTCTTCAGCACAGCTTTTTGGCCGTTCTCGGCGATTTGCCGCATTTCATCTTGATGGGTCAAAAGATACTTACACTTACGATGTAACTCGTCCTCCGATTCAAACATGACAACTTCACTATCAGGAACAAGAATTTTTCCCATATTTACTCCGTCACTGATCAGGCAGGTACCGACCCCTGCTGACTCAAAAATTCTCATGGCACCGGCAGAACTAGTGGCCGATGTGTGGATTTGAACGGTTAGTTTGGTGTTCCCCAATATCTTAAACATCTCCAGACCATAAACAGCATCCCTAAGTGATTCAAATAGCTTATGCGGTATATCTGCCTTTTGACTTAGCAGTTTCTTGCGATCATAAAAACCCAGTTTTTCAAAAATCTTAGATCTTAATTCACTTGCCCTTAATCGAAATTCATAAGTTCCTCCATTTGAAAAACTGATTGAAGGGGGCAAAACGATGTTATCCTGATTGTCTAAAAACAGTTCAATTTGAAAATCCCTTGATAGGTGCTGTAAGTAAGCCAATCTCTTTTGATGAGACTGTAGCTTGAATCCTGAACTTCCAACAAATGCAAATTCGAACTCTCTGACTTGAAAATCTGTCGCATGAGTAAAAAGGTGATTTGGGAAAGAGTGTAAATATGTTTCAGCGCGTAGGCCGTAACTTCTGTAATAATGTGTGAGCTCGTCGCTCGCACACAGAATCAAATCAACGCCACTAAGTGAATCTGGGTTGAATGTGTGACCTAAATGAGCTATTACGAGTTCGAGTTCGGTATTTTTTTTTCGAACATGCATCCACCCCTCGCTTGTAAAAGGTGGTGGGGCACCTTGGAAAACTACTGCATTAAATCCTCCGTACTTAATCTGATTAGTTAGTACCTGTGACCTTTTATTTCTAATTCCTAGTGTGCTGGCCGTCCCAAATTCTTCAAGCCATAGTCTTTGAATAGGCATCAGATCATAGAAGAATTCCTCTATATTCACACCTTGCTCATTCAAATGACGTGAAATAAAATTAGGTGGAGGAAACCTGTCGACTACACGCGAGATAGCTGACTTGTAGTCTTCAGCCGCGATGACCTCTTGGTAGGCCGAGAGCATGATTTTTGGATTACCAATCGTATTGAACTTTGCAATTTTCATTGTTTTTTCGCCACAAATTCTTTTACTAAAGTTGCAACTTTAAGCATGTCTTGCACATCAAGATGTTCTCCGATTGGGAGTGAAAGATTTTCCTTAGAGTATCGCCGACTGTGATTGAAATTGTCCTCATTGAGGACAATTCTGCTGATGGTTCTTGGATACTGGATTGCGGCCTGAACATTGTTCTTCCTTAGGTATTCGAATAAAAAATCCCGTCCCTCGAGAAAAATTGGAAATAAGTGATTTCCATGTTTATTGGGCAAATCAACTTCTTCTTGCATACTTAAATTAACCTCCGAGAGTAACTCTCTCAAATAAGTAACATTCCTAATCCTTTTTTCCTGCCAAACTGATAAAAAGTTCAATTTCGACAGTAAAACTGCAGCTTGAATTGAATCCAATCGAGAATTCCTGCCTACCTGTTTGTGATCATACTTGCTCGTTCGTCCATGATCTCTCAGTTGCCTCAGGTCACTAGCTAAACTCAAATCATTTGTTGCTATTCCCCCCGAATCACCCATACCACCAAGATTCTTACCAGGGTAGAAACTGAATGCTGCCGCATCACTTAAGTGACCCGGCGGCTTTCCATCAATTAATGTATTGTGCGCTTGGCAGGCATCCTCTATAAGTTTGATTGAGCGTCTTTGACAAATTTCCTTCAGGGAATTCATTTTGCAGGGATACCCTGTCAAGTGAACGGCGATAACCGCAAAAGTGGTTTCGCCTATTGCCGCTTCCACAACTTCGGGGTCCAACACACCATTTCGATTTACATCTACCAACTTTGGACGTCCGCCTGCGTTAATAACGCTTTCATAGGTAGCGAAAAAAGTCATGTTCGGAATAATTACCTCAAAACCTGGTGGTAACTGCAAGCCCTTTAGAATTAGCTCTAATGCATCCGTACCATTACCGACACCCACAAAATTTTCAATTTCTAAGTACTTTGCAAATTCATTCTCAAACTCCTGAGACCAAGCTCCTTGTATATAATCACCTTCTCTGTGAAGAATTTCTAATTTGACGTTTAATTCATCTTTGATCTGGAGATATTGCCAATATGTGTCAACCTGTTTTATTGAGAACATGATTAGTTTCCAAGCAGCGACGACTCTTGAAAGTCTTTGAAGTTCACTACTTGTCCAGTCTCAATGGAACGCAATATTCCTGATGCCAACTTTAAGCTTTTAGTTGCCTCTGAACCCTCGACCACATAACCGGTACCGTTCCCCAAATTAAGGGCAACATTCTGCAACATCTCCAAATGCCCATAGCCATAAATGTCGGGTGGAGCAGTTTCAGACCTTTTAACCAAATCGGCCAGCTCCGGACGATAGGGTGTTTCCCAGTATCGAAACTCATTAAGTGATTTTCCTGCGATTTCAAATGTCCCTTCGCTCCCAAGAAAAGCGAAAGAGGCTTCGAGATCTCGCGGCTGGGTAGCTGTAGAAATCTGGACCGAACCCAGCGCCCCGTTCTTGAATTGAATAGACGCACAAACTGAGTCCCAGGCACCTCGAGGATTAGTGAAATTATTGCCATAAGAGAAAACAGATTCGATGTCTCCCAAAAACCATTGCAGAATATCCAGGTGGTGAATCGCCTGATTAATTAAGGCTCCTCCATCGTATTTCCAAGTACCCCTCCACTCATCAAGTTTGTAGTAAGCGTGATTCCTATTCCAAAACAATCTTATGCTCCCAAGATATGGTCTTCCAAACACTCCTGTAGAAAAAGATGAATATGCGGACTTTACAACGTCGTTGAACCTATTTTGTTTTACTACATACAACTTCACACCGCGCCTCTTCGCCCGCTCTACTAAATCATTTGCATCGGAAACTCTCAAAGAGATTGGTTTTTCGATCAAAACATTCAATCCTGCTTCTATTACCTCGCGTGAGACTTCATAATGAGTCCCTGAAGGGGTGCAAACTATAACTAAGTCTATATCTTTGTGGTGATGATGAAGAAGGTCATCCATATTCTCGAAAACATTAATACCGTAACTTTCAGAAAAATCTATTCTCCTTGCTGAGTTTGGTTCAACCCCCGCAATCAAACGCAAGCTCGATAATTGATTTGAATTCAATATTGCTGCATGCCTGTGCGCAATTCTGCCGCAACCGACTATCGCACAGTTAATCAAATTAAGTTACTTGCTCTCGAGTGCTCTTCGGAATCTACTTGCAATTTCGTGACAAATCATTGAGTGCATATCTTCTACTAAAGCGTACTGACCCAGCGGCGTCTCTACGTGTAAACAGATTTTACAGGAACGCGAAAGGGACCCGCCATCAAATCCAACCAAACAAATCGTATCTATCCCAAAGTCAGTAGCATGCTTTACTGCATTCAAAATGTTTAGCGAATTCCCCGAAGATGAAATCGTTAAGAGCGCATCCCCTTCTCGACCACACGCTTTCAATTCTAGGGAAAAACTATTCTCAAACCCGTAATCATTGGATATCATTGTCATTAATGCAGGATTTGTTCCCAATGCATGCGCAAAAACCCTTGTGTCTGTATCGATTGATATCTTCATTAAATCAGTGACTAAGTGCATGGAAATAGCCGCAGACCCTCCGTTACCACATACAAACAGACGTCCTCCATTAAGGAACGTCTCATTCACTTTCTCAACTATTTGGTCAATAATTTCACTTGAATGCATAGAGAGAATTCTTGCCATTTCGTCAAAATAACTTTGGACCATGTTCTCACTATAGTAGCCCTGTGTGCGGAATCTTGGTCGTCATATCGCGACTTAATGACAGAATTGATGTCGCTGAAGCCCAGGTAATGCTTGACACACTAAAGCACAGAGGCCCCGACGATTCTAGAGTTCTAACTGAATCACAAGAGTCCGTTTTTCTTGGATTCAATCGACTTTCGATTATCGATACTTCAGACCAAGCAATGCAGCCAATGACGGATAATTCAAAGAGATTCACACTTGTATTTAATGGTGAGATTTACAATTACTTGGAATTAAGAACTGAACTGATTGGTTTAGGATATAGGTTTAATTCTAATGGTGATGGTGAAGTTATAGTAAACGCTTTTCACGCTTGGGGAGAAGAGTGTTTTCCCAAAT
>Ga0194118_10006853_pt1 | contig 11177 bp, 14 predicted proteins | sample TA2MahsurfametaG_2_FD_148662 | JGI IMG/M metagenome (GOLD analysis project Ga0194118, IMG submission 148662) | Freshwater microbial communities from Lake Tanganyika, Tanzania - TA2015013 Mahale N5 surface | ecosystem: Environmental > Aquatic > Freshwater > Lake | place: Tanzania: Lake...
CATGTCTGCTACTCAAACTACTAGGAGTGGTTATGGTAGTACTGATGTTGACCTTACTGATACTTCAGAGTCCTTTGGCTTGCCTGCTACTGCTGATCTCATGTTTGCCCTTATTAGTACTGAGGAATTAGAACAGGTAAATCAGATACTTGTCAAACAACTCAAAAACAGGTATAATGATCCTACAATGAACAAAAGGTTTATCATTGGTATTGACAGGGCAAAGATGAGGTTGTATGATTGCGAGCAATCAGCACAAGATGATCTGATTGATTCTGGGCAGGATTATGACGATGATGAAGATAATCCAAAGAAATTTGGAAAGAAAGAAGTCTTCGCAACTTTTAAAATTTGAGGTAATTTATGGCAACTAAAAAAAGCAAAACTGATGAAGCATTTAATTTTGATAACTACCGTGAGCAATATGAACAACGAGTAAAGGAAGTTGCAGCAGGTGCTGAAACTAATGCTACTTATACTGTAGAGGAAGCAAAGGAAGCAGTTGAGAAAATGAAGACTGCTCGCAAAGATAACATGCGTCTCGAAGTTGATTTCCCCAAATACTTTGAGTTTGTTGACGGCATGACTAGTAATGCAACTAAAGATACTGATGCTTGGGTTACTCGCATCAATGAAATTCAAGGGGCTGGTTGTGATATTAGTCGTCTTACCACTGCTGCTATTGGTATCTGTGCTGAGGGTGGTGAGTTCATGGAGATTGTTAAGAAGATTAATTTCCAAGGTAAACCATTCAATACAGAAAATAAAGAGCACCTAATTATTGAACTTGGTGATATCATGTGGTATGTTGCACAAGCATGTATGGCACTTGATGTTGGTATGGATGATGTTATCTGGAAGAATACTATGAAACTTGCTCGTAGATATCCTTCTGGTGGTTTTGATGTTAACAAGTCTGAAAATCGTGAGCAGGGTGACCTATAATGATGTATGAAAATTTGACTGAGTTTGAACGGGCACTTGCCCGTTTCGGTGACAAGGTTGAGTTGATTGTTGGATTCGAAGTTGCAGGTAGACTATCTGCTGAAGATGCATATCAGCAAATTAAAGATATGATGAAAGATCTTAAACGACTCAGGAAATATGAAAAGAAAGCAGATAATCCACTAGATAATGACCTCTGGTAATAAGTTAAATCCTCTCATAAATATAAATGAGAGGATTCTTTTTAGGAATACAACTATGAGTGCAGCATCAGACAAATATGAAAAGGACGTTGCAAATAATATAAATGCTATTCCTGGAGTTAAGGCTGAACGTCCTCCAGGAGATACTGCTTATGCAGATGTAAAGGTTACATTCAAGAGTAAGACTCATTGGTTGGAAGTGAAAATGAATCATAAAGATAATCTTTCAAATCCTAGAGTGTACTATGAGAACGGCACTTGGCAAACAACATATAAGACACCTTCTGCTGCAGCTGCTGTTAAGATTTTAAATAGTGATTCTAAAACTAAAAAGTTTTTAGAAGATATAGCTGCGTTTTCTGGAATACCATTTAAAGATCTCATCATTCCAACAACTAAAGGTGGTCTTAAAAGACCAGGTGCTGTACCTTTAGCTGTTATGAAAATGTATTTTAATCAACCAAGAGTTAATCGTTACATTGCTAATAGTGAAAATATGGATCTCGGCTCGATTGTGACTGAGCATTATACTAAAGGCAAAAAGGCACCCGCATACTACATGCAGGCAGGGGATGATTTCTACAGAATTTCTTCAGCAGATCCTTTTGGTTTTGGTGCTAGAGTACCCTTGTTATCGGGTAACGGAGACTTCAAGGTTCGAGTTGCTACTCGATCCGACTTCTATGAAGTTCAAGCCGAAATTAAAATTGACAGTATGCCAACGAGTAGGTTCTCACTCAGACCAGGATCAAAGAAAGCAAATCCATTCCTTATATGAAATTAGATACAGACTTGGAACAAGCAATGAATATTTTTCTTAAGCAGAAAGATATTAAAGTTGCCGTAGCATATTATTCTATTGTAATGGATAGTAAAATATCTCTAAGTAAAACCAAAGCATTAAAAGATAAATATAAAAGGATGAAAAAATCTGGATTAGAATACATTGCGAAGCAGAAATTAGGTAAATGAAAAATTTTAAAAACTTTCTAGCAGAGGCAGCAGCATCGAAACAACCTTCACAACCGAAGGATACAAATGATACGTTGACCTTTACATTTGGTAGATTTAATCCACCTCATATTGGGCATGAGAAACTAATTAATAGTGTACATCAGAGAGCAAATGGTGGACACTATAGAATTTATGCTAGTCAGTCTCAAGATCCCAAAAAGAATCCTCTACATCCAGAGGAGAAGATGAATTATATGAAGCATTTCTTCCCAGATCATGCTGATAACATTCATTCGTCTGCAAGAAATGTATTTGATGTTTTAGGTGGTGCTCATAAAGAAGGATATAAGAACGTACACATTGTTGTAGGTGCAGATAGAGTAAAAGAATTTGAGCATCTTGCTAACAAGTATAATGGATCTGAGATGTATAACTTTGGTAAGATTAAAGTATCATCGGCTGGTGAAAGACATGACCATGAAGATGGTGGTGTAGAAGGTATGTCTGCATCTAAGATGAGAAAACATGCTCAATCTAATGATCATCAACTGTTTCACAGTGGTGTTCCAGTACATGTTGATCCTGAGATGTCAAAGAGTCTGATGCAGACTGTTCAATCTAGAATGTCTGCAGCAGATAAAGCTAAAAAGAAAAACACAAAAGAAGAGTTTAGTCTTTGGGAAATTGCACCAAAACTTGATAGAGTGGGTCTTCGTGATAACTATATTTCTGGAAATATTTTTAAAATAGGATCTATCGTAGAACATTTAGATACGGGGATCTCAGGAAAGGTTATTCATAGAGGAACAAATTATGTTATCTATGTTGATGAAAATGATAATACTTATCGTGGATGGTTAACATCTTTAATGGAAGGTGCAGATCCTAAAACCCAGTGGGAAGTTGGTACTGATGCATATAGAATTGCAGTACAAAAACTAACACCTGGACAACCTATTAAGAAATTTTCTGATTTCACTGCAGATGGAACTAATTCTGCAATTTGGACAGTTAAATATACTCTTAATAAGATTGGACCTGGTAAATATTATCAGGATTCCGTTTCTGCTAGAACTCAAAGAGAAGCTCTAGCTAAAGTGAAATCAAAATTAAGTGATGCTAGAATTGTTGGTTTACCACAAAGAAACCGTTCTAGATAAATAATATCAGAAAAGATAACTTCAAGGAGTACACTATTATGTCTATGATGCTCGAACTAAGTAGTCGAATGATTGATTACTTACCCGATGAGGTCGCAAAGATTCAACGAACAGTAGAACTGGCACTGTCAGAATCTAAATCAGAAGAAGAAATGTTTTCCCTGATTGATAAGCAACTGCATACTAATCACTTAAGAGAAGGTGCAAGAGAATTTTGGGATGTATTTTCAAATGCTTCTGACTATGCAGAACCCCTAACTGAAGGTGTTGGTGGATTCCCTGTAGACAAAACAAATATTCAAAAGAACAGACAGAAAGATCGTAACATCGGTAGAGTAATGGATGTTAATGGTGTACAAGTTCTTGTTATCAATAAGAGATCAAGTGGTGAATATGTAGTTGTCGGTAAAGATGGAAAGAGAATGGTAAAGAAAGGTGATGCCTTGGGTGTCACTCGTACAGAAAAAGTAGAAGTAAATGTTCTTGATACTATTGATGAGGAAGATCAAGATCCCACAAAGAAAAAGCCTGTAGGAAAGACTTCAGTGCTCATTAATCCAAAAGCAAATGATTTAATGAAAGAGGGTGTAAAGAAAGATAAGAAAACAAGAACAAAGGCACCCCGTTGGCAAGATAGTGATGGTGATGGTAACTGGTATGAGCCTGGTCAAGATGTGAAGAAAGAAGAAGTAGAACAGATTGATGAAATCTCTGCTGATCTTGCTCTTGCAGCATCCAAGGCAGCAGATGTCAAGCGTGGTAAGTTGGCTGTTGCTGGTAATAGAGAAGGTGCAGCAGCAAAGGCAGCACAAGCACAAAGACTTTATGATAAGCAAGCAGAACGCAGAAAAAAAGAAACACAAGCAGCAGTCCAGGAAGGACTTGATATGAAGACCTTCAAAGCAAATCGTGCAAAGAATGAGCGTAAAGCTGCTTCTACTGATTCTGAGAGGAGAAGTCTTGTAGGTCACGAATGGCACAATACTGGTAGAAAGTATTCTCCCGATGAAGCAAAGAGAAGACGTGCAGATATGTCCGATGATGATAGAGCAGCAAGACACCGTGCTGCTGTAGATCCTGATGATGATCGTGATGAGAATACATACTCCGCAGACAGGACTAGGAATCCTAGGAAGCAACGTAAGCAGGCTGCCATGGGAGAAATGATGACATTCTCTAACTTCTCTGAAAATAGAGCTGCAATGCGTGACCCTGAGAGATATGAAAGAAGCCGAGAAGCAAGAGCAGGTCGTGCAGCAAGAAGTGGAATAAATGATCCACACACTGGTATCAATTCACCTGCTTTTGCTGAGTTTATGAGGCAGCAAATGGGTGGTAGTAAACCAAAACCAAAACCAAAATCAGATCTCAAAAACTCTTACGAACCAGAAGGTGAGGAACTTGATGAAGGAGAAGTACCACTAAAGACAAGAAACAAAGGTGAAATGCAACGTAAGGCAGGCAACCTTGGTCGTGAAGTAGTTTCAACTCCCAATACCAGAGCAAATGCACCAAAGAGAGATGCTGCTATGAATAGAATGAAAAAACTTGTAAGTGCAATTGCTCGTGATGATGAGAGAAAGAGATTTGAAACAATTGGACAATCACCTCTACATAACTCTTACGACACCCCATTAACAACGACAGAGGAAACTGAAATGGAAATTGGAGAAGGTCTTGCACAAGCACGTAAGAATGTGGGTGCAAGCAAGTGTTGGCCTGGTAAGGTTGCCAAAGGAACTAAAATGAAGAATGGACGTGAAGTTCCAAATTGTGTTGATGAAGCTTATGCTGAGTATGAAGATATCATATTGGAATTAATTAAAGAGGGATACACAGATGACCAGGTATTTGAAATTTTGGAAGCAGTTGAAGATGGGTATGAAGTTATTTTTGAAGAGAACGGGTATTATATTGTGGATCAAGAAGCTCTAGATGAACAGGCATTCTATGAGGATGTAGAAAAAGTTGCCAACTGGTTAGAAGAAGAAGGACTAATCACAACTGAAGATGAGTTCTTTGAGGTTATGGATGAATTAACTGAAGAAGAAATTGATAAACTATATGATATTGTAATGGAAGCAACCGCAATGGCAAAACGTGGTCATGATGAGACTGCAATTCGTAACAAAATTGCTTCTAGTACTCAGGGTGGTGCAGCTGCCGATAGAGCAAAGGCACTAGCAGATAAGCAAACCTATGGTCAAAGAGGAGTAGATCCTAAGGCACGTCAGAATCTTGCTCGTAAGCAAATGGGTGATCATCGTCAGACCACTTCATCGAATCCTGGTCTTCATGGATATGGTCATAAGTCTGATGACCCTAAAGTAAGAGATCTGCAAACAGCAAGAGGAGCACAGAGAGGTTCTGCAACTCTAACTCCTAATGAGAGAAAGAAACTCAATGCGGGTTATGAAATGATCGGCAATTCCCTAGAAGAGGGTGGAATGGAAGTTCGTACCTATTCTTGGAGAGAAGTGATGGAGCAGCAAGGCAAATATCCTACTAAGAGAGGTAATAAGAATGGATGTGCATAATTCTTCTGAGTCTTTGAATTCTAAACTCTCCACTATTATTTCTGAAAAACTTTCCACTTTTTCAGAAGCAGGTGACTATTGGCATCCAGATCCAGAACAAGATAAAAGAATTAGTGGTGCTGGAAATAAACTTCGTGCACGTGAAGATCAAGCAGCTTCTCAACAACCAAAGGAGGACCCCAAGAAACTACGTCCTGGGGAATCTTACTCAGATTATTCTAATAGAATACAAGGAAAGACCAAACCACAACCCGCAGCAAAACCTTCATTGGGAGATAGAATAAAGAGTAAACTAGGTAAAGCAATTGATAGAGTTGGTGGTATCAATAGTTCTTATGAAGAAGAAGGTGAACTAGTTGAAGCAGTTGATAGAGCAGAATATGGGAAGATTGCTACAGAACCTGCTCCTAAGGATGATAAGAAAGCAGCATATGCTTTCAAAGATAACAAGAACAGACAGAGAGATCTTAAAAAACTAGCAAGACTGGTTAGACATGCTGATGGGCAGAAGAGAAATCCTGCTCTGTATAACTCCTTTGAAGCAGAGGGTGAGGTAATTGATGAAAGAACGAGAGAGCGTAAAGGTCAACCAAGACCTGCGAGAAATCGTGCTACAGAAATGATTAGAAAGATGCCAGAGGTTAAGAAAGGTCTTATGACCCGTAGTGGCAAAACTGTTGCTCAACATGAGAAAGAAAGAGGTGTAAAAAAGGAACCAGGGGCACCTACCCCTAAAGGAGAAACAACTGCTGATAGACTTGAAGCGAAGAAAAGAAAAGCAGCAATATCAAAAGCAGCGGCACAAAGATCACAAGACAATATGAGTTCAAGGTTTGACTGATTCTAAATAAGACAGGATACTCTCACACGGAGGACATCATGGGAGCAGTAGTAGCAGTGGTAAAACCACTCCTTCTCCAAATTGCAACACACCCAGCTGTTAAAAATCTTATTATTGATCTTTTGACCAAGTATGTAAAATCGACCGACAATAGCATTGATGATATGGTTCTTGCTACTGTTAAGGAACTTCTCTTTAAACCACAATCTGAAGGATGATTACCTGCTTTGTAACTAATTGGGGAGTAACTATTGTTCTTGGTTTACTGTTAACTGCATCAGAGTGGTTAGCAAAAACAAAAAAATTTGAGGAGAATGGGTTACTTGACCTTATTACTCACTTCTTAAGAGTAGTTTTACGCAAGGAGACTAAAAAGTAAAGGTCTCCTTTTTTTATAAATATCAATATAAGAAAATTATAGGGTAAGGACACATGGCTCTTTGGGGCACAGCAGACGCTGTATTTGCAACTGGCACGATCACTGTAAATCTTGCTAATGAAACCATTACTGGTTCTGGCACAACCTTTACCAACGCTGCTGTTGGTGATGTAATTTCGATTGGTGTTGGTAAGACATACGGACAAGCAGTTATTTCTGGTATTACATCAAATACTTTTCTCTCAATCGGTTCAACTCAGTTTATTAGACCAAATGGTGGCGCTGCGATTGCTGGTGTAGCTTATACCATCTCTCAAAAACCAAAGTATACCCTTGAAGATGGGCAATATACTGCTCCAGACGTAAAATCAAATAAATTCTCTGCCGTATTTGGTATTGATCCATATGAAGTTGGCGTGGCAGCAACTACAAACTATGCAGTAGCACACGCTGGTTGGGTTGGAGTTACTACATATAACGATATGCACGGAACCCTTCGCGTTAAGTCGGAAGTTCTGGTTGCAATGAGTGGAATTAGCACTGGTGCTACTTCTGCTGGTGTTGATGGTGATGCTAGCGACGATTCGTTTGGAACCTTTGTATACAAACCATAATTGATGTATGAGATTTGACGAATTGAATGAGAGCAATTATTTGCTCTTTGCTATAAAATTCTACGACAATCCCCAGTCAGTTACTAGGGAAGATTTTGAGGATGATCTAAAGAGGATAAAATATATCAAACGATTGTTGAAGAGATATAAAAATACAGGGGAACTGAAAACACATCTTATTCTAAATCATTTAACAGTTTTGTTTAATGTTTTTGATGATGCAGCAGTTCCTCTGTTGTTTTATAACCTTGAAAGAGATCTTTGGCCAGCAATTAAAAGTTTTCTGGTCTTTTTAAATAGGGTGCCAGAATATCCAAAGTCTGATATACATGATATTAGTGAAGACAATTATTGTTTAATAGAACTAAGGTCAATCTAATGGATATTGATAGGATCATTTCTATACTAAGAGTTCTCAAAGAAGAACCAACAATGAATGTTGGTGCGGGGCATATTGCTGGCACCAGAGAAGCAGGTGATGATCCGCCAGTTTATAAAAAGAAGAAGAAATATAATGAACTTCCAACTATTATTGGAAGAGGTAAGTTTCCTGGTGCTAGAAAACGCTGGATGAAGTAAAATGGCTTTCGGTCTTGGTAAGTTAGAGGTCCTTGAATCTAAACTTAGCATTTATGAAGACCTATCAAAAGAGATGCTCGACAAACTTGAACGAGCAGTAGCAACGATTAGTGATAATAGTAATCGTGTTGCTATTATCTTAGAACGCCATGAGAGTAGATTGGACAAGAGTGATGAGAACGATCTTGCTATTATGAAGTTAATTGAAAAAGTAGAAGAAAAAATTGATACTGTTGAAGCAAGAGTCAATGACCTTTCTAGGTTTAGATGGATAACAATTGGCATTGCTCTTGCTGCCGTAACAATTCTAAAAGCACCAGTCATATTTGCTAATCTTTTGACATCATCTCCACAACCTGCTATAATAGAACGCACGAAGTAATAACTCCTTCATAATGGATTTGGTTGATTCCAAGTATATTGGATTAGTTTCATCACGCCTACAAAAATTTAAGAGGGTCAAGTCGGATCTCTACAATTTCCGCTGCCCTATCTGTGGGGATTCCCAACGCAATAAAAACAAGGCACGAGGGTATATTTACTCCGTGAATAACAACACCAACTTCAAGTGCCATAACTGTGGTGCTAGTTTGTCCTTTAACAACTTTCTAAAAGAGTTAGATTCAACTCTCCATAAGCAATACACATTGGAAAAGTTTAAGGAAGGACATACTGGAAAGAACTTCGTAGTAGAAGAACCAAAGTTTGAATTTAAGAAACCAGTATTCAAAAAATCTTTGGATTTACCAAAAGCGTCAGAGGTTCCAGTTGCCAAAGAATACTTGGAGAAAAGAAAACTTAACCCAGAAAAGTTTTATTTTGCTCACAAATTCAAGGAGTGGACTAATACTCAAAAGCAGACTTTTGACACTATCGGTAGGGATGAGAGTCGCATTATTATACCAATGTATGATACTGAAAGTAACTTGATTGGTTTTCAGGGAAGAGCACTCGGTCCTAACCCTGTTAAATATATTACCGTGATGCTTGATGATGATGCTCCAAAGATTTATGGACTCGACCAAGTGGATTCTTCGAAACCCATTTACATTGTTGAGGGACCCTTCGACTCCACGTTTGCACAAAATTCTGTTGCTATGTGTGGGTCCGACATTGATATTAGGTCGTTTGGTTGGAGCGATTATATTTACGTTTTTGATAACGAACCTCGCAATAGAGAAATCGTCAACCGAATATCAAAAACCATCAACAGAGGCGACAAGGTGATTATTTGGCCAACATCCATTGAGCAAAAGGACATTAATGACATGGTGCTCACTGGACTTAACATTATGGATGTGTTAAAATCAAATACATACTCAGGTTTAGAAGCAAAAATTAAGTTTAACAACTGGAAGAAAATATGAGCAACGGCACCAAAGTTATTAAAAGAAACGGCAAGACCGAACCACTTGACCTGAATAAACTTCATGTAATGGTGGAAGAGGCATGTAAAGACCTCGCAAATGTATCTGCATCACAGGTTGAGATGCAGTCTGGTATTCAGTTTTATGATGGCATTACAACAGCAGAGATCCAAGAGATTTTGATTCGTTCTGCTTCTGACCTGATTGACCTGGACCACCCCAACTATCAGTTTGTTGCTGCTCGTCTGCTGCTGTTTGCTACCCGTAAGCAACTTTATGGGCGTATGCACGAGTTTCCTTCACTGAGGGAGCATGTTGGGCGTTGTATTGAAAAAGGCGTTTATGACCCAGAAATTATTAATCTTTATACTGAAGAAGAGTTTGATAAACTTCAGTCGTATATTGATCATAGTCGTGACTATCTGTTCACTTATGCGGGTTTACGTCAGGTCGTTGATAAGTACCTCGTGCAGGATAGAAGCACTGGTGCCTTATATGAGACGCCACAGTTTATGTACCTTTTGATTGCGGCAACTATTTTTTCCAAGTATCCTAAGGAAACACGTTTAGACTACGTTAGGAAGTACTACGATGCAATCTCAAAGCACAAGATCAACATTCCAACCCCCATCATGGCAGGAGTGCGAACACCGCTTAGACAATATGCTAGCTGTGTCCTTGTTGATGTTGATGACACCCTCGATAGTATCTTTACTAGCGATATGGCTATTGGCAGATATGTTGCACAAAGGGCGGGTATCGGTATCAACGCAGGTCGAATCCGTGGTATCAACAGTAGGATTAGAGGTGGCGAAGTCCAGCACACTGGCGTTATACCGTTTCTCAAAAAGTTTGAAGCAACTGTCCGTTGCTGCACGCAAAATGGTATACGAGGAGGAAGCGCGACGGTCCACTTCCCAATCTGGCACCAAGAAATCCAAGATATCCTAGTATTGAAAAATAATAAAGGAACCGAAGATAATCGTGTTCGTAAGTTAGACTATAGTATCCAAATCTCTAAACTCTTCTATGAACGATTCATCCGCAACGAAGATATCTCACTCTTCTCTCCACACGATGTTCCTGGTTTGTATGATGCTTTTGGTCTTGATGGATTTGATGAGTTATACAATGCTTATGAACGAGATGAGTCTATTCCAAGAAAAACTATCGGCGGTCAAGAACTCTTTCTTTCACTCCTAAAAGAGAGGGCAGAAACTGGTCGTTTGTACATTATGAACATTGACCATTGCAATTCTCACTCTTCTTTTGTGGATAAAGTTGAGATGAGCAATCTTTGTCAAGAAATCACTCTGCCTACTAAACCACTCCAACACATTGATGATACTGATGGGGAAATTGCTCTTTGCATCCTTTCTGCTATTAATGTTGGGAAAATTAGGGATCTTGAGGATCTTCAAGTTCTTTGCGATCTTGCTGTTAGGGGTCTTGATGAACTTATTGATTTTCAGGGATACCCCGTCAGAGCAGCAGAAATCGCCACCAGAGCACGTCGGTCACTTGGGGTAGGTTTTATCGGACTAGCTCATTACCTCGCCAAGAACGGCGAGCACTACGAGGATCCTGGTGCCTGGAAA
>Ga0194118_10006854_pt1 | contig 11177 bp, 13 predicted proteins | sample TA2MahsurfametaG_2_FD_148662 | JGI IMG/M metagenome (GOLD analysis project Ga0194118, IMG submission 148662) | Freshwater microbial communities from Lake Tanganyika, Tanzania - TA2015013 Mahale N5 surface | ecosystem: Environmental > Aquatic > Freshwater > Lake | place: Tanzania: Lake...
TTTATTTTCATGGGTTATACTATATACTATATATAAACAAACAATACATTAAATAAACGATTATGTCCTCCTCCGACTCCGCCGCCTCCGGCTCCGCCGATGACCCCGCCGCTGCTGCCCCCGCCGACACCAAATCCGCCGCCCCCGCCTGTCCCGGCATTGAAGGCACGTATGAAGTGACTATTAAAAAAAAACCCGCCGAGGTCCCCGCCTCCGGCGGTACTCGTCGTCGTCGTCGTTATCGTCGTCGTCATACTAAAAAGTCCAAGAAACGCGCGAATAAGAGAAAAACTCGTTCTCGGACCCGTAAGTAAATAGAATCAAAAATAAACAAAAATAGAAAATAAAAATAAAAATATCGCGGGTTTTAGCGATTTGGTTATTTTTATTTTTTTCAATAAAAAAAATATTTTTTTCTATTCGTATGGTATAATCAAACCAACCAATCAATTCATCATGGGTGAACCACAAGATACCAGCCCAGTCGCCACCGCTCCCGCCCCCACCCAAGTTACTGCTGCAAGAATACAAATCGGTGATACATCATACGATGTTAATCTTACCTTCACACCAGCAGCAGCAGGAGGTGGCCGTCGTCGTCGCGCCAAGAAATCCAAGAAACGCGCAAACAAGAGAAGCGGACGTTCTCGTTCCCGTTCTCGCAAATAAAATAAAACTTTTTTTTTAAAAACTCTGTTAAACAAAAATCTTAAAAACAAAAAACTTTAAAAAAAACTTTTTTAAAGTTTGATTCTTTTAAATTTTAAATTCTAATTCTACCTTACATTAAACGTAGTATAAACGTAGTAATATAAAGCTAACCATGTCGAAAGATATAACCATGTTGTTGTTCATGTTTCTTGCAATTATATTTAGCGGAGCAGTTATCAAATATACCATGACGCCTTTAGAACCCAAAAAGGAGGGTCTGGAGAATATGCAGCAGCAAAATTTCAGACTTACGCCCGGTGGGTACCCGGAAACGCAGGACAAGTTGCTCCTGAATCCCGAATACCCCTCTGCTGCAAATGAAAGTGCGGCCTCGGAACTTGCACCTGCACCCGTTTCGGGTTTGCCTGGTCCCAGTGCCGGTGCCGGTGCCGGTGCCGGTCCCGCTTGGCAGTTTTCAACCCCGGACAACGGCAAATGCAGTCCCATGATATTTTGCAACACGTTTTACAAAGAACGCCCGCTTGGAGAAAGACCCTCCCAGCCGCAAATTCCAGAAGCCATTCCGGTAGGCGATAGCCGCCGCCGGGTCGGATTTTATGCCGCCGATGATAATAACGCATAACGCATAACGCATAACGCATAAAAATGATTTAAATACATCATTTCATTTCAATCATTATAAATCTTAAAACCTTAAAACCTTAAAAATGAGTTTAGAATCGCTGGTTGATAATCAACGCACCGACAAAAACACGTGGCACTCGTATTTGCCGCTGTACGACAAGATACTCATTGCGAAAAAAGAAACTGCAACCAATGTGCTCGAAGTTGGAATATGCAACGGCGGGAGTATAAAGTTGTGGAGTGATTATTTCACGAATGCTACCGTGCACGCATTAGACGTCATGCACATGGACAGCGTTTGGGACGAACTTAAAAAGAGTGAACGACGAATCGTACTTCACACTTCAACTGACGCGTACAATGTTGACTTTTTCAAGCGCACATTTTTAGATAATACAAATATGAAATTTGACCTCATGTTGGATGACGGTCCCCACACGTTGGAAAGTATGAAAGCGTTTATACGCTTGTATTCACAGCTCATTGCGGATGACGGCATCTTGATAATTGAAGACGTGCAGGAATGGGACTGGATAGACGTACTCAAGAACGAGGTTCCTGAACATTTAAAACCGTTCATTAAAGTCTACGACTTGCGGCCCAATAAGGGACGGTACGATGACATTGTATTTTCAATTGACAAATGTAACAAATAAAAATTGAAAAAATAAAAATAAAAAAAAGTAAGTACCGGCAACCCGTTTCGATCGAGTGACCTCGGAGTTATGAGCCCCGCGCGCTTCCTCTGCGCCATGCCGGTATAAAAATATTTTTTATTTTTTTTATTTGTTATGTGTTATGAATTAATATTTAAAACAGCCCGCGAGTGGCGGCAAACACGGCCTGGTTGGTAAAAGACCAGACGAAGGCAAAGACAACTGCGTGGGTAAGAGCAGTCACGGTCTTGCTAGCGCCGGGAGGAAGAGAGAGAACAATACCGGGTGTCAAAATAAAGAATAACACCGCGGTATACAAAAACATCATTGCGTCCATTTTTGAGTTTGAAGTTTGTTTGGTTTGGTTTGTTTATATTATATGTAACTGTAATATTTTTTTTTGATTTTTATTCGTGAGTGTTTATTTTTTATTTTTTATTTTCCTAAATGTTTGAAAATGTTTGAAAATGTTCCTAAGTCCGAATTAGGATTTTTCGGATTTTTAGGGTTGGGTCATTTTTTGCATCAACATTTGGTCTTGTGTAATTACCGGAGAAATCATTCGGCTTTGAAGCGCTTCGCGGCTCAAATATATATTTTTAAGGTCGCTTTCTTCGTACCCGTACGGCTGGTTTTTATCTGCAACTGACGCGTACAAAAACGGGCTGTTGGATACTGGCTGACTCTGAACGCTCGTGTATCCTGTCTGATAAAACGCTTGTTGCAAGTTGCCGTCCATGATATTGTCGGAATTGTGCATCAGAAACTGGCGGTAGTCCCAGTTAGTTTGAATATTATTAGTCGCCTTAAGTTGGTCATTCAGCGAAGCCCCTGGCACCCAGGAAGAAAAGGTTCGCCCGTCCTCCATAATGGGTGGAAAATTGAAATGGATATTGTTTGAACCGGAATATGCAGTTCCCCAGCTCATTGAAGTGTTTTGGATATGAATCTAAATTTGAATTTTAATGTACTTATATATTTTATTATTTTGTTATTTTGTTATTTTGTTATATTTGAAGCATTTCGACAATATGTTCGCGCTTCATTTTGGCAATGTCATTCATCAGCATTGACGGGTTCTTCTTTTTCAACAGTTGACGCAGTTGCTTGATAGTCAATGTGGAATACTGCGACTGCGGTTCTACTTCAGCACCATCCAAGTCAATGATTAATGTTTTTTTTTGGTTTTGGATTGGGCTTTGACTTTGACTTTGGATTGGGCTTTGACTTTGACTTTGGTTTGGGCTTTGACTTTGACTTTGGATTTGACTTTGGATTTGGTCTTGAGCATCTATTTTTGTCACGTGTATTGTATCAGCGTGGTTCGATTCTGCGTATTCAGATTCAGATTTGGATTCAGACTCGGAAGATTCAGAGTCATCGGATTCGGATTCGGATTCGGTTTCGGATTCCGACTCGGAAGATTCAGGCTCAGGCTCAATTTGGGCATGTGTCAGTTCAATTATTTTCACATTCTCCATCGTATTCGTATTCGTATTTGAATGACTCGAATGCAAATCCGGAATATCATGAATGTCATGAATGTCGTGAATCTTCAGTTGGTGCTGGGATTCGGATTGGGATTCGGATTCGGAGTTTCGCGTTGTGTTGCTGCTTCGGCTGTTATCCGAACTGGAATACGCATCAGAATCCGAATCCGAATCCGACGACTTTGAATCTGCATCTGACTCTGACTCTGACTCGGAAACGTTGATTCGCGAATCATAAACTTGTCCTTGGCTTTGTCCTTGTGTTCTAGGCCCGGGCGGCGGCGGACCGCCGAATCCTACTTTTTCTTGGATATACGCGCTCATTCGCTGAAACTGTTCGCCTATGGAAGCGATAAAACTTTGCATCACGTGAATTTGTTCTTTTTGCGACGTTTCAAGCACTTCGATACGCTGTTTGACATAGTAAAAAAGGGCTCCCACCAAAATAAGGGTTATTCCTAAACTCAAAAGGAGAGAACCGATTCCCAAGTTCCAGGCCCCACTACCGCATTCGCCACCGCCGTCAGTTACTACAGTATTCATAGTTAGATTTAGATTTAGAAACGGAAATATATAGGAAGAAGTACGTATTTATATTTAAGTATGAATTAAATAATATTGAATTACTTTATTAGGATTTATTAGGACTCCATTCCATTTTTTAAACCTTATCTAATGTGTGATGCAAAGTTCAAGTACGTGTGCGAACTTAAAGGTAAAGTCGAGACGCTAGAAAATAGTGTGAAACTTGTTTTGGAGAATTTTGTTACAAATTATGTTGCATATCAAAACGCCGTAAATATTGCAGTTACTCCCGGAAGGGGTATTAAGGTAAGCGACATTCGAAATGAAAATTATAGCGTGATACAAGATTTGCTCCTTAGTATGGATACGCTAAAAAATGAAATCACAAGCAAGATAAGTGAAAATTCCAAAGTAATGCAAGAATTGGACACAACCATTATGAAAAATAAAAAAATAACCAGCGTGGCTTCTTCTGAAATGACAACATTGTCCAATAAGGCCGACGGGTCAACGCAAGCGTATAAAGACGCGCTCGGCCTCTACCGGCGCGACATTTTTAAAAACCTGGTTTTCATTTGTGCTAGTGGCGGAATTATGTACATGGCGCGAAAAGTGTTCATCGAGTCGGCAACGTAATAAGTCGGCAACGTAATAAGTCGGCGTCGGCAACGTAAAAGAATAAAAAGAGTTGATTTGTTAAATTAAATAATCTAACCTATCAATAAAACAATAACAATAATACAATAATAACAATATGTATCTGGATGAAGTTTTCAATAACTTTTTAGGAACACTGCGGCCTTTGCCCGACTTGCGTGAGAATAATCCGAGTCTAGAACACGGCAAGTTTGTAAACGACCGGTCTAAATTATACGCCGGAAAAAGCATCATGATAAGCACTGACAATACAATCGACGGCAGCGGTAAAAACACTGAAATCAAAGTCCATGTACCCGCTCCGTGTTTAATTGAACGCTCGAGCGGACCCGAATACGACTCCATTATTGAAGGGTTCAATATTGGGTCGCGCGTGGTGGAAGGGAACCAGAACCAGTGCGGTGCAAGCGCCGACCAGCGCGCGTCGCTTCAAACCGCAATTGGACTGTTTAACACCCGCAACGAAACGTATCGAACCGCCCTTAACGAGTATAACCAGTTTAAACAAAACATAACTTACTCGCAATTTTTTGGAAGTTATGTGAAAGTGGTTACCCGTCAAGCCGCAGGAACAGTTACAGAAGAGTCGGTTACATATTACATTAACAACTATGGATTTCGGTATATTGTTCCTAAAAATGAGCAAGGCGTAGCGACTCTTCCGACCGGCGCAGTACCCGGATTGGTAGCTGCAAACGTAAAACTAATGAGTCAAGTTCAACTTGCACTGTTTCCAGTCCGTTCAAACGAAGGGGCAACGTATACGGTACAAGCCGGCCAGGACCTCACTCTCGCTGGAAAAATGGTGGTTTTCAGTACTACTGTAAACAATGTTTCGTCGCGTGTCTATGTTTGGGTTGATATTGAAGGCATTGCACACAAGTTTGACCCAACTATCTTGAGTGACGTTATAAACAACGCTAGTGCAACATGTCAAAGCAAATTGAGCATGGCAAATACAACTAAATACCCTTCGGAAGCCGCATTTCTTACGGCTTTAGGCGGAACCGGTCTCGTAGGAGTTCCAATTGATGCAACAAATGCGGCAACTTACATCTGTTCCGAATTTCCAAACAGTATTAATGAAAAAAAAAAGTTGCTCGATGAACAAGAATTGAGAATCAAAGAGCTTTTGACCACAATTTACACAAACTTACCCAGTTGTACGTCGGGTTCTTCGGCATCGGCATCGTCGTCTTCGGCTTCTTCGTCTATAAATAGTTACATTACAACGAATCAGGACGGAAGCGCATCACTGAACCTGCCTCCCGAATCGGCACAAAGTGTACAAATCAGAAAAAGGATGCCGACATATGACGGAAAAGTGAGCGACACATTCAAAAATGTCAAGTCGAAGCTGGCGTACTACGTTCTTTGGCTCGCACTCATGATTTTTATTGTGGTGGTCACATTTCGCAACATGGCAAACAGCGAAGGTCCAGACTCGGGTTCGTTCCAAGCCAGCGCCGCAGTTCTTGTGGTGCTTATTATTTACTTGTTCAACTTTCTATCCAACATGCGGGTTGGCCCGCAACAAGCACTGAACGACTTTTTTGGAGCTCTTCCAGAAAAAGTGTCCGGTATGATGAAATTTTCGTTTACGTGAACACGCTACTTGTACCCGTACCCGTACCCTCTAGAGAATTGACAACTTTTGTTAGCACGTAATATGCAACCGCATACGCAACGCTCATCATAATCAACCCCTGCAAGTTCATGTTTCCATCCTTGTTGAACATGGACGGTAAAAACTGCATAATCGCGGTACGCAATGCCGGCATTTGAAACATGAAGTACAGCACGCCCAACAGTATCGGCATCTGGAACTCCGTGTACAGCGTCTCCAAAGTGTCGGTTTTATTCTTACTGCGGCGATTATTCTCGCGAACTTCATCGCTGGACTCGTACCGAGAAATGTAGTCGTCTTGTGCTGGTTCTCGCGGAATGTAGTTTGGTTTGATTTGCTCGTCGTGCTGCATGGACAAACTTTCACGCGGAATGTCCCGCGATGGAAGGCCGGTCATTCCAGCACCGCTTGCGCGTTGAACCCCGGAAACCAGCTCGTTCAACGTGCGCTGGTCAATTCCGGGCGGAGGCGCTCCGCTCATCGCGAGCTGGCGCGGGTCGGTACCACCGCCGCTGTTTCCCGGAATCATATTTGGGTCGTACTGTTGTATGACCACATTGTTGTTGTTGTTGTTGTTTCCCATTCCCATTCCCATGGACGCCGCAGTCGAATTGTTATGAACGGGAAGTTCGTCAAGTCGGGTAGTTTCCATTTGTTTATTTGATTTTCTGGTTTGATTCTTTTATTTGTATTTTTTTGATATTGTCTTTATATACATACGTCGCAGAAACAAGTATGTATATCTTTACGCATTCTGTTTTATTTATTTATTTAATTATTTTTATTTTATATTATTTACTATTTACTATATATAATAACAAATATAGCGAATAAAAAATGATAGCAACCGAATTCCGTCGCAGTCATGAAGAACGAAGAAACAGCTACCGAAGTCCTCGTTCACATAATCAAACCCGAACAAGCCGACCCCGAAGCCTTTCTATTGTAAGAACGCGTACGAATCAATTAAGTGTAGGTAATGCTCCTGCTAAAGTACGCAACTGTACGCGATATAAAACAAGTTTCGAACGAAGAACTGAACGACTTAAAATGTTAAACAAAGAAATCGATGACTTATATAGAGCCATTTCAGACAAGAAAGAAGCTATATTTGAATTAGTCAAGGCTATTAATAAACGAGACACACAGTATAAAAAATGTATGCTCGAACAACAACAACAACAACAACAACAACAACAACAGCTGCGTGGAGGAATGCGCAGTCGCCGTCGCAAATTATGAAATGTCGACCGTGTGTTTTTTTGAATCATCGCATTTGATAGCTCGTGGCGTATACTTCAAGCACTTATTTTCCTCATACCGGTAAACAAAGTCTTTGATTTCGGTGGAAGATGGTGCGTCAAACTTTATGCATTTTCTGTCATTGCACGCCTTTCGAAACAGAGATGCTAATCCCAGCCCTAAAATAACAGAAAGAATGTACCCGCCCGTCTGGGTATGTAACAACTGTTTAAGTCCCATACTTTGTATATATTATGTATTTTTATTTTTAGTTTTAGTTTTATTTTTTATTTGATTTTCATTTTTATTTTTTTTTTTGATTTTCATTTTTTAAATCCTGAAAACCTATATTGAGTCCAACGCTTTATTAAACGAGCTTGGATTTTGTGATGTGGCATGTAAAGACCTTTCACGCGAACTGCGTATACGCTCTGTACCACAACTTGTACCATCTCGACAAAGAATGAATAGTACTAAAAACGTACATGCAATAAAAAATAAATAATGTATAGACTTCATTTCACAATGTAGTATATTATAAAAAGTAAAAATAAAATACAAAATTGTTAGTCTTCTTGTGATATTTTTTTCAGGTCAATATCTTCTTTGAAACAAATGAACAGATTTCCTTTTAGCTTAGATTCCATGTACGCTTCATGATGCATGTTCTCTTGAATCTTTTCAATGACATCGGATACCGTAATGTCTTCCAAATCTTGCTCGAACTCGGTTTTGGGTTTAGCTTCATCGTCCGAACCCATCATGGTCAAATGGCTGGTTTCCGACTTGGCTGATTTTTTATTTCCGCCACTCGCCGCGGCCGACTTTTTTACAGATGGTTTTCGCTGCTTTAAACTGGAGGTCCATTTACCGGCGACTACAACCACCCCTTCCGATGAAAGGTACTTTGCGCCAGACTGTTTGAATTTCAACTGAACCGTGCTTGCATTTTCGCGTTTCGGACGAATGCTTACATCGGTAACCGTTTCAACGTCTTGTTTGAAGTCTTTACCGGTAACATAAGCAGTAATTTTATCGGTGTGTTCATTTGTAATGTCAACTTCCTGCTCTTCGTTTCCGTCTTCATCCAGTTTGAAAAGCGACGGAGTTAACTTGAGCTCGTACGCCTCGTTCAAAGAAATAGATTGCCCACTACCCATAGTGAAGTGAAGTAATATGTTAAAAAGTATACAAATTATACTCGTATAAAGAAGTTTAATTTATATTGTTTTCATGTTAAATGTTAAAATGTTAAAATGATAAAATGTTAAATTTCAAATGTTTCAAATCAGCACCGGTTCTTTTTTGTGTTTTTATCAAACAACGCAAGTATTTCTTTGAACATGGCTTCAAATTCGGTTTGGCTGGTTTGGGACGTAGTCAAGGTGACTTTGAGTTTCACAAGAATGGCCTCCAGCCGGCTGCGTTCGCCTTCAAGCTCAGTCATCTTCTTTTGCTGTAGCTGGTATTCGGTTGATAGCTCAGACAGTTTTTTCAACCTGGCGGTGTATTCCACACTTTCCGCTTGAATGCGCGCCTTGAATTTGTTGTAGTGGTTGATGAACGCGGTGGCAACGTAGCCCGAAATGTTGTGCGCATTGAACCGGATACTGGTCAAGTGATGCAGCATTTCGTCCTTGTACTCGTCATTAATGATGCGGTTGTTTACCACTGTTTTAATGGCGTCAATATGCGACGTAAGCTCGTCCAGCGACTTCATGAATCCGGGACGCATCTCGTCCAGCGACTTGATGTAGTCCGTGTCTGAAATAAGGGTTCGGTAGTGAACCTGAATGGTCGTGTTGAGCTTCGTTATTTCAGTGTAAAGGGAGGAAATCGTTTTGTGTGATGCTGCTATGCGCAGTCTCTCAACTCTGATATCGTCATCTACTTTATTGTAATTGGCTTGGCTTTCAAGCTCGAGCTTCTTATCGCTTCGTTCCATTTCGGTCATGATTGATACCAATTTTTCTTTCAGGGTGGTCAGCTTGTGATTGGTTTCCGGAATGCTGTCAACAATTTCTTTTCGGATGACTTGTTCGAGCGGTACAGTCGCATTGGAAGATTTGGAAGATTTAGAAGCCTTGGAAGATTTGGAAGACTTGGAAGACTTGGATAATGCAGAAGAAACCGCTTGTGTCGAAGAAGTTGGATTTGTAACGGGTGCTGTAACCGGCACAGGAGACACTTTTGGCGATATGACTGAGGCTTTGGTACTAGTGGCAGTTACAACGGGTTTGGGTCCAGCTGGACAGCCGCTTTGAAAAAAACAGTCGTTTCCTTTTGGAAACCATGCCAGCTGCCACTTGGATAGGGCCGAGGTTGGGCCGTTGTATCCGGACATCTCCCATTTACGCTGACCATAATTGACATTCATCACGCTTCCTTCCGGGCTCATGAAGTCATTGGCGTCTCTCTTACCGTCCGCGTTCCCGCAAAGGCCGTACACTTTTCCAAAATACTCGGCAGGAGCGTTGACTTCCACCACTCCGCAGTAGCCACCAAAAACCATGACTCCAAATCCGTTGGGAAATCCAAACTTGATACCGTTGGTTTTATAGCTTTCGGCGCGCCATTCAACACTCTGCTTGCCATAACGAACATCAACACCGCCTATTTTCATTGTAAAGTCTGGTTCAAGTGTGGTCTTAACCCCATTCACAATGATAGTTTTGTAATTTTCAACGTCAATTTCCAGGGTCAACGCGTTTTGATACCGAATTGCCAGTCCAACAATGCAGCACGGAACTCCTGGCTTGTCTGCTCCATTTTTTCGGACCTTTTCTTGAATTTCAATTCCGTCAGCGCGCATCAGTGTGAAAATCCCCTTTTCTTGCAAATGGAAAAAATCGCCGTCATAGTTTGTAAAATGCGGGTCGCCGGAAGCTACGCAGAACTTTTTAGACGTTGACACTTTGCTCTTGCTGCGAAACTCTTCCTCGGCAAGTGCACCCTGACGGGCCAATGCAACGCTGCCAGTAACCTTGATGTCTTCCAAGCAGCCCTGGTACACATCGGGACGGTTGTTGAACTCGGAACAGTCCTTCTCAGCTTGTTTCCCTGCAGCGGTGTTCATCCAGCTTGTAAATTCCTTCTCTATTTTTTTAATAACATTTTCGTTGGCTGTTTTTGCCCTTGCCTTCATTACGCTGGTTACAGTTGTGGTGGATAATGATGCCTTGGATGATTTGGATGACTTGGATGACTTGGATGACTTGGATGATTTGGATGATTTGGATGATTTGGATGATTTGGATGATTTGGATGACTTGGATGATTTGGATGACTTGGATGATTTGGATGATTTGGATGACTTGGATGATTTGGATGACTTGGATGATTTGGATGACTTGGATGATTTGGATGACTTGGATGATGCTACTTCCGATACGGATACTAGCGGCAACGACTTCGACTTTATAACGATAGTCTGGACAACCGGTTTGGTAGTTACTGGCGCATTTTCAGGTGCTGGTGCAGCTTTAGGTGCAGCTTTAGGTGCAGCTTTAGGTGCAGCTTTAGGTGCTGGCGCTGGTGCTGGTGCAGCTTTAGGTGCAGCTTTAGGTGCTGGCGCTGGCGCTGGTGCAGCTTTAGGTGCTGGTGCTGGTGCAGCTTTAGGTGCTGGTGCTGGTGCAGCTTTAGGTGCTGGTGCAGCTTTAGGTGCTGGTGCAGCTTTAGGTGCTG
>Ga0194118_10006868_pt1 | contig 11150 bp, 12 predicted proteins | sample TA2MahsurfametaG_2_FD_148662 | JGI IMG/M metagenome (GOLD analysis project Ga0194118, IMG submission 148662) | Freshwater microbial communities from Lake Tanganyika, Tanzania - TA2015013 Mahale N5 surface | ecosystem: Environmental > Aquatic > Freshwater > Lake | place: Tanzania: Lake...
ATAAAAATATTGAAGTGCGATTTCGGGAACTTGACAGACCTTTAATCAAGGAAATTATGGATTTAATTTGTAATGCTGTGAATGGCGAAAACTTTGAATGGTGGGTATATGACAGCGTTAATAATGCTGTAGTTTTGGAGGAAATGAAGCCTTCAATATGCAACAATTTTGTAGAGCAACTGGCGAGTGTTCCTCATATTGGTTTAGGATTTCACAATCCAGAGTATTTAAATGAGGAAGACGACGAAGTTGTAGAGGAAAATAAAGACGCAAAGGAAAAGGAAACCCCATTAAATGAGTATGATGATATGGAAATTGCAAGATACTTAGAAAAAAATGGTTGCGAAACAAAAATTCAAAGCGACATTTGGAAATTTACATATAATCCAGAAGACCCATGTCTATACAGATTTTCATACGGAACATTTGAAAACTGCACCATTCCTTCATATTCATTTCAATTTACAGAAAAAGAGCCGCTTACTATTCAACGGGCTACTTTTGTTAATGTTAATTTTGAAAAGTGTCGTTTTATGCACGTTATTTTCTTGAACTGCTCGTTTATGAATTGCGATTTCACAAATTCCGCGATTCAACATTTAACATTTGATTCTTGCTTTAACGAAAATACAAATCTTGATTTGCCAAATGTATATATTGTATAATTTATATTTAATTTAATTATTAATTAAAAAAAAATTGAAATACTAATTTTTTTTATTAGTGTAAAGCATAATATTATAACAGATTTACATTGCAAAAATGAACGCTACTTTTACTAACAACGCTACTAAGGACACTGTTAAGGTTAACATCTGTAAATGGATGATGATTATTATTAGTTATTTCATCTACATCTTTAACTATAAGAGATGGGCTGCATATATTGACGATTTAATTAAGAAGTATACAACAACTCAAGAGTCTTGCGCCGAAAGGGTAAGAGAATGGACGAAGGAAAAAAATAATGCGAGAAAAAATTTTGTAAATGACTTTTGGAATAGATATAAGGATGTTGACTACTCGAAAATCAACTTGTCGGAGGGAAAAATTCCAGAAAATTTCAAGCCAATGACGTTAAATGAAGTTGCGACTGCGCTTTTGCCTGAAGAAGAGCCCTTAGAAGACGAAGACAGAGACGTAAATAAGTGGTACTATATGGATAATGATACAAAGAGATATAAGGGCGAATGGAAAAATGGCGCGCCGAATGGTAAGGGCGCTGTGGAATTTATCAAAAACAAGTCAAAAGACTTTGAAGGAAAGATATTACAAGAACATTCTGTTATTGAATGTACCTTTGTAGACGGACTAGCAAATGGATACGGTAGACAAATTTTCGAGAGAACTTATGAAAAAATGGTGCCTTATTATGAAGGCGATTTCAAGAATAACAATCAGCACGGATATGGCGAGTATCATTACGGCACTGGCGACTATTACAAGGGAGAGTTTAGAGAAGGTAAGTTTAACGGACAAGGCATTGATTATGACCACAAAACCAATAAAACTTTTGTCGGTGAGTTCTATAATGATGGAAAACTAAAGGGTAAGTGGGTTGATGGAGAGGTTGAATATAAAAAGCCTGAGAAAGTTTTCAATAGCGATAATTGGGATGAGTTAAATCAAAGAGTTTTTGATAACGATAACACAAAAATGAATAAATTGGAAGAAGAAATGCAGAAGAAAAATGTATAAATATGGGAGCCAAAACGTATATGTATATTATTTTGTATATTTTGTATATTTTAAGGCTGCATTTAAGCGTAAGTCGCCCATAAGGGTATCCTATTTTCCACTTCATATAATATGGGAGCCAATTTTTTACATTATATGCACATTTCACTTACTTTTTTGCTCTACTTTTCTTATGCAGTCGCCTTTGGCTTAAAAGTGGAAAAAAAAATTGAAATGCTTTTTAAATCAGTTACAAAAGGCATAAACTAATTATTAGAACCACAACTTATTAAGTAAAATGCAAATTGATTACCCCATTGAGACTCTTCCTGCTTGGATTATCAGTTCAAGACAATTTAAGGAATTTAAGGAAATGTATGCTGAGGAAATTACGTTTCCCTGTTTAGATTGTTATATGAATAATGCGCTTTCAATTGAAATCAATTCATATGATGATATTGATCGCATTATTGGTGCGGATTTTAATTTTGGTTATTCAGAGGAGACAATTATTCAAATATTCGCAAATGTAGACAAATTTTATAATGAAAATCCCAACTCGGCGCCAGTGCGACTTCCAGATAAAAATAATACTTGGCTTGGAATGCAAATTCGCGAGTTATTAGAGACAAATGATCGCGCATTGATTATGAATTGTATGAAACTCAATTACGTGGAGTTGTTTAAGTGGAAAGTTCAATCCAATGAAACTGCCATTAATGAAGCGCAAAATTATTGTAGTGTGTTTAGTTTGCTGTATTATGCGGTCGTAAATAACAATATAGAAATTTTACAGGCGGGAATAGATGCCGGATGCTCCGTTAAAACCGCACATTTGCTTACAACATCATTTGAAAATCAGTGCTTAGAATCAACCAAAATTATTTTAAGCGCAAACAAATTATTTCTTACCACAACAACATTGGATGAACTTGCGGCAAAAGGCTGTTTGGAGCAATTAATATATGTTATTGAGTGGATAAAGAGAGAAAAGCCTACACAAGAAATAAAATTTGACTTAAAATGCGCGCTCAGAAATCCTAAAAATTTGACATATTTGTTTGAAAATAACTATTTTGATATTGAAAACCCGCTAAACACATTACTACATAGTATTTTGTTGGGTTTGCCCTTGGAAAATATCCAAACGTTCGAGCGATTGACTGGCGCGCGAGTTAGAGACCTTTCCAATGAAAATCTTGACAACATCGCAAGAAAAAATACTGATGTTTATGACATATTATTTAATGCTTCAATCAAGAAGAATAATATTGAGTTATATAACTATTTGCGCGAGAATGGGTTTAAGGTAACAGCAACAACCGTTGCCTATGCGAAAAATGAAAGACAATCCAATTTCTCGGTTGGGCTTATAAATCATCACTACCAAATTGACAACATGTAAGCCGACAAACCGATAAAAAAAATAAAAATATAAAATATAAATTTATAAATAAAAAAATTGAAATCCTTTTTCTCTCAATAATGAAAAGCATAAATTAAAGATTGATTGAATTGTTAACCAAAAGTTTTAAATAATATGCCCGTCGTTACCAGAAGCCAGAGTAAGAAGAATAGTCTTAAGCCTATTGAAAAGCCAGTCGTAAAATCAGTTGAAAATCCTGATAAGACCAAGTATTTTAAAATAAAGGATAGTTTTGTTGCAAAGGTAAAGAAGACATTGGCAGATTGCGAGTCCGCAGTCGGAAAAGCAAATAAAATGCGAGAATGCAAAAATGTAATGAAATATAATAGTGATAATTTACCTTATTTATTTGAAAAGTCAAAATTGTATGAAATAAATTGTTGGCAAAAATATGCGGTCTGTGTTTACAATAAGTGCATTGAATTTGATAACGAGTATATTTTAAACAAAGGTTGGCCTGAACTAGATCAAGAATTAGTTCGCGAATTTGTTAGCGAATATCAGTTCACCAAAAAAATAGTTGTAAATCATATTAAAACAATTAATATTATTATAATTTTAAACGAAGAACATATAAAACTTGTAACTAACGCTAAAAAGGCCATTGAAAACGCGGAAAAAGGACGATGGCGTCGTAAGGTTCCAGTTGTTGATTATACTGGAATGGATACTATTGAGCCTGAATCCGAAGAAGACGGAATAACTGATATATGGTATGACGATTCTTATAGTTACGACTCAGATTATGAGCCCGAAGAGGAAGAAGAAAATAAGGAAAGTGTAGAGAAAAAGGACACTGAAATTGTAGAGAAAAAGGACACTGAAATTGTAGAGAAAAAAGACACTGAAATTGTAGAAAAAAAGGAAAGCGAAGTAGTAAATGCGATTCAGCCTCAGCCTAAAAAAAATTTTAAAATATTAATACTTAAGAAATCTATCTAAGAAGGGCTCGTGAAGAAAAACTATAAAGAAAGCAATATAAAGAATATAAAAATAATATATTTACAATAAGATGATGAAAATATATTATACAAAATTACAAGATTTATTTAGTGTAACAAAGAGAGAAACAAAAATTTTTTTTGGAGAACAAGTAAATGTAAATGTATCAAGTTTAAAATATGACCCAAATAAAGATACAATTTCGTGGATAAAAATCAGGTCACCTGCAGACAATTATTACCATCAAATCAACTATACAAATAACTTTAAAATTAGCGTAAGCAACAAATAAATTATTTTTTAAGTGTGCGCTTTCGTTTTTTAGTATTGCGTTTTTTTGTTATTTTCTTTTTATTATTACGTTTTTTTTGATTTTTTGCTCCACCGTCGCTTCGCTTAAAAGTGGATCCGCCCATATTAAAATACATATCAAATGGCTCATTACTTCTTCTATCCAGTTCATTTAAATAGCCATCAATCGCACGTGGATCTACAATGGTAAAATAAACCAACTCATTTGGTTTAAATGTTTGCTGCCCTTTTTTAATATCGTTTAAATTATAAGGAACTAAAAAGAGAGAATCCATAATAAAATTATATAATAGCAATTCTTCAAAAGTAAAGATTGAAGTTAGTGAATTATTAAATAAACCATTAATTCTAACTATTGAATCCATAAATTCATTATATTCCATCATTCTTAAAACTGGCATTCTCCTATTAGAAATATGAGCCCAAGAATCACAAATAATTACATAATCATTACATCTTGTTATAAACCCAAAATGCTCTATTAATTCATCATTCGTTTTAAGCATAAATAAATAACCTGTATTATTATCTAACCTCATATTAATTGCGTCTGTTTTCCATTCTAATACTTCCCATTGGTGCGGTTCATCGTGGACGTTTGGTATATCCACACCATATAAATCCGCAATGTTATTTCGTGTTTCCACATATTTTTTTGAATCAGAAGCATAACCAGTAAACATTTTATAAAATACATTTGCAATACTATATATTTTCATAGGTTTACTGGAATGTTCCAGTCCAAATCTGTCGCTAAAATAGCGGTCAAAATCCACTTCAAATAATAAGTAAAAATATATATACATAAACGGCGCAAATTGGCCGCAACAACTCCAGCCTCTATTTAAACGCACGCATTGACTACATTCTGTATCTATTTTTGATATATAACCTTGAATTTCGTCTATTTCAAATAATCTATATAAACAATCCGTTAAATTACATTCTGTTCTATCAACAGTAACATTTATTTTTTTAATAGATAAGTCAGTTTGTTTAATCACCTTATTAATTACATGATGCAACGCATAACTATCTAAAAAAGGCACATAATATGTTAAACTAAATTGGAGGTCTCGTCTTTGTGGATTATAATTAAATGTAACCTTTTGACATGTTTCCAATTGGTTTTTAATATAATCTTCTTCAAAAGTAATATCATTTGGTAAAGGTACATCGTCTATGTTTTTGTTATTAATCCAAAATGTTTCTATTTCTATTTTATCTCCATTATAAATTGCACCAAAATTGTTTTTTTTACCATTTACAATTTTACCAACATAACGCATATTATTTCCAATATCAACTTCATAATATCCTGTTAATTGAGGATTTGCTCTAACTTGTTCTAATGTTATTTTTTGATAATTTGACATATATTATATAAATAATTTATTTTTATCTATAAATACTTTATAGATGGCTTATAAATTTAAGAATTATTCTGGAAAACATAAATTTACTGGCGAGTTTAGGTTTGATAATGCGGATTATGAATTTACTCTTTATTTGCCAGATTTTGATGCAGGATTAAGAGCAGAAGTTTCGAACTATTTTGGAAATAGAATGCAAAATGGTAGTCCTTGTTTAGGTGTTACTAAAGCGGATTTTGAAGAATATATAGATATGGGTTATGTTAGCGCATATATAATAGTTAATCAAAAGGGTAATGATGAAAAGGCATCTGGAACTATACAAATTACCGACCATTGTATTGATAGTGAAAATCAAAAACTTAAAAATGCGTATGCTTGGATTAGTGATTTATGTAAAATTGAAGGTCCGTCAAAGGTTAAAACAAAAGCAGTAGGTGCGTTAATGTATTTTATGGAGCAATTAACAGTTCAAAATTTAGAAAAATCTTTTATTTATCTTTTTGTTGATAGTTCAGACATAAATAATAAATTAGGATTAATGAATTTATATAGCAGTAAATATGGTTTTATAGAAAATTCAGAAACTGAAAAAAGCATTTGTCCAAATAATACTGCTAATGCAACTTTAATTGCAATGAAAAAACCAAATTTAGTTGCGGATAGAAGCAAAATAGATTTTGTGTTTTTGAGAAGAAAATCAGGCGGCAGTAAAAAACATAGTAAAAGACGCAATAAAAAATCCAGAAAATCCAGAAAAATTAGATATTAAAACAATATAAATATAATAACATTTAAATTTATAGTAATATGAACTACAAATTTAAACATACATTTTCTTTTTCCGAAAGACAAAAAGAAAGCAAACGAATTATGAGTATGTATCCCGATAAAATACCAGTAATTTGTGAGCGTTCAGAATTGGCAGATGGTGATTGCCCTGTTATTGATAAAAAAAAGTATCTTGTTCCAAGAGGACTAACAGTAAGTCAGTTTATACATATAATTAGAAATCGATTAAAATTGCCTGCAGAAAAGGCGCTTTATTTATTTATTCAAGGTGTAATACCTGCGTCATCTTGTATGATGGAAACTATTTATGATTGTTACAGTGAAGAAGATGGATTTTTATATGTGGTTTATACATTTGAAAACACCTTTGGATAAGGTCAAAGACCGACAGATAAGACCGCAGGTCGACAGATAAGAAGTCTATCTTTTCTTATCAGACTTCATATTATTTTTAAACGCATAACAACTAGTTATATATTTCAATATTAGAGAGATAAATAAGTAAGTGGATACATTTTTGTCGCATAAATTATTTTTATATGCAAAACTCCAAAATACAACACCGCCCAAAATATTCCAAATCAAATGAAATACTGAGAATATAAGCGAAAACAATCTAATTACAGCAATTATGCAACTATTATATGCATCGCTATTGTCACTTGATATAAAACACGATGATGTAATTAACAATGTTAAACCAGACATACCAACAAGCGCACTTACTATCATATATGTTTTCAAATTTATACTTAAAGAAGGTGGATATTCTTCCACACAACTATTATCATTTAGTCCAAAATACAAATCACATATAATAATTGGACTACAAATTATAACAATAATTATAGTTATAAGAATTTTAATTATTGTTTCCGTCGTTTTTTCATTTCTGCTTCTTGAATTTTCAACACTTCTTAAAATACTTTGCACTTCCGCTATATTCTTATCATTAAGAGTAGCATTTTTAAATGCTTTTCCCTCTTCAACATCAGGAATAATATGGCGATAACTACTGGATGAATTAGATTCAGACATTTCTCTATAAGTTTAATTCTATGGTTTTCGTTTCATTTGGATTTTCCAAATCAATTTTTTTAGTTTCTTGGTTTTTAATTAAAGCGGAACTGCTAGCAGATTTCTCTCGAATCAAGAAAAAACGTTTATATTTTTTAACGCCGTCTAACGTATATCCGTTTGACTTTCGAATAGGCTCCATTTTGTAGCCATGTATGCTAAACATTTGTCGCACTAAATTTAAAAGCGGCCATTTTTGCGTTTTATCGGCACCTTTTTGCAGGCTTGTTAAAAAAGAAGAACTATATGACTGCTTCAATTTTGGTATTAATTTTTTAACTTCTTCATAATGTTTATCACATAATAATTGGTCTCGCTCAATAAACAACCCATTAGCATCGTCTAATTTTTCGATTTTTATTCCAATTTCACTTAATACTTGAATTATTTCGGCTTCAATTTCCATTTTTATAATTAAATATTTTTTTCTTCAATATATTCTTCCATTCGCACAATTGAATTTCTATTATCGCTATAATAAATATCTCTCGGTTCAAAAGTGTATAACTTGCTACTTGCATTTACAAATGTAGCCTTTTCAGTGCCAGGTTCCCACCATAAAAACTGCCAAATAGTGCCGTTTATTTGAATAACAGGACTTGAGCCAAGAAAGTTAAGTCCGTACATACCATAACTACCACTACTATGCTTCTTAAATGTAGTGGTTCTTAAATAATTTGCTTGCTGTTTAATAATTGAGTTCATTGTAAATGTTTATTTATAACTTTTATTTATATTCAAATAAGTATTTCAATTTTTTTATTAATTAATAATAAAATTGAAACTAAAAATAATGTAATAATTAAAAGCATAATATACTAGTATTTACACGTGTTTAAAACAAAATGTTTCCTGTTTTCGCTGTTGTTTCTGCCGTTTCTACTGCCGCTATTCGTGGCGGTTCTTGGAATGAAAGTGGATTAGTTGAAGGTTTAAATCGTAAGGGTTTTACGACTTCAAAGTGTGGTTCTGAATTAATCGCAAATAGTTGCGACGCTCAATCCTCAAAAATTTGGTTCAAGGCAAATACAAAATACATTAAAATGATTGATATTGGAAAGGGAATGAATATGAGTGGTTATAATTCAATGTTTGATATGTATAAGGCAAATAATACATTAAATAAGGCAATGGGAGTGTCGGGAATGGGTGGTAAAGCGGCTTTAAATCAATTATCAAAAAAGCAAGATAATGGTGAACCAACCCCTGTTTTGGTATTTACAAGAACAAAAAATGGTGATTTTCTAAAGGCAATCGTTCCTTGGGATGATATATTTACTTCAAAGTCTTATACAGGTAAAATTATATTTGAACGTATGAATGAAGCAGAAATTGCAGAGTTTTTAAAAGATAGAGAAAATGAAACTTTTCAAAATGGCACCACGATTCAATGGGAATATAGTGATAGATTAATGGAGTTATTTGATATGCAATTTATAAAAGAAAATAGAGAAAAAGAAATTAAAAATGAAGATCGTTGGGATTTAATATTTGGTGTTGCCGGAGTTGATATTATACTTGAAAAATCAGATGGAACTCAACCGGTTATATTACCAAAATACAATTATTTTGGTGATAATAATATTCAATATTATACTGGCAAGGATATTCAAACAGTAGATCATTATGTTGACGATAATAATAACAACAGATATATTTGGAGTGATGAAAATGGAAATTTAAAGGAAAGTAAGCCGCTTGCAAAAGGATTTTCAAAGGATTTAAGAGATGTTGCTATACACCAAAAATGGAAGTTAATTGGTGAATATACTGTGTATAATGGTTTGCGTAAAAATGTAAAATTGTTTGATGAAAATTTGCCTCTTAATTTTAACAGTTCAGAGTGTTTCTTATGCGATTATGATAGCGCATTCTTTAATATAACAAATCAAAAGGATAAAATTCGAGATTATTTATCTAAAACTCGCCTGTATAGAAACGACCAATGTATCACTGAATACAAGTTAGAAGGTTTTAATTCAGCAACCGCAAGAGGAAGCGGAAGTGAAATGTTAAAAACTTTTCATCATAGAACCGAAATTCACTATACAACTTATTCAACTCAAGATAATCGTATGGATATTGCTATGGGAATTCAAGAAAATAAAAATCAAAATTTAAGTGAGTTGCCTAAAAATTTAGAGCGACTTGTTTGCTTTCTTAAAAAGAGAAATATTGATAAAATAAATAATTACTTTGCAGAGGTTATTAAGGCTTTTAAGTCTAAGCCTGTTCCAGTGCCGCCTCCTCCTATTGAATCTGATACCGAATCTAATACTGAATCTGATACTATTGGAAGTGATAGTGAAAGTGTTGATTCTATTAGCAGTAAAAGTAGTTCTAGAAGCATTACTCCTGTCCCGCCCCCTGTTCCTAACCCAGAACTTGCAACTGTAAAAGCAAGTTTAGTAAAATCTTGGAAGCAAATGCTTCTTGATATTGAAAATTCAACTAATTTAGATGCTATGAATGAACTAATTGCTAATATGAAACCACATTGTCAAACATTTCGCGAGAAAATTTTATCTGACGAATAAATACTAATATTTCTGCATTCATAATATAAAAAATTAATATAAATTTTTTTCATATTTATAATAAATGAATGTCAATATTAAAGCCTATAAACCAACTAAAACTATTGAAGTCCAAGCACAAATTATAAATTCAACAACTGATTTGCGTAATGCTATTTACATTCAAACAGATAAACAAACAAATGAAAATAAATATTTGCAGGAAAAAGAATACAAAATAAGGCAAGAATTTAATGATTTTATATATGAATATTATGGAAAAAGGGGATGTAAACTTGATCCATATATAAAAAATAAGTTATAAAAAACATTTAAATTTAATAAAAAGAGAGAAGAAAAAAGTTTTTTAATTATTTGTCAAATTTGTGGGATAATTTTAAAGACACATATTTATAAATATTCGCCCATATCCATAACTAAATTTGCGTGTAATTCATTAGCAAATCCTTTACAAGTTAGTGAATACAATATAAACAATAATTTTTCTTTATATTCAGTATTAATTTTCCAACTTATAATTTTATTATTTTCTACTTGAATATTGTATTTAAAAGGCAGTAATGTTTGTAAATATAAAGCAACATTTAAATTCCCGTTTCTACAAGCAAATCTAAAAGCATATTCATTATTCGCAGAAATATTAATATCAGGTTTTACTTGAAGCAACCACTGCGCAACATTTAAATGTCCATTATTACAAGTAAATTGAAAAGCATATTCATTATTAGCAGAAATATTAATATCAGGTTTTACTTGAAGTAACCACTGAGCAACATTCAAATGCCCGTTTATACAAGCCCATGGAAAAGCGTATTCATATTCAGCAGAAATATTAATGTCTGGTTTAATTTGAAGTAACCAGTGAGCAACATTCAAATGCCCATTATTACAAGTAAATTGAAAAGCGTATTCATATTCATCAGAAATATTAATGTCTGGTTTTACTTCCAGTAACCACTGAGCAATATGTAAATGCCCCTTTACACAAGCATATCTGAAAGCTGCATCATTTTC
>Ga0194118_10006881_pt1 | contig 11135 bp, 13 predicted proteins | sample TA2MahsurfametaG_2_FD_148662 | JGI IMG/M metagenome (GOLD analysis project Ga0194118, IMG submission 148662) | Freshwater microbial communities from Lake Tanganyika, Tanzania - TA2015013 Mahale N5 surface | ecosystem: Environmental > Aquatic > Freshwater > Lake | place: Tanzania: Lake...
TCCTTTATATTGATGAGTGTATTGAAGCAACTCGCAGAATGATGGATTCGGATTTTATTGGTCCAGTTAATATTGGATCGGAAGAAATGGTGACGATTGATCAGTTGGTTGATACTGCTGCTAAAGTATCTGGAAAGGTTGTAGAGAAAAATTATATTGATGGTCCTCTTGGTGTACGTGGTCGCAATAGTAACAATGATGTAATTAGAAAAGAGTTAGGATGGGATTATTCTCAAACTCTTGAGGAAGGTATCTTCAAAACCTATCATTGGATTAAAGATCAAATAAATTTAAAATGAAAATTACAATTTTAGGATCTAGTGGGCAAATCGGTGCCTACCTTTCAGAGTATCTTCGCAAAAAAGGTCATGTAGTGATTGATTTTGATAAGGTAGAAACACCCAATCACGACATGACTGTAATTCCAAATCAATATCTTGAAAATGCAATTGAGACTGCAGATTTCGTATTCTTCCTTGCATTTGATGTTGGAGGATCTCGATATCTTAAAAAGTATCAACACACCTTTCAATTCATTGATAATAATGGCCGGTTGATGGTCAATGCATTTGGACTTCTTAAAAAGTATAATAAGAGATTTGTATTCGCATCATCTCAAATGAGTAATATGAGTTATTCTCCATATGGTGTGCTCAAGAATGTTGGTGAACTCTATACTAAATCATTGAATGGTTTGATTGTAAAGTTTTGGAATGTTTATGGAATTGAAAAAAATCATGAAAAATCGCATGTCATTACGGACTTCATTCGTAAAGGTTTTGAAACTGGTGTTATTGATATGCTTACTGATGGTCAAGAAGAGCGTGAGTTTCTTTACGCTGAGGATTGTTGCGAAGCTTTAGAAACAATTATGGAAAATTATGATGATTTTACTCCAGAAGATAATCTTCATATAACTAGTTTTCATTCAACTAAAATTATTGATATAGCAAGTATTATTTCTGGTCAGTTTAATTTAATTGGAAAAAAAGTTGAATTGATTCCATCTTTGGAAAAAGATAACGTACAATTAGATAAAAGAAATAGACCTGATACATATCTAACAAAATGGTGGATGCCTAAAACTACGATAGAGGTGGGGATACATCAGGTTTTTAAACACATGGAGGAAATCTATTAAAAGTGACAGAAGTAAGCACTATTACTCCCTGTTATAAAATGGGGAAATATATGAAAGGTTTTTTAGAGAATCTTTCCACACAAACGCATAAGCAATTAGAGATTGTATTAGATCATAATAATCCTCTTAAGAGTGAAGTAAATGTGGTTGAAGTATGATTATTAGTTTTAGTGATATAGTAAAAAAATATAATATGAATATTAATGGTATTATTCATATAGGAGCTCATTATGGTGAAGAAATTGTGGATTATATTAATGAGGGAATACAGAACGTAATTCTTTTTGAACCATTATCTGATAATTTTGATATTCTTTATAAAAATTCAAAAAATTTAAATGCAAATATTGAAGCATATCAAGTGGCACTTGGTTCTAAATTTGGAGAATCTACAATGTATGTGAGTGATAATGAAAAACAAAGTAGTAGTATTTTGAAACCAAAGGTTCATCTTTCACATCATCCTGATGTGAAATTTCTATCAAAAGAAAAAGTTGAGGTTCATCTTCTTGATGAATATGATTGTCATAATTATAACTTCCTTAATATGGATGTTCAGGGTTATGAACTTGAAGTTTTAAAAGGTGGTTCGGAAACTCTGAAGCATATTGATTATGTTTATTGTGAAGTAAATCGTGATGAGGTTTATGAAAATAATGCTTACGTTGAAGATTTAGATGAGTACCTTGCCAACTATAACATGGGCAGAGTTGAAACTGTTTGGTCTGGTGGTATCTGGGGAGATGCTCTTTACATAAAACAAAAATAAAAATTTTAGTTAAGGATTAATTACTATGATAGGATTCGATGAGTTAGGAAGCAAAGGATGGCTTGGCAATCAGATGTTTCAGTATGCTTCTCTGCGGGGAATTGCAGCAAACAAGGGATATGATTTTTGTATTCCTCCAGATGATGGCACAAGATTGACTAACTATGAACTTCACAATACTTTTAAATTAAAATCTGTTAAAAATTTTGATTATATTGGTGGGTTATATAGACATCCCACATCGGATGATATGTGCCATTCAACTACTTTTAATTTTAACCAACAATTTTTTGATGAGTGTCCTGATAATGTAAATATATCTGGATTTTTTCAATCCGAAAAATGGTTTAAAAATATTGAAAATCAAATTAGAGAAGATTTTGAATTTTTAGATGAAATTTTAGAACCCTGTCAGGATATGATAAGTCAATTTGATATTTCTCCAATTTTTCTTCATGTAAGAAGGGGAGATTATGTTGAAAGATCTGATTATCATAATAATCTTCCATTACAATATTTTAAAAATGCATTAAAAAAATTTGATGAGGAGATACCAGTACTTGTATTTTCTGATGATATTAATTGGTGTAAAAAACAGGATTTATTTGTAGATGATAGATTTTATTTTTCTGAAACAAAAGATAGAATAACAATTAATTCTTATATGATTAATCAAGGATGTAAATCGTATCTTGAAGGTCTTTTGGTTCCATATTATGATTTATGCTTGATGACTTTATGTAATGGTGCTATAATTAGTAATAGTTCCTTTAGTTGGTGGGGTGCTTGGTTGCAAAATAATTCCAGAGATATTATTTCACCTGATACAAATAAATGGGCTGGAAAATTGAATAGAGCAAACTATTCTGATATAATTCCTGATGGTTGGAAAGTATTATGATTAATCTGTGGTTTGAAGAGTCTTATTGGAGTTATAGGAATGGTGTTGTGAGTGGTCCAGAAAAAGTTGTACGCAATTTCATTAAATCACTTGAACAAGAAAATGTTCCTTATAGTATTAACAAGGATAAATATAAATTTAATTTTTTAATGCAGTATGAACATGATATTGCCTATCAAAAACATGAGAAATTGGAACATGAAAGTTGTTTTATTGGTCCTCAATGGACCTGGAACCCCTTGAGTAATTTTCTTTTTGAGAATCCTCAGTATTATAATAAATTAATAGTTCCTTCTGATTGGGTTCGTGATCTTGTTATTGATAAATGTGGATTATCTTCAGATAAAATTATTTCATGGCCCGTAGGTATTGAAATTCCTAGTAGAAAAAAAGATATTGAAATTGATTGTCTTGTTTATTTTAAGAGAAGATCTAAAGAAGAACTATCTTTAGTTGAAAATTTTCTTAAGAGTAAGGGGGTTACTTATAAGATTATACAATATGGTAGTTATACTGAAAAGGAATTTTTAGATATTTGTAATAAGGTAAAGTATTGTTTTTTGTTGAATGGAACAGAAAGTCAGGGAATAGCAGTTCAAGAAATTATGGCTTCAAATACTCCCTTACTTGTATGGGATCTAACTGAATGGACTGATAGAGGGGATGAATGGAGATGTCCTGCAACTTCAATACCTTATTGGGGGAGTGAATGTGGTGAGGTTTTTTATCATTATTCTGAATTAGAAGATGCTTTTGTAAAGTTTCAAAGTTCATTAGATGATTATACATCACAAAAATATATTGAAGAGAATTTATCTTTAAAAAAATCATTAGAAAAATTTTTGAAAATTTTAAAATCTAATGGACAAGAGGAATGAGGCAGATGTTTATATTATTTCTTGGTGATTACCAAAAACTAGTATAGATAATGGTATTATTAAAATATTTAATGATATAAAAAAACATTATGACGAAGGTTAGTAGCATTACACCCTGTTTCAATATGGAACGGTATATGGAAGGATTTCTTGAAAATCTTTCTACGCAAACTCATAAAGATCTTGAGATTGTGATGGATCACAATAATCCATCTGATCGTGAGATGGAGATGATTGAAAAGTATCGAGAGACCAATGATAATCTTCTGCATATTAAAGTTGATGGTGTGGATCCTATTGGCATCTCTATGAATCGTTGTATTGAATATTCAACTGGTGATTATCTTTGTATCTGGAATGTTGATGATCTTCGTACTCCAGATTCAATTGAAATAATGGCAAAAGTATTGGATGAAAATCCAGAAGTAGATTTTGTTTATGGAAATTTTATTATTGTTAATAGATTTGGAGATACTAATGGAAGAATTGTTGATGAGACAGGAAGAGAAAATGAGTTGACTTATAGCATGATTCTTGGTCCTTTCTTTATGTTTAGAAAATCAATTCTTGAAAAAACAAATGTGTTTGATGATCAGTTGTTATCTGGTGCAGACTATGATCTAGCACTTCGTCTTGCTTTTAATGGTAAAGGTATGCATATCCCCAGACCTCATATTTTGGGATACTATTTGGATGAAGGTATGGGGGCAAGTACAAGACTAAATAGTAAACAACCTATTGAACAAACTGTGATTGAAATGAGATACGGGATTAGAATACAAAATCAACATCTTATAGAAAAATCCAAACAAGATTATGATGTGGATCATATTATTGTAAATGGAAAGAAAATCCCAGCAATAAGTTATAAAAATGATTGATAAAATTATTGAAGAATGTAGTAAATATCCATATATCAAATGGAATGATGATTCTTTGCTTGATCTGATTCGTAATGATAATGTATATAATGTATACATTATTCTCTCAAAAGTATGATTTAACGGAGTGGGCACACAATGATACTGGGTTTGGAGTTTATTTAAAATGAAAATTATAGGTCTTATTCCATTTAAAAATGAAGAGTGGATTCTTCCAACTTATCTCTCTAATGTTCAACCAATATGTGATGAGATAATTGCAATTGATGATAATTCAACAGATAATTCTCGGCAAATTATGGAAGATGCTGGAGTTATTGTTAGGGATTATAAGAATACTGAAAATTTAAAAGGTGGATGGTCTTGTGGATTAATCCGTCAACATCTTTTTAATTATGCAAGAGAATCTGGGGGAACTCATTTTATTTGTTTAGATTCAGACGAAACATTTACATCAAATTTTGTTCCAATTGCCAGAGATATCATATCACAATTGAAACCAGGTGAAAAAGCATTAATGCAGTGGTTATCATTATGGAAAAGTTGTACACATTACAGAAACGATAATACAGTCTGGAGTAATAATTTTAAAGATTTTATTGTATGCGATCATCCTTCACTTACCTATGAATACCAATATATGTGTGAAGGAAGAACGATAGGGTGGAATAGTGAAGATACTATGCGAAGATTAGAAGTTGAACATGGAGCTGTTCTTCACTACCAATTTGCTTATTTTAATAACTTTTTGTTGAAGCAAGCTTGGTGTCAAGTTGGTGAACTGGTGCAAAAAGGTCATTCTGCATTAAATGAAATAAATTCAAAATATAGTATTTGTTATTTGGATAATAATGTCAGAATGCAAGAAATGCCAAAAGAATGGATAGAGGGTATTCCAACACCAAACTATCCGAATTTTGATCCTACTTGGAACGAAAAATATTTTTTAAAAAAAAATCTTCTTCTTGAAATTTATAGACATTTTGATGAGTATGGAGTAGAATACTTCAGAGGTCTGAACATCTGGCAAATTCCACAATTAAAGGAAATATTAGATAGAGTAAATTCATAACAAATTTCACAGAAAAAATGGTAATTTTTAAACGATAACTATGGAAGAAGATTTTGATAAATTATTTTTTAAAAAATGGAAAAACATTTAGATTCCTTGCTGGTTTCTTGGCAATATGATGGTTTTTAAAAAAGATGATTAAAATTGCCTTTATTAAATTTGGTGGAATGGCAAATGGGGGTACTGAAAAGTATCTTCAGACCATAGCGGCACATCTACCCAAGGATATCTTTAAGGTAGATTTTTTCTATTGTGATGCTGCCCCGTATATTGGATCAGACTTCAAACATATCAATACTTGTCCAACTCGTGTTAAGTATTGTGAGGAACACGGTGTCAATCTAATTAAATTTGATGTTCAGTTTAAAGATGTAACCAAACCAACTCATGATTGGATTAACACTAATTTTTGGGATGTGTTTAATGAGGATGATTATCATGTAATTCAGACTGGTAGGTCTGGTCATCCAGAATATCCTTTTATTCATATCAACAAAACTCCTATCGTTGATAGTATTCATCTTGCAGGAATGGCAGAGCGTAAAGCAAATGTTGTCCTGACTGTACTGGTTTCTGAGGAACAGATGCAACGGTGGGTTGGTGCAGGTGGTCCACCTGATCGTGCAATGGTGATTCCAGTTCCTGTGGAAGTTCCTCACGAAACTAAAAATGACACATCATACCGTGAAGAACTTGGTTTTGAGAATAAGTTTGTTTTTGGTATGCATCAGAGAAATGATAAAAACATTTTCTCACCCATTCCTCTAGAGGCGTATGAACAGATTCAAACTGATGAGACTGCTTTCTTGATTTTGGGTGGAAGTAATAATTATAAAAAACAAGCAAAAGATCTCGGACTAAAGAATGTTGAGTTTATTGACAGTACTAGTGATGTTGATATTATTCATAAGTTTTTGAACACACTGGATGTGTATGCTCATGGACGTTCCGATGGTGAACAGTGTTCTAGTTCTATTATTGAGGGTCTTTCACATTCACTTCCAATTATTAGTCATAGTGCTCCAAGTATGGGACAAGTTGCCCAAATTGGTGATGCTGGTAAAGTAGTCAATGATTATCGTGAGTATGCTGATGTGATGGGGGACCTCTTATGTGACGATAAATATTATGAGCAATGTGCGATGAACGCTGCTGAACGATATAATAAAATCTATAATATTGATTCTATTATTAAAAAATTCATTGACCTTTATAAAACGGTGAGTAATGTTTAACCTAGACTCTTATAATAATCACAATTCAGAATATGTTCAGGAAGAAGCATTTGGAAGAGAGAAGAGATGCCACTTAGAACACGATTCTGAAAATTTCAAATTCCTTTATCAGGATGATCTACCACATGGGGATAATCTAGATAAATATACATTCATAACTGCTGTTGATATTGGTTCTGGTTCTGGGTGGTTTGCTAATTATCTTGTAAATCATCGGAATTATACCAAAGTATATGCTATTGAACCATCTCGGGCAGCAGTTGATATTGCAAAGAAAATTTACCCAGATCAAAAGAAAGTAAATTACATTGTTGGATTTGCTGAAGAAGAAATTTTAAAAATTAAACTAAAAAAACCTGCATTCTTTTCAACCATGTGTGTTTTGGCACACTTGTATGACGAAGATGTAATTCATATTCTCAGTGCTATTAATAAAGTTGCGCCAGTTGGGTCTTTGTGGTCGGCATCAGAACCTTGGGGTGATGAGTATCATAGAGATTGTTGGCATATTAGAACACCAGAGTGGTGGTCTGAACAAATGCCAGATTGGGAATTTGAATTTTATTCTGATTATTCTTTGAATGATCCTACTGGACGATATAAAGGATTTACTGCTATTAAGTCATGAAAGTTTTAATTACTGGTGGTGCTGGATTTATTGGTTCCCACACTGCTGATCGTCTTCTTGCTCTGGGACATGAAGTTAGAGTTCTTGATTATTTGACTCAACCAGTTCATCCAGAAGGGATGAAACCTTCTTATCTTGATGATAGGATTGAATTTTTGAAAGGAGATGTTACATCTAAAGGTGTTTTACATGCCGCATTAGAAGGTATTGATGTAGTCTATCATCTTGCAGCATTTCAAGATTATCTTCCACAATTTAGTAAGTTTGTTGATGTGAATATCAAATCAACAACGTTGATTTATGAACTTATCTATGAATTGAATCTTCCAATCAGAAAAGTAATTGTTGCTAGTAGTCAGGCAGTACTTGGCGAAGGAATTTATGTTGATTCTAATGGGAGACAAGTACAACCAGATATGAGGTTGGAAGATGATTTGAAGAATGGTATTTGGGAACCTAGATGTCCAGAAGGTTATGAAGGACCTCTTGTCTGGACACCAACTGATGAAACAAAAACTAACCCACAAAATCCATACGGAATGAGTAAAATATCTCAAGAGATGTTCGCACTATTTCTTGGTAAAAGATATAATATTCCTACAGTTGCTTTGAGATATTCTATTGTTCAAGGATCACGACAGAGTTTTTATAATGCTTATAGTGGAGCATGTCGTATATTCTCATTAGCATTCCATCAAGGTAAAGAACCACCCATTTATGAAGATGGAAATCAAATTAGAGACTTTGTAAACATCCATGATGTAGTTGATGCAAATGTTCTTGTTCTTGAGAATAGTAGAGCAGATTATGAGATGTTCAATGTTGGTGGTGGTGTTTCCATAACCGTTAAAAACTTTGCTAAGGTTGTTGCTGATGTTTATGGATATACCGATTATGTTCCTAAGGCTTGTGGTAAGTATCGTTTTGGTGATACTCGTCACATCTTCTCTGATATCTCAAAACTTAAATCACTTGGATGGAAACCAAAAAGAACTATTGAAGATAGTGTGTTAGAATATAAGGAGTGGTTAAATACTATTGATTGTGTTGACGATATTATTGAATATTGTTTAAAGAAGATGAAAAAATTAAATGTTGTGAGAGAGGTATTATGAAAGTAGCAATTAACTTTATCGGCACAGGAAATTATCTAAAGTTTTTTCCAAGATACTATGAGACGTTTATGAAATATTTTGTTCCAGAACATCAGAAAGATTTTTTTGTATTTACAGATGGCGAACTAGGAGACGATCTGCCAGATAATATTCAAATCATCAATGTGTCTGAAGATTTTGAAATTGATAAATCACATTACTCTTCAGATAAGTGGTATAACTTGATGTATAACAGTATCGGTGGTCTTCGAAGATTTGGAGAAATTAAAAGGATTAAAGACCAGTTAAAAGAATATGACTGGTATGTTTATTTTGATGCCGATATGTATTGTTGCTCAGAAATCATTCAATATGATGACTTTTTTGATGATACTAAATCTTTGTTTGGAGTTCAACATCCTTGCCAAAATCCAGATCTATGTGAATTTGTATCAGTCTCTGGTTCCAAATTGCCATTTGAGAGAAATCCAAAATCAAAAGCATATGTGAGTGTTGATGAGCAAAAGGATGACATTTATCTTCAGGGATGTGTTTGGGGTGGAAAAATTCCTGAAGTTATTAAAATGATTGAAGATTTGGATGAAAGAATTCTTGATGATTTAAAAAACGATATTATGACTTTTGCTCATGATGAAAGTTATTTGAATAGGTATAGAATAGAAAACATTGATAAGTTTCATGTCCTATCTCCTACCTTCGCCAAACCTGGTGACTATCCAAGTGAATACTTTAAGTTTTCCGCAAGAATTATTCACTCTCCTCAAGATAAAAAACAAATTTTAAATTCCTAATATGATTATTTCTTCTTGCCCTCTTAGAGTATCTTTATTTGGAGGATCTACCGATAATCCTTATTTTGTAGAGAAATTTGGATTAGGATCTGTAATTAGTTTCACCTGCAATTTAAAAACATATGTAACGATCAGTCAGGATAAGTTTGGTTTTAATAAGAATCAACACAAATATATTATTAGTTACTCTAAGAGGGAAGAGATATTAAATATTTCACAAATTGAAAATGAGGTTGTAAGAGTTGTTTTAGAGTATTTTGATATGCCTCCAGTTCAAGTTACACTTACAAGTGATGTGTATTCTCAGGGTAGTGGTCTTGCATCTTCTTCATCTTATATCGTTAGTTTAATTAAGGCGTGTTCAATATTTTTTGACATGCAAATGACTGATATTGAAATTTGTAAACTTGCATACGAATTGGAATTAAAGTTTAATCCATACTGTGGTTATCAGGATCCTTATGGGTGTGGTATTGGTGGATTCAAGAGAATTGAATTTTTGAAAGGTGAAATAATAAAATATGATTTTCTTCCTACAAAAATTTTTAATTATTATGATATTCACCTTGTTTTTACTGGAATTGTGAGGAATTCTAAAAATGTTTTAAAGGACATTACTGACAATATCGAAAAAGCAAAACCATTATTATCTACTCTAGATAAATCCTATTCTGCAATTCAGCAAAATGATTATAGTAAATTTTTAAATTATATGAATAAGAGTTGGATACAGAAAAAGAAAACCAGTGCGACGATTACTGAAAACTCTTCGATAAAGGAAATAGATAATTTATTAAATGAAAATGACAGTGTAATTGCACATAAGTTATGCGGTGCTGGAAATGGAGGATTTTTTCTTGTGTTTTCTGATAAAGGGAACTTGAATATTCCGTATGAATCTGTTAAAATCGATGTTAATCCAAATGGAGTATGTGGGACCAAATTATGAAAATTGACTTAAGAAAAATTCCTTTCTATTATTTAAATTTAGAAAGTCAACCTGAAAGAAGAGAAAGAATGGAAAAACTTCTTTCTTCTTTAGAAGTTGAGGAATATTTCAGAATTGAAGCTATCCATAATGATTGGGGGCATCTTGGGTGTTCGCAATCATTTGCTGAAACTTTGGCAATTTTAAAAGAAAGAGGTGGTCCATTTGTCGTTTTGGAAGATGATGTTGATTTAAAAAGATGGGAACCTATTATTAATATTCCTGATGATGCTGATGCATTTTATTTGGGTATTCATGGTTGGGGTAGGATGAATGGTCATTCTGGTCCTTGCACTCAATACGAAAAAATTAATAATGATATTATTAAAGTTAAAAATATGTTAGGTCTTCACGCTATTCTTTATATAAAAGATGAGTGGATTGAAATGGCACGTAGGGCATGTGAGTATGCTGCATATGGCATACAAAGTTATTGCGATATCCCTGTATCTGAATGTCAAAGATTTTATAATATTTACGCATTTGATAATCCATACTTTTATCAGACAAGTGCTCCTGGAAATCAAGCAGCAACATATCAAACCTTAAGTGAACAAAATAATTTAGAAATAATGAATATGATTCGGCAATATTGGTTACCGCAAAAAATATAAATCAATTAAAATAGACGTAGAATCTAATGGAGTAGTTGGACGTAAGTTATGAATCCATTTGTAAAATATATTGATGCACTTCAAGGAGCACACATTGAAGAAGAGTTTGAAAAATTTTGTAG
>Ga0194118_10006883_pt1 | contig 11135 bp, 16 predicted proteins | sample TA2MahsurfametaG_2_FD_148662 | JGI IMG/M metagenome (GOLD analysis project Ga0194118, IMG submission 148662) | Freshwater microbial communities from Lake Tanganyika, Tanzania - TA2015013 Mahale N5 surface | ecosystem: Environmental > Aquatic > Freshwater > Lake | place: Tanzania: Lake...
TAAAAACATTAACGTTTAATCGTAGATTCCAGAGAGAATGATTATGATCACAAGATGTCAGCTACATAGTCTTTTTTAATCTGATTATACGGTTTTATACGGTTTTAAGTAGCGGGCTAAAAAATTGATTAATTCCCTCACCTATTCCCTAACATCAACAAAATACAAAATATAAAATGTCGAACGTTATGCAGAAAAAAATTCTTGGTGGATTAACCATTACTACAACCAAAAATTCAATATTCATATCAGATGAGTCTTTTGATTCACCAGTTCGATTTCAAGCCCTGAAATACCTGCATTTCATGAAAACAACTGAAATATACCTATACACAAATTCAATCAATGATTTATTTGTTCTATTTTTTTATGATAAAAGAGCCTTCTGCACCCTTATTCAGCGCAATGTCAATCAGCTCCATGTATTCCAAGAAGAGAAATTCTTGTATGTCATTGGGATTTCCAACAATATTACAGTTTATTCATTCGAGAAAATACTTAACCGACTCATGGATATTGCACTTACTGAAGAAATTGATGAAATAACTGCAATGCCGGGAAGCCCCAAAAAGAATGTTGTTCGAGTCCCATTTGAAGATATGTCTATTTTGAGTCGATCTATAAGTTCAGCACAAAATTCTGTGGAATTGCACGAAAATTTTTTGGTAATGAGATCAGATGTAATCCAATCACCGGATCTTCAAGAAATTATGATACTTCATTTGCAATCATTTGTATCATTCTTCTTCAGAATTGAAAAATCCAGGTCACAACTTTTGTATAATAGCAATATTTTTTCATTTTACGCTAATGAAGGCGAATTGAAAAATATGATTTTCATTGTGACGTATTTTGATAATACCGATGATAGTAAAGATCCATCACCTGGTAATATGCGGTTAATTATGAAAATAAAAAATGAAGACAAAGCCTCACATTTTAAAACGGCAACATTGCAGTTGCATAATTAATGGTACAAATAGAAAATGAAACTCGTGACAAATGAATTTATCCAATCCATTTGCACGAATTGAACTTTCTTGTTTTTATTACTGTCATAATGATCTTTCTCTACACAAATAAATGTATTTTTGTATTTCCAGCTGTCAATCACACTTCGGTCCATTTCCAAAATTACTTCAAAAATTTTCTTGATTTCAAGGAAAATGGGATGATGTGTGGAAATATTAAGTCCTTTAACATTCGGATGCTCAATCCATTCGTTTAATTTTTTGAAATCAATTTTCGCCTCATATTCAAATGTCGTATTTCCCTGTTTGATAAAAATGGGATTCTTGTTTTCAACAGAAGGAAACTTTATATTTCCCTTCTGGGCTTCATCAATTTGAGGCAAATACTCGTGATATTCACGGCAAGTTGTTCCCAATTGGGGTGCAAGAGGGAGAATGCGTTGTAAGACTAATTCGGCTGGTAAAACTGTTTGCATTGCGTTTTGATAACTTATTGGAAAATTATAATAAATTTAATCATTTTTTTAGAAAAATATGTTGATTTGAAAATGCAAAAAATACAAAAAATTTGACAATAAAGAAATTGCATATCAAAGAAGACTAAAATTTACACATTTTTCAACTAATTCTAAAAAATATGTTTTTTATTAAAAAATAAAAAATATTAGACTACTAAAATGGAAATAATTATTGGAACAACTGCAATAAATCGCCCGGAATTACACAGCGATAATATGGGTGAATGGTATAATTGGATAAATGCGCTGGATAAAACAAAATACAATATAAATTGGTTTATCAATATAGACTACATCCCAAAATTAGAAAAATCCAAGGAAGATACAATCCAGAATTTACAAAAAATAATCCAAGAAATCCCAACACATTTTTTCACATGTGACGCCAATGGAGGCAATTTTTTACAAGCTTGTAAGCGGCTTTCTTCCAATATTTCGGAGTTTATTACAAAAAATGAGTTAAACCAGGATAAAATCGCCATTATTTGGCTGGAAGATGACTGGAAATTGATCCCGAATAATATTCCTTTGCAGGAGCTATTGGAGACATATTTGGGAGAGTTATCCTGTATAAATTTATCATATTTAAGAGAAAATTATGTGCATGCTTTAGCGCCTAGTATTATCAACTGGAACCTATGGAAGCAAGTCCATCTAGCGGCATGGACGAAGCAAGATGCCCATATTGACCCAGAACACTGTGCAGGACTATATTTTATTAAAAATTTCGGGAAATATAAATATGTACAGAATATTACAATTATTAATAAAAAAATTCAGGAAGGATACTTACAACAAGAATTTTTATGCAGAGAGAAAAGTTATTATACATATCATAATGAAAAGTATAATATTTTAAAAAATGAGAAGCATATAGATAAATCACATATTCCAGAATTTTTCAAGGATACAATAACATTTTTGCGAATTACACCATCATTTTGTCAAGATGGTGTAAATTATGGGCGCAATTTTATGGAGAAGTTCAATCTAAAAAAAACTGGAATTCAAAATGATGGTCATAAGGATTTTTATTTATAGGTTATAATTTATTCAGTATTTCCATTTTTATTTTTTTATAATAGTGTGGATCAATACTTAAATTTTGCATAACAGAATTTACAGAATGTTCTATAATTGGTTTTCTAAATTTTCTATTATTAACCAGCATAAAATGAATATGTAATAATAAAACTGTCGGAGGATAATGAAAATGTGCTTCTACCTGATCTTCCTCAAAACAATAGTTTTTTTTTATATATTCTTTTGATTTTTTAACCATATTTTTTAATAAAGGTATATGGTCTGGCTCCAAATCACGGATTGACTTTATTGTTTTATCTTTTGGAAAAGCTAATAAATGAAATGTGCTAATTTTATCTGGTTTCATTTGTCTTCTCATAACTAATACATAATTTTTATTTTCATATAGTATTTTATTTGTATTTGAATTTTTATCAATAATATCATATATCCATTTACAATTTTTATTTAGATCTATTTTCGAAAATTCTAAATAATCATTGTAGTCATGTAATTTTATATTATATTTTTTATTATTCATTGATAATTATAATAATAAAAAAATTAAAAAAGAATATTTAATTTTCTTGTTGATTATTTCCAGTATTTATGTCACCAGTGCTTATTTTTACAGGATTATTTGGTCTTGGTACAGCTGGTCTAGGTCTTCGAGCTGGTCTTATTCTTCTAAATGTTCTTGCAGCGGCTCTACCTGCAAGAGCTCCTAAGAAAAAAACTTTTTCGTCTGGTTTCTGAGAAAAAGATAATTGCTCCATAAATAAAGATTAGAAAATTATATTATATTTTTTCATAAGATGTATGACAATTTGGTCTCAAAGAAAAACATAAATTCGTTTATATATTTTTATAAAAATAGTTATTATTTATAAATGATAACTTGTAAATATGAACTTCTTATTTTTATAACAAATCCGGAAGACCCAGAAATGATTTCTAAATATCTGAAAAAAATAGAATCGAATAATTTTCAAGATTCCGGTTTTGATATTTTTATGCCAAATGATGGAGCATATTATTTATCAGATACAAAAAATACGATGACTTCAATAGATGGTGCCAGATTTTTAGGATTAGGGCTAAAATGTTGCATGCTCAAAAAAGGCGTGCCTTGTGGATTTTATTTATATCCGCGATCTAGTATAAGTAAAACAAAGATGCGATTGGCGAATTCAGTGGGAATTATTGACGCCGGATATCGCGGCGAACTTATTGCCGCAGTAGATACGACTGGAGTTTATGGGAGCAATGACATTCACCATATTTGGAAGGAAACACTTGGGGGGATTCGAAGATTTGACAGATATTTCCAAATTTGTGCTCCGGACCTTTCACCATTTCGTATCAGAATTGTTGAGAGTGAGGCTGAATTGGGAGCCACAGAGAGGGGGAACGGTGGTTTTGGATCAACTGGCAAATGATTTAAAAGATTATTTATATTACATGTGTAATATAAATAAATGTCTTCCGCCATTCTAGAATTAAATATTGAATCTAAATCTTCGGAAGATTTCCCAATGGTTGCCCAATATTTGAATAAAGAAATTGGAATAATCAATCTTAAAGAAGAAGACCGCACTTTTTTTATAAAAAAGATTGAAATGGTGGATAATTGTTATGAAGTTCCTAGAACAATGGACATTATAACAGCAATTGAAATTACTGGTAAATTTGAAAGAGGTTCTACTATTACAAATATTTATACTAAAATTAAATGGATTGAAATTGAAATTGGAGGCGAAATAATTACTAAAATATACTTGCAAAATAATATTTGCGATATATCAGCGAATAATTATTTTTACACAATTCACATACCATTAAATAATATTTTATACAATATTGGATTTATTCCTGTTATTTCACTTCCATATCATGACATTAAAATTCATGTTAAATATTATGGGCAAGATAGTTATGATTTCTATTTATTGGGCGCAGTTTTCAACTCAAATTTTCGTAGAATTTATCTAGAGAAACCAACTTATTTATTATTTAAAGACTTTTATAAATATGATGGTATAATTCATGGGAATCAACTAAAAATTATGAATGAATGTGGGAGAGGTATGAATTCAACAAATATGATTAGTTCAATTTATTTTAATTTTGAAACAAATATTCGTAGTCGATTAAAATATATTGAGCTAAAAACTGGGAATAATCGGTCTATTACAGTAATACCTCTTAGTCATATCAGATATATAAATGATTATCAATTCATAATAGATAAATTTTATTATAAAACATTTCTTTATAATAGCATAGTGATTGAGTTTGGTTTGACTTATGAATTTTATCAGATAAATTTTTCCATGATAACAACAAATTACAATATCCTTGCAATAGAAAATGGGGTTGGGGAAAAAGTTTTTATGAATTTGAGCAGGTCAATAAGTGGTGATATTACATATGGTTATGATAAAATCCCGGAAAATATTTATCAGGAAAAAGTGGTTCCAAAAGCTGACATGATTTGTGCAATATCGCATGCTGAATTTGAAGAAGGTGAGGAAAGGATTATTTGCGGTGGTTGTTTTTCCAGTTATCGAAAAGAATCCATTGAAATGTGGTTTCATTCAAAGAATAAAAGAATGTGCCCATGTTGTAGAGAAGAGGATAATGAATGGTGGTATTATTAGAAATTCATTGGATAATACGTAGAATATCCCCGTCCTTTTCCTAAATATTGGGTTGGCGGTTGTGTGTTTCTGGCGATATGGGCTCCAATCATGGGTGGGTAATTTGCTTTAGATTCTGGAGTTATAGAAAGCATAATATATACTATAAATATAAAAATTGATTAAATAAATTATAATATATAATATATAATACCAACAAAATGGATTCTATTTATAGCATTGTTCATATAACAACAGAAGAAAATTACAAAAAAATTATGGAAGATGGTTATTTACGACCATATCGTTCGGTGCATGGAACCCGAGTATTTTGTATTATTCAGAAAAAGAAAGATCAATGGAAAAAGATACCTAATTTTCGGTGGTTTGGTAAGTTTGCAGTTGAACTTGATAAAAAAATATTATTAGAAAGATCCGATTATATAATACGTAATTCTATAATGGATGGATGGGAAGTTTTTGGCGGTCCTGTAATATATAATGCGAAAAATGACAAAGATAGAAAACAGCTTGACAAAGCAATTCACAAATTGACAAACTTGAATGAAATTATGTTTGAAAACAAGGTTTCACTTAAAAAATATATGATGACTTAAATATATGCTAAAATCAACTTATGGTAGCCTAATTATAAAAAAGGACACAATACTTTATCATTTAACGGATGAAGAATTTTCATACAAACCAGATAAGAAAATATTATACACAATTTTTCACCCATCAGAATGGGTTGGATATGATAGCGAATATGTTGCAAGAATCCAACTAAAACGTGATATAGAAGTTTTATTTTTTATTACAGGATTTAGAAAACACTATGTTTTATCCAATCAAGCTGAAAAAAATTCGCCAGAATTTCTTGAAAAATTGGCGAAAGAAAACTTGGATGGTTGGCTAGCTAGTATAGAAAATAGGTCACATATAGAAGTTGCAATTGTAAATGATCCAACTATTTTCGAAGTAATTTCATTTGAGCCTTTGAGGAAAAATTGGAGGAATGGGAATTGTTTGGGTGGAATTCCAGAATGCAAAAATTGGGGGAGTTTATATCCAATTTCTTCGCGGTCACTTCCAATTGTTTTTCACTTGAACGAAAAATTTAAGCGACTTATAGAAGAATATGTGAGATATGGACTAGAATCGAAATATCCTTTTGAATACACTTTTCAAGTTATTTTAGAGAATGCACATATTCAATATATAAAAAATATATAATAATGAATATACACTATGCGATTTAATTTTTCTCATTTTGGAAATTTGCCAATTTTAGCAAGAATATTTTGGAAAGTCCCAAAATATTTGCCTGATAGCCCGGAAAAAGAGACATATAATAAAATTGTTGGAATATATCGCCCAGAATTCAAAGCGATATGTATTTTCACGCATAAAACAAATATGGATGAATCAATATTTAGAATAAAAAGTGATTTTTTATTTAATTCAGAAAAATATAAAATAGAAGAATCATGTAAATTCACAAATTATGCTAAAAAACAATTCCAAATAAACTATTCATTTATTCAAAAACAACAAGAAGAGCAAATATTTTTGTATGAAAATGAAATTGGGACACTTCCTGAAAATATAAAAAATGCTATACAAGAAATTGAGGAAATACTTGAAGAAAATAAGGATAAATGCATTGTTAGTTAAAGATTATGTAATATATGGTATAAAAAATGGACACAATTGAGCCCAAATATTTAGAAATTGAGAAGAATGGTCACAATATATTTTTTCGCGTTCATATAGAAAAAAGGTTTGCCTATTCCGAGTATTATGTAGATTATTTTAACTATTATGTGAGCATTTCAGATTCTTATGATATCGATTATGGATTATTTTTAGTAGTGGATGACTACCAAAATATTAAAATTTATAATACGATAACAAAAGAATATGTAGGATTTGAAGTAGATGAGTTAAATGTGATATATTATTTTTATGAAAAATTAGAATTTTTGGGAATAACACTGGAACAAGTTGTAAAAGAAATACTTTATCAAAAATTCATTGGATATGGTGTTGATGTGTAAAAACGTTTTTATATATTATAAAAAATGAAATATGAAATTGATAAATTTGATAATCGTCTTTTGATTATTCGATTTCAGGATAGAGACAATTAAAATGTCGAAAAGATATGAACAAATCGAGGCAATTGCAGAAAGATATAATTTTCCGGCTGAATTTGTGGAAAAAACTGATGAAATCTATGATTTTGTCCGGAAAAATAAGATAGAATATGTGATTGGCGTTTATAGCGGCAAATCGATTGCCCATGAAGCTAAAAAAACTCTTTGAGTTTTTAGCTGATTTTAAAAATTACTTGTCATTTTGAACGATAGACTACATGCGAAATATTATTTGGATAAAGAATATAAGCGCCAAATTGATGATGAATGGTCGGAATTGGATGCTAAAAAGCGGGAAAAAATTATTTAATTTTTAGTCACAAAGTAATTGTAGATGAATACTAAGCATATCGATATTCGGGAGAAAGCGAACTTTTTTGGCGTGAAATTATGATATAGTGAGATAATAAGATTCTTCAAAAAAATTAAATCCAGGGAAAAATATTTTATAAATATATTCCAATAATGCAAAAAAATTTTCGTCTTTTATAATTTTTATTTTTTCCAGAAAATATTTTAATTTATTATTTTTTCTTATAATTTTTTCACATAATTCAATCAAATCTTTATTTTTTTCTCCAAAATAATCAATAATATTCTCCAATTTTATTGTTTTTTCGGATATTTTGGAATTTATTAGTTCCAACATATCCGCTTTATTCTTTGGTAAAAATCCATATTTCATGTAATATGTTTCGCCATAATATAAAATCATATAAGTATAAAGCGGGTAATTATTTACCCCAATATTTATGGTTGTTTTATCATTCAATTTTATTGTTTTAACATTTGAATATTTTTTCTTAATTATTTTGATAGCCATTTTGATTGGATTGTTTTTATAAATTGAACAAATAAAACTAGGTTTTATTTTTTGAGTTGGAAAATCAAAGATTTTTCCAACTGAACAATTTGTGAAATATGTAAAGTTATTTAAAATTGCTTCTTGTCGGACCTCATCTATAAAAACATGGATACAATTGGGACAGTATCCTATAAAAAATCCATTTTTTAGGTTATCAAAATCATATTTGGTAATTTTTTCAGATTTATTGATAATATATTTCTTATAAAAATTAATTGCAAAATTATCAAATAAAGATGCCAATAAATATGGATGTTGATAATAAGATATCATAATTTTTTGAATAATATAATCTTTATGTTGATAAAATTTAATAATTATTTTATAAATTATAAGGCTTCAGAGCATGGGGGGAACTACCGTTCCTCCCGCCATCTGCATTCCAATAATATATTATTTATCTCATTCAGCAATTTTATCCCCGGGATCTTTATTGGAATATTATTATATGTTTTATTACATAAATCTAGCCAATCAATAAAAATTTGACAATCCTCGGTATTGAAATACTTGAATGCATAATAAGGCGATGAAAATTGTTTGAATTTATTTTTGAAATAATTATATTTTTCTTGTATTTCTTGCATTGATTGGAGATTTCTATTTGTATCTAAAAATAAATCAAAATCTAACCAAGATACTGATTGAAAAAGATTATTTATTTTTTTTTCAATTGATTCAGATTTATTTATAAGACCGGAATTGGTTTGTTTATATGGATAAAAATTGAATCTAGCATAATATCCAATATTTTTTTTAATTATTGATAGAGCACGTATTGGGAAACCATAATATTTTATTTTTGGACATATTTCATAAGAATTATCTTGCAAATAGATTGTTGTAAATCCCAATACATTCGCAATTATTTTCGCCCATTCTATTAAATCCTTTTCCGAATTTTTATCATTCTTATTTATATTCGATAATTCACAGGATTTTATTTGGTCTTCAGGTATATTTTTAATTGTTATTGGCGCAAATTCATTTTCTTTTTCTTCAATCATTTGGAAAAATAATTTTTCATTTTGATTCATATGAATTGTAAATTTGTAAATGTGTTGCTCAAGATTGCGGTTCATAGGTCCCAATATATATATTATATTTGAATATATAAATGGACTCAACATAGTTTGAATATGAGTAAAAATATCATTCACCACAAGTTTCTGAAATGAATGATATGGATTCCAATAATTTGGCGATGATGATTCAGCCATAATTATTATTTATATTTATATTTTTATACTATTTTTTGAAAAAATATTTTTATTAGTAAAGATATGAAATCAACATATTTTAATAGAATAGCATGGGTGGGTAAGGGGGGAACGGTTGTTCTCCCCAATTTTATAGATGCGCACAAAGACTCAAAATGTCCAGGTAGTTATAGGAAAGGTGTGGTTTTCAAAAAATCCGGGGAAATTTGTAGAATGTTTATCAATTTTACGACATCAAAATTGGATAAACATTCCAAAAATTTCGATACAATTTTCTACGCAGGTCGCGGAAAAAAGGACAAAGATAAGTATTTTGTAGAAGATACAATTGATAACGCGGAAAATCTGAAAATGAAGCAGAATTCAACACCTTTCCCAATCTATGTGAAAACAAAGGACGGCTATTTTTATCTTGGAAACTTCGTGATTGGATCTGTGCAAAAAAAAATGCAATATAATCCAAATTTGGGGCGAGCCTTTGAGACATTGGGATTTAATTGCCGGAAAATATAATCTAGCATAATTTATGAAAGGCGCCGGTATGTTTTTTGTATATGATATGTTGATTGGGAACCCAGATTGTGTTCCTGGAGAAGAAAATACTAAAAAATACAATTGGATGAATTTTGTTAGGGTGATTTATAAAAATGGCAAAATTTCTGCAAAAACGGGACTTTATAACGGATATGGAAAAGTTATTTTCAAAGGTGTAAAAGAAGGAGTGCCAGTATCTGACATCTATTCTGACGGAGACTATGCTAATGATGGGTATATTTTGCTAGATAAAACTTATAAGATGCTGAAAAAACATAAATCTTTTGGCTGCTTGAAAGACAAAAATTTATTTGAATTATTGACCAAATTTTACAAGAAAAATAAGAAAAATATGTTTTATTTAAGTTCCGGATCATTAGATATAAAAAATAGTATTCGTGAAGATGAAATATGGCAATTGGAAAATCCAGATGAAAATTTAAAAAATAGGCAAAGAATTGAAAAAATAATAAATAATTTTTATAATTTTGCATGCAAAAATGGTGACAAACCAAAAAGCAAACTAACAACAAAATATTATGAGCTTATAGATAATTCAAGCAGTAAATTCTGGAAAATTACTTATAGAGATGGCTATTACAAAGTAACTTATGGAAAAATTGGAAGCAAAGGTAAAACAATTGAGAAACATGAACCTTTAACAAAAATATTGAAATTGATACAAAGCAAGGAAGAGAAAGAATACAAAGAAATATAAAATAAACTTAAATAACTTTAATAAAATATTAAAAATATATTATACAAATATTTTTGACTTCAGGTTAGCCTGAAGTCAAAATAAAATATAATCATATAATATGAAGACATTTTTAGATTTTTTAAAAAAATATTCTTCTATTTCAAACACATTTTTAGAAGATTTTTTTAGTTTATATAATCAGAATACATCTGATAATGATTTTGTAATTGATTTGAAAAATATTGCAAAATGGTTAAAAGTAAATATTAAAGTATTAAGAGAAACACTTAAAAAAAGTTATAAAAAAAATATTGATTATATAGATAATTCAAATAAAATACAAAAAAAAGGTTCTGGTGGTCATACTTTAAAAATAACATTACTAACTCCAAATTGTTTCAAAAAAATATGTCAGCTTACAAAATCTAAAAAAGGTGATGAAGTGCGAGAATATTTTATAAAAGTTGAAGAAACATTATATAAATATAAAAATTATATTATTGAAG
>Ga0194118_10006893_pt1 | contig 11127 bp, 12 predicted proteins | sample TA2MahsurfametaG_2_FD_148662 | JGI IMG/M metagenome (GOLD analysis project Ga0194118, IMG submission 148662) | Freshwater microbial communities from Lake Tanganyika, Tanzania - TA2015013 Mahale N5 surface | ecosystem: Environmental > Aquatic > Freshwater > Lake | place: Tanzania: Lake...
TGCTGATCCAGCGCACGGCGCTCGGCCGGTCTCAGCGCGCCTGCGAGCAGGACCTCAAGATGGCGTCGCTGCTCGGCGTCGACACCGATCGCACGATCTCCCTGACCTTCGTCATGGGCGCGGCGCTGGCGGCGGTCGCCGGCGTGATGATCACGATGTACTACGGGGTCATCGACTTCTTCATCGGGTTCCTCGCCGGGGTGAAGGCCTTCACGGCCGCGGTGCTCGGCGGGATCGGCTCGCTGCCCGGCGCCATGCTGGGCGGGCTCCTGATCGGCCTCATCGAGGCCTTCTGGTCCGCCTATTTCTCCGTCGAGTACAAGGATGTCGCGAGCTTCGTGATCCTCGTGGTGGTCCTGATCTTCAGGCCGACCGGCCTGCTCGGCCGGCCGGAGGTCGAGAAGGTATGAGCGCCCCGGCCAGGGCCGGCGCGTCGCCGGACGCTCCCCCCGCGCGCGCCCTGCCCGTCGCCGCGGCGCTGCGCGAGGCGGGGCTCGCGGCCTTCGTCATGGCCGTGCTCGCCTTCCCGCTGATCGGCTTCGTGCTCACCGACGTGAGCGGCGGCGTCACCCTCCGCACGCGCTTCGAATGGGTGGCTCTGGCCAGCGCGATCGTCTTCGCGGGGCGCCTCGCGCTGGCGCTCGCGCCGGGGCGCGTCGCGATCCCCCTCGCGCCGGCCTTCTCGGCGGCGGGCCTCGCGCTGTCGCGCTCGGAGGCGGGTCGCTGGATCGGCCCCGCGCTCGCGGGCTTCGCGCTCGTCCTGCCCCTCATGCCGTTCGCCGACCGCTACATCGTCGACCTCGGCACGTCGGTGCTGATCTACGTCATGCTCGGCTGGGGCCTGAACATCGTGGTCGGCCTGGCCGGCCTGCTCGACCTCGGCTACGTCGCCTTCTACGCCGTCGGCGCCTATTCCTTCGCGCTGCTGGCGCTGCATTTCGACCTGACCTTCTGGCAGTGCCTGCCGCTCGCCGGGGTCTTCGCGGCGTTCTTCGGGGTCATCCTCGGCTTCCCCGTGCTGCGCCTGCGCGGCGACTACCTCGCCATCGTCACGCTGGGATTCGGCGAGATCATCCGCATGGTGCTGCTGAACTGGCAGGAGTTCACCGGCGGCCCGAACGGGCTCAGCTCCATCCCGCGCCCGACCTTCCTCGGCGCGCCGCTGGCGCGCAGCGCGCCGGAGGGCACGACGACGTTCCACGAGTTCGTCGCGCCGCTCATGGAGCCGGTCTACGCGATCTTCGGCGAGGAATGGGGCTTCAGCCCGATGCACCGCATCGTGTGGCTCTACTACATCATCCTCGTGCTGGCCCTCGTGACCAACTTCTTCACGCTGCGCATCCGCAACCTGCCGGTCGGCCGCGCCTGGGAGGCGTTGCGCGAGGACGAGATCGCGTGCCGCTCGCTCGGCATCAACCCGACCAACACCAAGCTCAGCGCCTTCGCGATCGGCGCGATGTTCGCCGGCTTCGCGGGATCCTTCTTCGCCGCGCGCCAGGGCTTCGTTAGCCCCGAGAGCTTCACCTACATCGAGAGCGCGGTGATCCTCGCGATCGTCGTCCTCGGCGGGATGGGATCGCAGCTCGGCGTGGTCGTCGCCGCGGCCTTCCTCATCCTGATCCCGGAGTTCGGCCGCGACTTCGCGCAGTACCGCATGCTCATCTTCGGCCTCGCGATGGTGCTGGTGATGATCTGGCGCCCGCAGGGGCTGGTCTCCGGCCGCGAGCCCTCGGTGCGCCTGCACCCGGAGGCCCGATGACGCCGGACGCGGCCTCGACGCGCGGGATCGACCCCTCGGCCATCCTGTCGGTCGACCACCTCACGATGCGGTTCGGCGGGCTGGTCGCGGTGGACGACGTCAGCTTCTCGGCGCGCGAGCGCGAGATCACCTCCATCATCGGCCCGAACGGCGCAGGGAAGACGACCGTCTTCAACTGCCTCACCGGCTTCTACAAGCCGACCGTCGGCCGCCTCGCGCTGCGCCATGCCGGGGGCTTCCACCTGCTCGAGCGCATGGAGGGGTTCAGGATCTGCAAGGACGCGCGCATCGCGCGCACCTTCCAGAACATCCGGCTCTTCGGCGCCATGACCGTCCTCGAGAACCTGCTCGTCGCGCAGCACAACCGGCTGATGTTCGCGTCGGGCTTTAGCCTGCTCGGCCTCGTCGGCGCGGCGTCTTACCGCGCCGCGGAGCGCGAGGCGGTCGAGCGCGCGCGCTACTGGCTCGACCGGGTGGGGCTGACCGAACGCGCGGACTGGGAGGCCGGCAACCTTCCCTACGGCGACCAGCGCCGGCTCGAGATCGCGCGCGCCATGTGCACCGACCCTGTGCTGCTCTGCCTCGACGAGCCAGCGGCGGGGCTGAACCCGCGCGAGAGCGCGGCGCTCAACGAACTGCTGCGCTTCGTGCGCGACGAGCACCGGATCTCCGTCCTGCTGATCGAGCACGACATGAGCGTGGTGATGGAGATCTCCGACCAGATCATCGTGCTCGACTACGGGCGCAGGATCGCCAGCGGCCCACCGGCGCAGGTGCGCGCCGATCCCGCGGTGATCCGCGCCTACCTGGGCGAGGGCGACGACGCCGGCCCGGCTGCTCCCGCGGAGGCCGCGCCATGAGCGCCCCCATGCTCGAGGTGCGCGGCGTCCACAGCTACTACGGGCGCATCGAGGCGCTGAAGGGGATCTCGATCGAGGTCCGGCGCGGCGAGATCGTCACCCTCATCGGCGCCAACGGCGCAGGCAAGTCGACGCTGCTGATGACCGTGTTCGGCAAGCCCCAGGCCGGCCAGGGCAGCATCCTGCTGGAGGGGCGGGACATCACTCGGCTGCCGACGCATGAGATCGCGCGGCTCGGCATCGCGCAGTCGCCCGAGGGCAGGCGCATCTTCCCGCGCATGACGGTGCTCGAGAACCTGCAGATGGGCGCGCACGTGACCGACGGCGCGGGCATGGACGAGGACCTCGCGCGCTGCTTCAGGCTCTTCCCGATCCTGGAGAAGCGCCGCGGGCAGCGCGGCGGCACGCTCTCCGGCGGCGAGCAGCAGATGCTCGCGATCGCGCGGGCTCTGATGAGCCGGCCGCGCCTGCTGCTGCTGGACGAGCCGTCGCTCGGCCTCGCGCCGCTGATCGTGCGCCAGATCTTCGACACGATCCGCGAGGTCAACGCGCGCGACGGCATGACCGTTCTTCTCGTCGAGCAGAACGCGCACCACGCGCTTCGCCTCGCCCATCGCGGCTACGTGCTCGTCAACGGTCAGATCGCCCTGAGCGGCACGGGCGCCGAGCTGCTCGCCAACACCGAGGTCCGGGCCGCCTATCTCGAGGGCGGGAAGGCGCATTGAGGGCGGCATGGAGAACCTCTTCGGCGGATCCTTCCTCGGCTTCTTCGGCCTCACGCTGGTGCTCTTCGCCGGCGCGTCCTGGATGATGGGCCAGGCCCTCGCGCTCACCTGGCGAGGCGCCTGGCAGCTCGTCCCCTACGCGGCGCTGCTCGCCGCGACCGACCGCTTCCTCGCCTTCGCGCTGTTCTCGGGCGACCTTTCGTCGCTTCCCGGCTTCCTCCTCGCCTGGGCGAGCCTGTGCGCGGTCGCGGCGGCTGCCTTCCGCGCCACGCGCGCCGGCCAGATGGCCGCCCAGTATCCCTGGCTGTTCGAGCGGACCGGTCCCTTCTCCTGGCGCGCCCGGGGCTGAGCCCCAGTCTCCTTGCCGGCCTGCCGCGCGGCGGCCTACAGTCCCGTGAAGGCCGGCCCGGCGCATCGCGTCGCGCTTGCGGTCCGACGATCCCCCCAACGGGCTTCCTCAAGGGAGACAAGAATGAACGGGTTCAAGTACGGGCTGCTCGGCGCGGGCGCGCTGGCCGCCGCATCGCTCGCCACGCCGGCGACCGCGCAGGAGATGACCATCGCGGCCGCCGGCCCGATGACCGGCCAGTATGCCGCCTTCGGCGCGCAGCTGCGCCGCGGCGCCGAGATGGCGGTCGCGGACATCAACGCCCGCGGCGGCGTGCTGGGGCGCAAGCTCAGGCTCGAGATCGGCGACGACGCCTGCGACCCGAAGCAGGCGGTCACCGTGGCGAACCAGCTCGCCACCAGGAAGGTCGCCTTCGTGGCGGGGCATTTCTGCTCCTCGTCCTCGATCCCGGCGAGCCAGATCTACAACGAGGCGGGCATCCTCCAGATCACCCCGGCCTCGACCAACCCGCGCCTGACCGACGAGGCCGCGGCCAAGGGCTGGAACAACGTGTTCCGCACCTGCGGCCGGGACGACGCGCAGGGCACCGTCGCGGGCCAGTGGCTGGTCAGGAACTACAAGGGCAAGAAGGTCGCCGTCATCCATGATAAGTCGACCTACGGCAAGGGCCTGGCCGACGAGACCAAGAAGGCGATGAACGCAGCCGGCCTGACCGAGGCGATGTACGAGGCGATCACCCAGGGCGACAAGGACTTCACCGCCCTGATCTCCAAGATGAAGGCGGCCGGCATCGACGTGATCTACCACGGCGGCTACCACACCGAGGGTGGCCTGATCGTGCGCCAGGCGCGCGAGCAGGGCCTGCGCGCCGTGTTCGTCTCCGGCGACGCCCTCGTCGACAACGAGTACTGGAAGATTACCGGCCCGGCAGGCCAGGGCACGATCATGACCTTCGCGCCGGATCCCCGGAAGGCGCCGACCGCGAAGGACATCGTCGCGAAGTTCAAGGCGCAGGGCTTCGACCCCGAGGGCTACACGCTCTACACCTACGCCGCGATCCAGGTCTGGGCCGCCGCGGCCGAGAAGACGAAGTCGATCGACGTCAACAAGCTGTCTGCGGCGATCCGCGGCAACAAGTTCGCGACGGTGATCGGCGACCTGCAGTACGACCGCAAGGGCGACGTCTCCAACGCCAAGTACGTTTTCTACATCTGGGACAACGGCGAGTATAAGGAGATCCCGGGCCTCGGTTCCTGACCGGAACCGCCCCAGGGCGACCGAAGCGAAGCCCCGCCGGGAGCGATCCCGGCGGGGTTTTCCTTTCTTGCCCGGGTTTCGCGTTTCGCCCGGGCGTCGCGTCGCCGGTCAAGCCTTCTTCGGCGGCCGGCCGCGGCGCGCGCCCGGCTTGTGCCCCAGGCCGATGCGCTTGGCGAAGGCGGAGCGCTGCGCCGCGTAGTTCGGCGCGACCATCGGGTACTCGGGCGGCAATCCCCATTTCGCCCGGTACTGCTCGGGCGTCAGGCCATAGGCCGTGCGCAGGTGCCGCTTGAGCATCTTCAGCCGCTTGCCGTCCTCCAGGCAGACGATGTGGTCTGGGTGGACGGACTTGCGGATCGGCACCGCGGGGACGAGGTCGCCGGGCGCGGGCGGGGGCGGAGCCTCCAGCCCGGTCAGGGAGGCGTGGATCGTCCTGATCAGCTCGGGCAGCTGGGCCGCCGGGACGGCGTTGTTCCCGACATAGGCCGCGACGATGTCCGCCGTCATGCGCAGGACCTTGGCCTGCGGGGTCGTCGACTGGGTCGCGTTCTCGCTCATCGCCATGCTCCTCGCCGGCCCGCCGGGCGGCGGGGCATCTCGAAGCTTATCGCCGAGCGCGCGAGCGCGTGGAAGCCCCGGCCATCGCTTGCGGCGCGTTGTCCGGGCGCGTCAACCTATGGTATCCGAGACATCCTCCGAACGTTCGTTCCCGCGGGAGCACCATGCCAGACGCTGCGATCGCCATCGCCTGCGACCATGCCGGACTCACCCTCAAGGCCGAGCTGTCCTCGGCCCTGGGCGAGGCGAGGCATGCCGTTCTCGACCTCGGCACCAACGGACCGGCCAGCGTCGACTATCCAGATTTCGCGCATGCGATGGCGGCGGCGCTGGCCGACGGCCGCGCCGCGCGCGGCGTCTTGATCTGCGGTACGGGCATCGGCATCTCGATCGCCGCGAACCGCCATGCCCATGTGCGCGCGGCGCTCTGCCACGACGCCACGACGGCGCGGCTCTGCCGCGAGCACAACGACGCGAACGTGCTGGTGCTCGGCGCGCGCACGACGGGGATCGAGACGGCGCGCGACTGCCTGCGCGCGTTCCTCGGCACCGAATTCGCCGGCGGGCGGCACCAGCGCCGCATCGACAAGATGGCGCCGCCGCGCGGCTGACCTGGACAGGGAAACGACGGACATGACGGACATGGCGAACACGGCCGCGAACGGCTTCTTCGGCGCGGGACTCGCGCAGTCGGACCCCGAACTCTTCGCTTCCACGCGCGACGAGCTTGCGCGCCAGCAGGAGCAGATCGAGCTCATCGCATCGGAGAACATCGTCAGCCGCGCCGTCCTCGAGGCGCAGGGATCCGTCCTCACCAACAAGTACGCCGAGGGCTATCCCGGCCGCCGCTACTATGGCGGCTGCGAGTTCGTGGACGTCGCCGAGCGCCTCGCCATCGAGCGCGCGCGCAGGCTCTTCGGCTGCGCCTTCGCGAACGTTCAGCCGCATTCCGGCGCGCAGGCGAACCAGGCCGTGTTCATGGCGCTGCTGCAGCCGGGCGACACGATCCTCGGCATGTCGCTGGCCGCTGGCGGGCATTTGACGCATGGCGCCTCCGCCAACCAGTCCGGCAAGTGGTTCCGCGCCGTGCAGTATGGCGTGCGCAGGGACGACCACCTGGTCGACTACGACGAGGTGGCGCGCCTCGCCGCCGAGCACAGGCCGAAGCTGGTGATCGCTGGCGGCTCCGCCTATCCGCGCGTCATCGACTTCGCGCGCTTCCGCGCCATCGCGGACTCGGTCGGCGCGCGCTTCATGGTCGACATGGCGCATTTCGCCGGCCTCGTGGCCGGAGGCGTGTATCCGAGCCCGCTTCCGCACGCCCATGTCGTTACGACCACGACCCACAAGACGCTGCGCGGCCCGCGCGGCGGGATGATCCTCTCGAACGACGAGGAACTCGGGAAGAAGTTCAACTCGGCCGTCTTCCCCGGCCTCCAGGGCGGACCGCTGATGCATGTCGTCGCCGCCAAGGCCGTGGCCTTCGGCGAGGCGCTGCGCCCGGAATTCCGCGCCTATGCGGCTCAGGTCGTGGAGAACGCGCGCGCCATGGCGGCGGTGCTCGCGGAGCGCGGCTCGGCGATCGTCTCCGGCGGCACGGATTCCCACCTCATGCTGGTCGACCTGAGGCCGAAGCGGCTGACCGGCAAGGCGGCCGAGGCGAGCCTCGAGCGCGCCGGCATCACCTGCAACAAGAACGGCGTGCCCTTCGACCCCGAGAAGCCGACGCTGACCTCCGGCGTGCGTCTCGGCACGCCCGCGGGCACGACGCGCGGCTTTGGCGTCGCCGAGTTCCGCCTCGTCGGCGAGCTCATCGACGAGGTGCTGAACGCGCTCTCGCGGAACCCGGACGGCGACGCGCAGGTCGAGCGCGCGGTGCGGGAGAAGGTGCGCGCGCTGTGCGCCCGCTTCCCCATTTACCAAGCCGCCTGAGCGCCACGCGCCGGAAGCCGAGGAGATCCCATGCGCTGCCCCTTCTGCGGACACGATGAGACCCAGGTCAAGGATTCGCGTCCCACCGACGACGGCTCCGCGATCCGGCGGCGGCGCTTCTGCCCGGCCTGCGGCTCCCGCTTCACCACCTTCGAGCGCGTGCAGCTGCGCGAGCTTACGATCGTCAAGAAGGGTGGCGTCAAGCAGCCCTTCGACCGCGAGAAGATCATGCGCTCGATCACGCTGGCGCTGCGCAAGCGCCCGGTCGAGGCCGACCGCATCGAGCGCGTGGTCAACGGCATCGTGCGCAGGCTGGAGAGCCTCGGCGAGACCGAGATCCCGTCCAACGTCGTCGGCGAGATGGTGATGGACGCGTTGGCCTCGCTCGACCCCGTCGCCTATGTCCGCTTCGCCTCGGTGTACCGCAACTTCCGCGAGGCGAAGGACTTCGAGGATTTCGTCGGGCGGCTCGGCTATTCCGACAAGGACTGAGCCGGCGACCATGGGCGGCCCGGCCGACATCGCGCACATGCGCGTCGCCCTGTCGCTCGCCGCGCGCGCCCTGGGCTCGGCCTGGCCCAACCCGGCGGTCGGTTGCGTGATCGTCCGCGATGGCCGGGTCGTCGGGCGCGGCTGGACCGCGGAGGGCGGCCGACCCCACGCCGAGGCCGTGGCGCTCGCCGCGGCCGGCGAGCGCGCCGCGGGCGCAACCGCCTATGTCACGCTCGAGCCCTGCGCCCACCAGGGGCGCGCCGGGCCCTGCGCGGACGCGCTCGCCGAGGCCGGCATCGCGCGCGTCGTCGCCGCCATCGGCGACCCGGACCCGCGCACGGCGGGAGAGGGCTTCGCGCGGCTCAAGGCCGCCGGCGTGGAGGTGGAGGTCGGGCTGGAGGCCGATGCCGCGCGCGACGTGGCGCTCGGCTTCCTGCTGCGGCACGCCGAGGCGCGGCCGATGGTCACGCTCAAGCTCGCGACAAGCCTGGATGGGCGGATCGCGACGGGCGCCGGAGAGAGCCGTTGGATCACGTCCGAGGCGGCACGCGCCCGCGTCCAGGGCCTGCGGGCGTCGCATGACGCGATCATGGTGGGGATCGGCACGGCGATGGCCGACGACCCGGAGCTCACCTGTCGCCTGCCGGGCTTCCGGGGGCGCCCGCGGCTTCGGGTCGTTCTCGACCGGCACCTGCGCCTGCCGCACGGGCATCGCCTCGTGCGCGCCGCGTCCGCCGCGCCGACGCTCGTCCTCGCGGCGCACGGCGCCGACAGGCACCGGGCGGCGGCGCTGCGCGACGCGGGGGTCGAGGTCGCCGAGGTGGGGGGGGCCGGACCCGAGGGCATCGACCTCCGCGCCGCGCTCGGCGCGCTCTGCGCGCGCGGCGTGACCCGGGTCCTCTGCGAGGGCGGCGGCAGGGTCGCCGCGAGCCTGCTGCGTGCCGGCCTCGTCGACCGGCTTGCGCGCTTCACGGGCGCGCTCGCGATCGGCGCCGAAGGCGTGCCGGCCGTCGGCGGCATGGGGCTTTCGCGCCTGGCGGGCGCCCCGCGCATGGTCCTCCTCGCGTCGGAGGCTTGCGGAGACGGCGTGGCGGAGCTATGGGCACGCGCCCCGAACCCGAGCGACAGCGGAACCTGAGGCGCATGTTCACCGGACTCGTCACCGACATCGGCACGGTGCGCGCGATCGAGCCGCGCGCCGGCTCATCCGACATGCGCCTCGAGATCGCGACGTCGTGGCCGACGGGCGGGATCGCGATCGGGGCGTCCATCTCCTGCTCGGGCTGCTGCCTGACCGTCGTGGCGAAGGGCGAGGGCTGGATGGCCTTCCAGGCCTCCGGCGAGACGCTGGCGCGGACCACCCTAGGCGGCTGGGCCGCCGGCACGCGCGTGAACCTCGAGCGCTCGCTGCGCCTGGGCGACGAACTGGGTGGCCATCTCGTCTACGGGCATGTCGACGCGACGGGATCGATGGTGTCGGCCACGCCGGACGGCGGCAGCCTGCGGCTCGCCTTCGCGCTCGGGCACGGGCTCGGCCGGTACGTGGCGGCCAAGGGATCGATCGCGGTCGATGGCGTCTCGCTCACGGTCAATTCGGTCGAGGACGCGCCGGCGCGCGCCACGACCGTCTTCGGCGTCAACGTCATCCCCCACACGCGCGACGCCACAACGCTCGGCACGCTCGCCCCGGGACAGCGGGTCAACGTGGAAGTCGACATGCTTGCGCGCTACGTTGCGCGCCTCAGCGAGGCGGGGTGAGCGTGCGCACGACGCATAAGCAGCGCGATCTTCAGGCAAAGGGGGCGGGGCCGGTCGCGGCGCTGTCCTCGATTGAGGAGATCGTCGAGGACGCCCGCAACGGCAAGATGGTCATCCTCGTCGACGACGAGGACAGGGAGAACGAGGGCGACCTCTACGTCCCGGCGCAGATGGCGACGCCGGAGGCCGTGAACTTCATGGCGCGCTACGGTCGCGGGCTCGTCTGCCTGGCCATGACGCGGCAGCGCTGCGAGTCGCTCGGGCTGGAGCCGATGTCCCGCGACAACGGCACGCGCTACCACACGGCCTTCACGGTATCGATCGAGGCGCGCGAGGGCGTCACGACGGGGATCTCCGCCGCCGACCGCGCGCGCACGATCCAGGTCGCGATCGACCCGGCGCGCGGGCGCGGCGACATCGTGACGCCCGGCCACGTGTTCCCGCTGGTGGCGCGCGACGGCGGCGTCCTCGAGCGCACCGGGCACACCGAGGCCGCGGTCGACATCGCGCGCATGGCCGGCCTGATCCCGGCGGGCGTGATCTGCGAGATCATGAACGACGACGGCACGATGGCCCGGCTGCCCGACCTCGTCGCCTTCGCGCAGCGCCACGGGCTGAAGATCGGCACGATCGCGGACCTGATCGCCTATCGCCGCGGCACCGACCGTACCGTGGAGCGGCGCGTCGAGACCACGCTCGACAGCCGCTTCGGCGGCGCCTGGCGCATGATCGTCTACGTCAACACCGCCTCCTACGCGGAGCATGTCGCGCTGGTGAAGGGCGACGTGTCGACCGACGACCCCGTGCTCGTGCGCATGCACGCGCTCAACATCATCGATGACGTCCTCGGCGACCGGGCCGCCGGGCGCGGCGACATCCTCCATGCGGCGATGGAGGAGATCGGCGCCGCGGGACGCGGCGTCGTGGTGGTGATCCGCGAGCCGCGCGCCACCAGCCTGGGCGACCGCGTGCGCGCGCGCGCCGAGGGCAGCGCGCCGGTCGCCGTCGCGCAGGGGCCGTCGGAACTCCGCGACTACGGCATCGGCGCGCAGATCCTGCGCGACCTCGGCGTGCGCAACATGGTCCTGCTCTCCAACGCCCGCCGCGCCATCATCGGCCTGGAAGGATACGGTCTCAGTGTCGTCGACATCCGCCAGATCCCGCCGCTCGCCGGCTGAACCCGCGATCCGCGGGCGCAGGCCGCACGTGGCGCTCGTCGAGGCCCGCTTCTACGAGGACATCTCGGACGAGCTGGCCGCCGGCGCGATCGCCGTGCTCGAGGAGGCCGGGGCGACCGTTGAACGGGTCAGCGTGCCCGGCGCGCTGGAGATCCCGGCGGCGATCGCGATGCTCGCGGCGCGTCCGGCCCGCGCCGGGCGCAGGCCGGACGGCTTCGTCGCCCTAGGCTGCGTGATCCGCGGCGCGACGGGCCACTAC
>Ga0194118_10006897_pt1 | contig 11124 bp, 11 predicted proteins | sample TA2MahsurfametaG_2_FD_148662 | JGI IMG/M metagenome (GOLD analysis project Ga0194118, IMG submission 148662) | Freshwater microbial communities from Lake Tanganyika, Tanzania - TA2015013 Mahale N5 surface | ecosystem: Environmental > Aquatic > Freshwater > Lake | place: Tanzania: Lake...
CCCACCCCCCCCCCCTGCAAGTTGGCACCTGCACAACAACCTCAACTACTCAGAGCAAGCGGTACATCTTGCCACTCAGAAACGAAAAGCTCCCTGTGGCCCTGAGGCGCGGAAAGTCGCCCATGATACGGTTCTGCTTCTCCCAGTAGTGGGCCGACAAGTACAACTTCACCTTGCTGTCGGCCGGCACGTCCTGGAACTTCGAGACATCGATCAACCCCGCGATATTCGATAAGCTGAACTTTTTCGTTTTCCGCTGCTCTGCATCGGTCACGGTCTGCAAGCAAGCCACCTCCTTGATCGCCACCGACCACTGCCCCTCTTGAGAGCAAGCCAACTTGTGCGTGATCAAGTCCATGCGGACCTTGTGGTGGGTGTCACTCAACCACTTCACGAAGTCAATGAAGGGCCTCGGTTTGTCCGGGAATGGCGGGTCCAGCTCAACCTTCTGGGTGCGCTGGGTGCTTTCACCCCTGTAGCCCTGTGACACCACCATCGTGTTCATGTCACTCAAGTTCCACTCCACCCACTGACTTCCATTCTTCATCAAGGCTTTGGCTGGAGCCCCCACCTTAAAGCTGCCCTGCACGCACCCCAAATCTGTGGACGGGTCAAGGGTGCCGTCCTTCAGTGCATACAGGTACAGCTCGGTGCCGTCATCCGTGAAAATGAGCTCGAAGTCGCCAGTGGGGTGGGGAACTGCAAACCCGCCGATTGCCTCCTTATCTTTGTCAGACACAGTCAGGGCATCGGGTGCACAAGCTGGATCTTGTGCCTTGCGCTTTATCCCTGTCACTGCTGTCCCTTCTGCGACATCCTTGTAAGTGGTGCCGCTTTTGTTGAAGGCCTCGTTATGCTTCACGACGATATCCTCCAACGCCTTGGCAAGGGTCTCGAACTTGGCACAGGCCTTGCGCATGTCACTGAGGACACACTCGCGTAAGGGCAAGTCCCCGTTGGCGCGGGGGCACGTGTGCTTGAACAACGATGTGTCCAAGACCGGGCGTGACCGTGCAACTTGCCCTGTGACACCTGAGCCACTGCCGGCTGGAGGTGCACCCGGCACCTTGTAGCTGCCCGACTCGTTCATGGAACGTAAAACATCTTGAATCGCATCGTTCGCATTCGCGGCCGTGAATTTGGCAGCTTCTTGCCACGTCACTCCGGTGTAGGCCAACATGGGGATGTAGGCAACCTGCTCTGCGTTCAGCTCGAGACAAGCGAGGGCCATCTCCGGCGAGAACACCGTGTAGTGCCTGACATGACACCTGTGATCACTGCGACACCCCATGTCACGAAAGAGAAAAGACAAGATCGGCTTGATAAACTCGCGACCCGTGTGGTAGTGCTTGTGTGCCACAACCTCGGACACGCTCCCCTCGCTGGATGCTACCAAGGCCTTGCCCCAATCCTTGAAGCTTTTACGCCCATGCATCGGCAAAAGCTGAGGAATGCCACGCCTCTTCGTCAAGAATGACTTGCTGAAGAGGCTCGCAAATTCATCCGGATCGTCGGGGGACGGCTCGCTGTTGAAGATCAAGAAGAAGCTCGCCGACAGATCCCTGTGGCGACTGTAGCACTCGTCTTCACTTAGCATGACTTGCACTTTCACGATCTGGAATCTGTTCACGGGCTCGTGCAGTTTGTCCACCAGCATCGTGACGGCTTGCTCAGTCAACCGCTTCCGCACATTGTGCTTCGCCGGGATCCCTTGCCCCTCGGAGGGAGTGCTCGGAGGGAACACAATGGCTGCTGATACGTGGGGATGTTGCCCCAAGTCGTTCGCAATGACACCGATGAAATCGTCCAACTGCTTGCTGTGGGAGAGCCCAACCTCTGCCAAGTCGACCCACGACAGCCGCAGAATTTGATCGCGAGGAAACGGGCTCAAGTGGCTTGCAACCCCTTGAGTGGCCCTCTGCACGAACGACGCACCCATGCTTGCATTCTTCACGTCTGTGACCCTGTACAATGCGTGGCACTCCTTCTGCACTGCGGCCTCGATCAAGTCGTGGAACACCTCGCGCGAACGTCGGGCTGACATCTTGTACTCTCCATCCCACTCTGCCTCCTCGTCCTACTTAATAAACTCAGACATCTGCACAAAAACATTTCAACTCATTGGAACTTCCCGGTGGCCCTGTTACTCCAAGCCCATGGCATTTCTGTGCGAACTCGCATGGCAACAAAGCAACGGAAAAGATCCAATAAGACATTGACATGCTTTTACACAGAACTGAGTTAGTCCTTGAACTTGTTGTGACTGGCAGCCTCCCTCGACAACTCGAAGGCGAACAAATCCATGTTGGCCTTCATCGACTGCTCTTGCAAGCTGTCCGACGCACTACATTGCTTGATGGCTAAGGCAATGTCATAGCTCACCTCGGAGTTTGGCTTGTTCACCCAAGCGATGTGCGAGGGCTTGAACTCCGGATCCAAGATCTTGCAAGCATGGCCCAACTTGGTGTCCAAGGCACCGATCAAGAACATATCCTGTAACTCTGTGACTCTTTGGGGCGAGTGGTTCTGCTTGACCTGGCTCCAAATGTACACCTTGAGGGCAGACATCTTGTAAGCCATCTCTTTGTCAGCATCGCGGTAAGTGTCCTGTAATATATTATACCAAACAAAAACAATCATCCAAGGATCAGCCCCCAGGTTGCTTACTAACGCTTCCGGCCCGTGCAATTGCTTCGGGCAAGTTTGGGGAGGGTTCTTAATTTAGCGACCCCTATTCAAAATGGATCCGAAATAAACTGGCCCCGAAAGGCCGGGTGCGAAGCCCCCGGCCTCCGGTGCCAGTTTCGGGTCCATTTTGCACAGGATTCACCTTGTTGAGAAGCCTCCCCAAACCGGCACCCGGAAGCAAGCCGGAAGCATTACTAAGCAATCTGGGGTAGCCAACCCTTGCCTGAAGTTGTTGCGTTCGGTACAATCCGCACGGTTCACCAAGTTCGGCTTCTTGCCAGACTTGACTACAGAGTCGATGTTGTGCTGGAAGATGGCCTCACATCTGGCAAGGTATACCTCCATCACTTCCAAGGTGGGTGAGAATATCATGTGCCACAGAGGATTCTGGTCTTTGGAGATCATGCTGCACTCTTTGCTGGGGTCCAAAAAGTCGGCTGCAATCATATCCGTCGTGACGCTGGCTTGAGACGGATGGGAAGCACCCCAGATCGAGCAGATCATGCGGTAGCACTGAGACGCCTGTGGCCATTGCATCAAAGTCATGATCGCCTTAATTTCATTGTTCTGCAACCTGCACCCGCGGGCTTTCTCATTCTTGTTGTGCCACTTCAAGTGCTCTGCCATGAGCTCTGCCCGGGACTTCCTCTGGCCCCGCTTTTGCAAGTCCTGATCCACCAACATCCCGTAGGCTGACACATATCCCAAGACACTCGTCCGCGCTCGGCGGCCCACAGCTTGCTTCGTGGAGATGGAATCGAAGATGGCACTCTTGAGGTCCTCCTGGTACTTCCACATGACTGTCAAAATCAAGCACTGCCTCAATCGCGTCGCCAAAGCACGCCTCTGCTCCTCTGGACACAAGGCCCAAAGGCCATGCTTGATGACACCGTACATGAACAAGTGCGATGCCATCACCACTGCATTGCCGACTGAGACACCTAAGACACTGTCAGCAAGTTTTGCGCCCTCGGTGACGTTCAGCAGCATCGGGGCAATTTCGATCGGGTACGTCGCGGTCTTGTTCCCTGCCAACATAAAAGTCGACATATTTTCGAGGACATGCTTGGCATTGGTCGCACCCCTGATATATCCAGATTGTTGTAAAGGGAGGTGCCACAAGTTCACGTTGAACACCACGGGGTCAATGTCTGCTCCCTCTACCTCGGGTTTGGGAGGTGCTGCTGGAAGAACTTCTGGCACGTCACGGCCTGCGCGAGTCCCTGGAACCACTGTAACAACCGCTGAGAGCAAATTCTTCAAAGACTCAATATAACCTCATGACTCAGCACATACTGCACCACAAAGTCCATCGATCTGAGTTCAAAAATGCTTCTGAACTCCATGCAGACTCACAAGGGCCGGTGCAGAAGCAATACTAATTTAGCAAGTGCCTCCGACGAGCGATCCCGGAGACACAGAACTATGCTAGACTAAGGGGAGGGAAGCAATGAAGAGAGCGAAGACGGGCCAAGACCCGCCGCCGGTTTTTTTTAAGATCTTTGACACCTCATTGCTGGCGTGTGGCTTGCCAGGCGAAGGAAAATGGAGGGGGAGAGGGGAGAAAGAGAAAGAAAAGGAGCAAGAGAGGGTAACAAAAACAAAAAGGGAGAGGGAGAGATGGTGAATCCAGGCGGTGAGGGAAATAGAGGAACGGGATTGTGAAACTTGTACCTCTTGAGGATAGGGACTACGTGTGGCTCGACACCGGGGAAATCAGAATTTAAACGATAGCACTGAATCGTTTTTCCCACTTGGGTGAGGATTGGGGGGTTCGCAAATCTGAGGTCTGGGCATCGAGTGCAATGTATGCACTGTATGTGCTTCGCTTCAACCTTGAAGAGCTTGATGGCCGGCTGGTGTACCGGGGAAGAGCGATGCAAAATAGTGATTCCAGTTGATGTACTTCGCCTGTGGCCCTGTGGGTGTGTCCTGCATCTCGCCCAAGATCGCTTGATACTCTGACCGAAGAGCCTTCTCCCAGTGTTGAATGAAACAACACTTGCTATCTTCAGGCTCAACTTTCACGGAGCTGGCCATGGCAATGCCAAACTGTTACACAGTGGCACTCTCTTCGCAAGCGGCAGGACGACAAGGTGGCGAGATGGAAAACCAACCCTCAAGAGGGCTGCGAAGATTCTGATAATATGCCTTCAGGCACCTTCCCGGCCCAATCTGTCACTGATTCTGCCAAGATGCCGTGCAAGCAGAAGACAGGTAATAGACAACACCCGACAGAGAGAGACAGAAAGGGAGGGGATAGAGTCAGAAGAGAAAGATTTCGAAGGAAATAGAGTACAGTAGAATACCGACAGAGTCCGAGAGAGAGACGGGCAAGAAAAAGAAATCACTGAAAGGGGGAGAAAGCGATGCCAAGCAATGACAAGTGAAGAGGAAAAAATGCGAGAGAGGAGCATTCTCAGAGACGAACACACGAAGAAGAGCAGAGGGGAGACAAGCGGAGATGTGTTGTGCAGACGACGAACGCAGAGAGGACGACAGAAGGTAAACAGCAATGCAAGAGAAAAACGAACAAGTGACAAAGGAGTGAAAGTGGAGAAACGAAGGCAAAATTATAAAGAAGAGGGGGAGATAGAGAGAGAGAGAGGCCGGGATTGCCAACGTAACTGACTGGCAAAGTTCGAATCGTGCGGCTTGGCCCTGTGCGCAGAGCAATCAGTCAATTTTATGACACCCGCTCCACCTGCTCAAACACCACAACCGGCCCACGGGTCAAAGGCTGTCGACCTTTCACGGCGGCGTTTACTGCTCTGGACTGCAACCTCATCGAAATTGTCATCGCCTTGCAGGCATCCCCAAGGATCTGAAAGTTGAGGATCAGATTCCTGTGGCCCTGTGGCATCTGCCCACGGGTCGAGGACTTGCTGCAGACGATCGAACTTAGGAGACTTGCCAATGCGCCTTGTGGACACTGTGTCACCTGTAACCCACACAGCTGACAAGCATTCCTGAGCAAGCCCGGCGTCGAGGCCTCGAGCCAACTCCCAAAGTGCAACGATGTTCATGCCCATTGCAATAGGATAAGCAGCAGACTCGCGCAACAAGTCTGTGTTGCCTCGGACTCCAGTGCTGCACTTATACATCAATAATTGGTGTGTCTTATCCGGGCACTGACAAGGGCGTGCCAATTTCTTTATCCACGCCCCGGTGCCAGAAAGCTTGTACCTCTTGCCGATGCGAGGGTATGGGTTGCTATCGTAGCTGCAACGGTCGACTATGACGGTGGGTAATTTCTGCAAAGCTTGCGTGAACTGCCTGATAAAGCTCCACAAAGTGCTCCCTGCCGGGTTCTCCAGCAAGCCGTGGCAACTCCGACCTATGGCCACCAGCAACAAAAACGTTGCAATCATGGCACCACAGTTGCCCTGTGACACTGGCCTATAAGTCTCGTCGCCGCTGAATTCGCCGGCCTTGCGCTTCGTGTTAGCAGAGTCAGGAAAGACAAAAGAGCTGCACACCGGCGCCTCGACCAGTAACCCACCTTTGCGCAAGCGGCATACTAAATGCAAGGCCTTTGCGAAACCGGGCTCTGTCAAGATGTCCTCCAATCCCTCACCTGGCACATTGGTAACACCAGGTATGCGGGACAAGTCGAATGCACAACTTGAGTGGCCGCCTTCGGTTGCTGCATTGGCTATGGACCCGACGCCACTCCAGAGCTCCACAACGTCGAGATCCCTCGTCGTGTCAGTTGCAGCAATGCACTCCTTCACCCTATATTTACCGAACAGAACCAGCTCGCCGCCCTCAATGGCCCAATCCATTGCTGCAAGAAGAGACTGTGGCCCTGCAACTCTGGGGCACTTACTTGCAACACTGTAACGGCTAGAGAGAGCGAGCAACTAGCAAGTGCATGGCATGGCGTACTTCTTGGCCTCACTGGCTGCGGGGTGTGCTAGATTCCCTGACACTGAGAACGGCCCGGCTTGCGCTTTTCTGGTGGGCACTGTTTCCCTGTGCCCCTGCATCCCCCGTGCCCGTCATGTTGAGGATTCTCAACGACGGTCCTTCGAAACAAGAAGCAAGGAATTCGGCAAATGTGGGAAAAATGGGTTCTGATGCACGTCAGCCGCCTCCCCATAGGCACGCCAACGAAACTTCACACATGCATCAGTGAGCCAAGGTAGCGGTTGCAAGACGTAGCCTGCCTGAAAAAGCAGGTCCTCGACGGCAGCTTGCGCTCGGTCCAAATTGTAGTCTGCACATTTCAAAGCCAACTTTGTGTAGGCTTTGATCTTTGCATCAGCCAAAGGCACCCTAGGGGCCACGCTCAGAGGAACAAGCTCTGCGGGCACCCTGTCAGCAGGTAAAACCAAGGCAGGAGCTTGAATCAAGTCGGTTGATGACATAAAGTCCTTGACGATTGCATACACTGCTGTCGCCTCATACTCCTGTAACTCCTGAGCCCCTGGCCCGCGCCAATGCCTTTCACCATATCGCAAGGAGCTGCCGAGCTTGAAGGTAAAGGAGTGCGGTGCCATCAACCCCTGCCTGTTCGCTAAGCAGTGCTCGATGGTCCTGCGAAGCCCGACCAACATCGGCTGCCATGACCGTAACCCTGTGACGACCTGCGTCCGGAGCTCTTCTGACTTTGCCTGGAACTTTGGCCGCAGTTCTTTTTCCAAAAAAGTCAGTAATTCAGGAGCTGTCTGGTACTCCGGGCACTTCAGAATCAACGAGACAACCAAGCTGAAGAACTGGTCGATATCCTCGTGAGTGTGGCCCACTCGCAAAAAATTCAGAGTTGCAGTTTCGAAGCAACCAACCTTCACGAGCACCGCCAACCACAACATCACCCATTGATTCTTGGCTTGAGCTACTGTATTGTCGCTCTGGATGACCAAGTGGCGAGGGAATCGTCTGTGGCCCTGTGAGAGATTGATACGAGGATTGCTGCAACTGCAATGCACTGCTATTCATAGCATGTGCTGTGTTTGCATAGTAACCTCTGGCTTCACACTGACAACATGCAGATTCGACCCACCAATTTGTCAATGCTCATTGTCATGAAGATTTGTTTAACTTTGCAACCTCGTACCGATCCCTGCAACCCTCTTGCACATCTCGTAGACGGCTTGGATCGTCCGGGCAATAGCTTCAATACAAAAGTCAGATCCATGAGAGACAACCTCTGAACTCATAAATAAGTAGCCCAAGTATCCGTGAGCTAGTACAGCTGTAAAGTTCATCTTGGGACGTATGATATCATCCAAGTCATGAGGTCGCCGGTGCCAAGGCCATCGTGGCCAAGCGAATTTAGCTTTGTCCATGGCATCGATGATTATCACCAGCACATCGCTCTCACATTGGGATGCCAGCCTCAAGTTCCAATACAAGAGTCTGTCACGGTATTGTGCGCGATGGTGCTCCTGTAACTCCTGTGCCGCTTGTCTCCTGCATTCGATCGTTTTTGCGCCATCTGCAATAATGGCCTGCAACCTAAAGCAGACAGTGCATTGAGCATGCTCAGTAGGTGTGCGGATCTTGATGTAGTGCTTCCAGACGGTGTTGTACCGTTGCACAAAGGTTGTGTAACAAGGCGGCGGGCAGTGAAACGGGCCACACTGTGACACCTGTGGCCCAGACGTCCGCCCAAGCGGGCTGGTCTTCAACTCTGCCATGTCCTTGAGTGTCTCCCAAGTTGCAAGGAACTGCCAATACAAGATAGAAAGTTTTGTACTTTGTATGTACCGCTCCCTCACACCCACAACTGGTAAACCATCTGCAGCAGCAGTCAGCATTGCAAATTTTGAAACATCGGGTGGCTGCGGGTCCCAATCATAGGCCTCCTCCAGGTCAGGCTCGCTGTTGTGACCAAACCAAGCCCCATGGCTGAGCTCCACCTCAGCCTCATCAGGGCCTTGTGCTTTGCCTGCGCTTGACTTGGCAAGAGGCTCGCTAGAACTGTTGTACAACTCCATGAAGAAGAAGTCCACCACGTTGCCTTGATGCCGAGGGCGCCCGACTTTTCGCTGTGGCCCCTGTGACTCTGTGCAAGCTTTTGGAGCATTTGGAATGATGTCTCCCTTCAAGTGCTTGCGGATGGTCATGGGGCCCACTGCAATCAAGTGGCAGAAGTTCGTGAAACATACTTTGTGCCCCTGAATGCTCCAGAACAACTTTGTTGGTGCATCTCCTACTTGATGCTGCGTGCGCAAGATCAACCATCTCTCTGAGTCAGCAAGGCTGTGCCACGACAAGCAATAGCTGTACAAGTCTGCAAAAGGGATTGCCCTGTGACACGGTGCCTCTGTTTTGGAGCCAAGAATTCCCACTGCTTGACGCCCTTTCAAAGCAAATTTTGGAGTCAGCCGGGACCCCGAGACTGTGGTCGAACTGACACAACGTCATGCTTTATTGTGGCCTCTTGCCTTGGGAATTGTCGGCTCACAACCTCTGAATCTCCGTCTTTACAACTGCAACGGCCACCTCCAATCCAACGGTCGTGGACCTTCCGCCTGTCATATCCTTGGCATGCACGTTTGCCGGTCTTCTCTGGAGTCAGCGTCGGTAGTGTCGTAGCAATGACATCCGACAAGGAGCATGCAGGTTTTCTGGCGTCCTGTGGCGTTGACAATGACGCCCACGGATCCAACTTCAAAGCTTTTTTCGCGAGTGGCGTGTCAGTGCTCCTGTGACGTTTTGCTGGCTGACTTCCATCCCAAGCACCCACCCACGGGTCCATCCACGGTGACCTGCAAGAACTGCAAAGGAGAAGTGCAGGCCAACTGTGACTCTGTGATCTCGTCGATGAATCGCAGGCTTGTTTGCTTATGAGCTGCGGCGAGCGCGACAGAGACCCCTGTGACCACAGTTTCATGTCAAGCCTTCGACTGATTGTTTCGACTGTTTGTGAGCACACTGCAACTCGGGACCACTGAGCTCGAGCACATCGAGTTCTGTGCTTCCTCACAAATCTCTCTCTCCTCTGTTGCCGCATGACGCCTGATGCCAGTGAGGTCGAGCGCATCGACACTCAAGACTTGCAGGCCTGTAGCTGCGGAACGCACCAGGCTCTGAGCAGAAACTCAAGATTCCGGATCCCGAAAAACCTTCAAGCTGTGACCGTTCGCATCTCACATTGCCCGGTGGTCACGACCCTGTAACTCCTGTGACACGTATTAAGACTTGCAAGCTTGTCACTGCAAAATGCACCAGACTCTGAGCAGAAACTCAAGGTTCCATACCCCAACGCCAAACACCTTCAAGCCGCGACTGTCAGCAGCTCACTCTGCCCATTGGCCATGACCCTGCAACAACTGTGACAATCAAGACTTGCAGGCCTGTCATTGCGAAACGCACCAGGCTCTGAGCAGAAACTCAAGATTCCGGATCCCGAAAAACCTTCAAGTTCTGACCGCTCGCGTCTCACATTGCCCGTTGGTCACGACCCTGTAACTCCTATGACACGTATTAAGACTTGCAAGCTTGTCACTGCAAAATGCACCAGACTCTGAGCAGAAACTCAAGGTTCCATACCCCCAATTTGGCCAAACACCTTCAAGCCGCAACCTTCAGCATCTCACTCTGCCCATTGGCCATGGCCCTGCAACAACTGTGACACTCAAGACTCGCAGACTTGTCATTGTGAAACCCATCAGACTCTGACAAGAAACTCAAGATCCCCAAAGGCATGAATGTTGGTCTTGCCCTTGCCACTGTGGCTCTTGTGACACAGACTTGCAAACCAGTGACTGTGTCCGACCCTGAGAAGAAACAAACGATCCAAAAAACCTTCTGTGTCAGGTTGTGACAGTCAGCGTTTTTGTCGCTCGTTAGTCATGACCCTGCAACTCCTATGACATCAGATTTGCAAACAAACGGTAAAGCACACCAGACGTGGGCAAAACAAAATCAAGATACAAAGGAACATCAACCACAAGGGGCTGTTGCACGTAAGACATGCAGGTGCTCAAGACACTCGAAACATTCCTATCGTGTCAAAACCAATAGCCCGCCAACCCATGGTGGGCTGCTGCCAGTGTTAAGATGACTTGCTTGGTCATCCAAGATGGACTCCAGTAACACTGTGGCACCGGTGCGCAATCAACACAGAGCTGGACTGCCAATTGACACGGGGTGCCTTGCCCTTGAACATTGACCTGGCGCATGCGTGGCACATGACACGGAGCAGATACTAAGACAAATAGAGTTTTAAAGGGTTTGCTCTTTCCTAAATTTTGGTCGGCCGGAGACCCCCAAATTAGGCAAGACCTTGGCCAAGGTCTTGCCTAAAATCCTTGTTTTCAGGGGGTCTTGCCTCCCAGCCGGCTTTGCTCTTGGATAGGACTTTGGCAAGACCCCCTGAAAACAAGGATTTTAGGCAAGACCTTGGCCATTCTCTTGCCTAAATCGTGGGTCTCCGGCCGGCCAAAATTTAGGAAAGAGCAAGCCCTTAAAACCTCAAGAGCGCCG
>Ga0194118_10006898_pt1 | contig 11122 bp, 13 predicted proteins | sample TA2MahsurfametaG_2_FD_148662 | JGI IMG/M metagenome (GOLD analysis project Ga0194118, IMG submission 148662) | Freshwater microbial communities from Lake Tanganyika, Tanzania - TA2015013 Mahale N5 surface | ecosystem: Environmental > Aquatic > Freshwater > Lake | place: Tanzania: Lake...
CCCTAGCCAGCCAATCTTCCAATCTAACTCCCCGTTTTAGATTGGCCAACGTGGGGCGGGTTACCATCTCTTCTACAAAAACTTGGTAGGTCTTTTCAGCTCCGTGGGATGGGTGGCTTGTCTGTTGGGCCCAATCGCCATCATTGGTGAGAAGAATCAGTCCTTCACTCTCCTTATCGAGGCGGCCCACATGAAAGAGACGATCAGAGCGATCTTGAAAGTAATCCCCAATGCAGCTCCTTCCTCGATCATCTGACATAGTGGACAAAATGCCTTTAGGTTTATAAAACGCAATGTAAGTCTTGGACGAAACTGTCCTGATTGGCTTATTATCAACCTCAACTTGAGTCTTTAACGGGTCTATTTTGCTTCCCAGCACTCGGAGCGTCTTTCCATTGACCTTTACACGACCACCCTCGATAAGTGCTTCGCATTTGCGACGGCTTGCAACCCCGGCGTCTGCTAGGAATTTCTGTAATCGGATCTCCGCCACCCGCGGAGTCTACGGGCAATCAATCAGCGAGAGATGCAATAACCTCGTCCAAGCCATCAACATCGGGCAAGAAGGGCGCGAGCGCCGGCAGATCTTCCACTCGATTGAGTCCAATCCTTTCAAGGAAATAGTTCGTAGTCCGATAGAGAATTGCGCCGGTTTCGTGTTCAACTCCGCACTCCTCCACGAGTCCTCGGTTAACAAGGGTCTTCATGACCGCTTCAACATTAACGCCGCGAATGGCCGATACCCGGGCGCGGGAAGTTGGCTGGCGGTAGGCGATAACAGCCAAAGTCTCGAGAGCCGCTTGAGTTAGCTTTGCTTGTTGGCCGTCTAGGACGAACTTCTCAACTAGTGGTGCTAAATCTGGGTGGCTATAAAAGCGCCAGCCTCCGGATATCTGCTTCAGCTCGAAACCGCGCCGCTCGCGCTCATATTCTGTGGAGAGCCGCAGCAGCGCCTCCACTATCTCCTCAGTGGGACGTTCGATGATCTGGGCTAGAACAACCTCCGAAAGAGGCTCCTCAACGACCATGAGTATTGCTTCTATTGATCTCTCCAGCTCGCGTTCAGACATCTTGGCCCTCGCCTTCCACCTTGATTGGTTGATCAAACTCGTCGCTCACGCTTACTTCCCCGGCCTCACTTCCGGTCCAGGTTATCTGCAACTCCCCTAACGCGATTACCTGTTCAAAGCGAATCTGTGCCTCTCGATAAAGCTCTAGGAGAGCTAAGAACCGAGCTACCACTACCAAGGTATTTGGTGCATCAGAGATTAGAGAACGGAAAGTGGCGCTCTTTTGACGCCTTAAGAGTCCCACAAGTTGGCTAGCTTCAGCCGCCACGCTGACCATGGGAAGGTGTAGATGCGCTGTCGAAAGCGTTGGGAGGGTTTTGGGGGTCAAGACTCGATTGGCAATTGCGGCAAAACGTTCTGGGCTGACTCCAATTAGCACTTCTGGGAGGAGCGTGGCAAAAGCTGAATCCAAGGCGACGCTCCGCGGGAAGGTTCTCTCCTGTAGTTCGATTCGTCGTTCGAGAATCGTTGCAATCTCCTTGAACGCTCGGTACTGGAGTAAGCGAGCGAAGAGAAGATCTCGAGCCTCAAGTAGTGCTAGGTCGGCTTCGTCATCTACTTCACCAGAAGGCAGTAGCCGTGCAGCCTTCAGATCAAGGAGGGTTGCAGCCACGACAAGAAATTCAGTTGCATGATCAAGCTTCCAACCCGCCTCAGTACTTTCCAGGGCCTTGATATGAGCTATAAATTCATCAGTCACAGTTGCGATTGCAACTTCCGTGATATCCATCTTGTGCCTCGAAATCAGCTGCAAGAGGAGATCAAATGGACCGTCAAAGTTCTCTAATTTGACCGAGAAACCGCTTATCCGCCCCTCACCTTGAAAAGAAGTCTTCGGTTCGGGCGTCGCTGAACCTAAAGTTTGAGTTGAGAGTTCAACGCTTTCACTTGTCATAGCGCGATAACTCTACGCGTGTCGCTCCGAGATTCCGAAACCATCTGCGTAAAGTCGCGCCATGGCAAAAAGTGCTTCAGAGATTTCTCGTTTGAACGCTAAATCGACAATTAAAGGCGTTTCAAAGAACAATAGTGAGATTGTAACTACATCATCGGTCTTGAATCGACCAACTCCAATCTTTCCTGAACCTCTACAGCTAACGACTCACGGTGACGCTCAGGTCATCTCTGTTGTGAATCAAAAGGGTGGAGTCGGAAAAACAACCACCACAATAAATCTTGGCGCTGCCTTTGCTGAACTTGGTCGCCGCGTCTTACTGATTGATTTTGATCCGCAACATTCGCTCTCTGTCGGATTAAATGTTTCAACTAGGGAGATTGAAGGCTCCATCTACGACTTGATGATGGATGAGTCGACCAAGATCGATGATTTCTTACTTAAAACAAGCGTTCCCGGAATGGATATGGTTCCGGCGCATGAAAACCTCGCTGGCGCAGAAGGTGGTTTAGTAAGCGTAATTGCCAGAGAAAAGATTTTGAAGCGAGTACTAGATCCGGTCCGTGATTTCTACGATGTGATTCTCATCGACTGCCAACCCTCACTTGGGCTACTTACCGTTAACGCTCTCACGGCCTCCAATTGGGTTTTAGTTCCACTTGAATGTGAGTATTTTGCGCTACGCGGAGTTGCGCTGCTTGACGACATCATTAAAAAAGTTCAAGTAAATACAAATCCAGATCTCAAACTCCTAGGAATCCTCCCCACCATGTTTGACCGCAAAACGGTTCATAGCCGTGAGGTGCTAGAGCGAATTAGCGAGGCTTTCCCAAATAAGATCTGTGACACCACAATCGCGCGCACTGTTCGTTTCCCTGAGACAACGGTCGCAGGCGAGCCAATCACCTCTTACGCCAGCTCCTCTGTAGGAGCTGCCTCTTACCGTCGTTTAGCTCGTGAGTTAATTTCAATTGGAGGTGTCCGATGACGCGTCGCATTAGTCTTCCCGGAGCAGACGAGCTCTTTCGTAAGACAACTCTGAGCGCCGTCCCAGATCAAGTTGAAGGTGTTGAGGAAGTTGTTCACACCAATCGCCCCACAACTGCAACCGTCGCTAAATCTCAACCGAAGAACCCAACCGGCGTTAGACAGACTCCAAGAAGAAAGCCGACGGGACTCGATAAAGGACCATCAGGGCGAGAGAAGCACGATGAGAAGATAACTGTTTATCTCTCACCAGAAGAACTCTTCGATCTTGAGCAAGCACGACTTCATCTTCGTGGAGATCTTGGATTAGCTGTTGATCGCGGTCGAATAGTTCGCGAAGCTCTCTCGATAGTGATTGCCGATCTTGAGGCGAAGGGCGATCAATCAATAATTGCTCGAAGATTGCGCGGTCGGTAACGCAAATTAATTCGCTCTAGATCAATTAGCTCTGGATCAATTAGCTCTGGGGTGAGCCGAGGCATAACTCTCGCGAAGTTTGTCGATTGTGATGAGTGTGTAGATCTGAGTCGTGCTCACAGATGCATGGCCCAATAGTTCCTGAACCACTCTTATATCTGCTCCCCCATCCAAAAGATGAGTTGCGAAAGAGTGTCTAAGTGCATGAGGAGATACCCGCCCACTAAGACCGCTTCTCTCCGCTGCCTCTAAGACGATATTCCATGCGCTTTGGCGTGATATTCGTCCACCTCGGTGATTCAAGAAGAGCGCTTTTTGGCTCCCTTTGAGAAGAGAAAGGCGAAGTCGGACTAGATAATCCTCTACCGCCTTTCGAGCAAAGCTTCCCATTGGAACCATTCGCTCCTTTCTGCCTTTGCCAAAAAGTCGAATGGTGGTTATCTCTCCATTTGAACTCTCCACTCGCCTCACATCATCAACATTTAATGAAATGACTTCACTAACTCGCGCGCCAGTGGCGTAGAGCAACTCGAGAATTGCACGATCACGAATTCCCATGCCTTCTAGAGGCGGCGCGGAAATTAGACTTTCGATCTCTGCAATCGTGAGCGCCTTAGGAAGTCTCTTCGGGATAGTCGGAGGAACTAATTCGCGCGCAATATCCTCGAGATTTCGATCCTTCCCAAGGAATTTATAGAAAGTTCGAATCGCAACTGTTGAACGGGCAATACTTGCTTCAGCCAGACCCTTGGCCCGCAATTTTGATAGAAAGTCGACGAGATCAACGCTCTTAGCGGTTGCAAAGTTCAATTTTCGCTCATCTAGAAACTCACCTAGTTTGAGCAGGTCTCGCTGGTAAGAGGAGAGAGTATTTTTGCTTAGCCCGCGCTCAACACCAATATGGCTGATAAAACTCTGGATTAACGCCCTATTTTCCACGGTTAATAGCAGCTTTAATCAGGCCACTAAAGAGCGGATGCGGTCTAGTTGGCCGAGATCTAAATTCTGGGTGCGCCTGTGTGCCTACGTAGTATGGATGTACATCTCTTGGTAACTCAACGAACTCGACAAGAGACCCATCAGGAGATATTCCACTAAAAATCAGACCAGACTTTCCAATTTGCTCGCGATATTCGTTGTTAACTTCATAGCGATGTCGATGTCGTTCTGATATCTCTTCCTTACCGTAAACCTCAGCGACAATAGATCCTTTGCTTAGTAGCGCTTTGTACAGCCCCAGGCGCATCGAACCACCCATATCGGCCTCGCCAGCAACTATCTTTTCTTGACCTACCATGGTTGCGATTACAGGATGTGGCGAGGTTGGTTCAAACTCCGCCGAATTGGCGCCTGCAATTCCTGCAAGATTTCGCGCCGCTTCAATAACCATGCATTGAAGTCCCAGACATAAACCGAGGGAAGGAATCAAGTTCTCCCTAGCGAACTTGAGAGCGCCAACTTTTCCTTCGATACCTCTTACGCCAAATCCACCTGGGACACAGATGGCATCAACATCACCAAGCTGTTCTTTTGCTCCCGCAGCGGTTTCGCATTCATCACTTACAACCCATTTAATCTCGACTTTTACGTTATTTTCAAAACCGCCGGCTCGAAGCGCTTCGGTTACAGAAAGGTAAGCATCTGGAAGATCAACATATTTCCCTACCAAAGCAACCTTTACGGTTCTGGAGGGATTGTGAACGCGATTTAAGAGTTGATCCCACTCCCCCCATTCCACGTCGTGGAACGGAAGGCCCAAGCGACGGACGATGTAAGCATCTAGTCCCTCTCTGTGCAGGACTTTTGGAATGTCATAGATGGATGGCGCATCAACGGCGGCAACTACTGCTTCTTGGTCGACATCGCACATTAATGAGATCTTCTTCTTAACGTTAAGTGGAATCTCGCGATCTGATCTAAGAACCACCCCGTCAGGGCTGATACCGATTGATCGTAGCGCTTGAACTGAGTGTTGGGTGGGCTTTGTCTTGAGTTCGCCCGAGGGCCCGATGTAAGGAACTAAGGAGACGTGAAGATAGAAGACATTTTCTCTTCCTACCTCCTGCCGAATCTGTCGAGCCGCTTCCAGAAATGGAAGGGATTCGATATCTCCTACAGTTCCGCCAATCTCGGTGATTACGATATCAATTTCAGGCGTCGCCATTGCGCGGATTCGATCTTTGATTTCGTTAGTTATATGCGGAATAACTTGTACAGTATCACCGAGATACTCACCACGACGTTCTCTAGCGATTACTCTGGAATAAACCTGGCCGGTAGTTACATTTGCCGATCCATGGAGATTTGTATCGAGAAAGCGCTCATAATGTCCGATGTCCAGATCTGTTTCCGCGCCATCGTCGGTGACGAAAACTTCACCATGTTGAAAAGGATTCATCGTTCCGGGATCGACATTGATGTAAGGGTCGAGCTTCTGCATGGTTACCCGAAGGCCACGCGCTCGTAACAATCTACCGAGGCTGGAAGCTGTGAGGCCTTTGCCGAGACTTGAGGCGACTCCGCCGGTGACAAATAGATGCTTCGTCACATGAGGGGCGGTCATGGAGCACTAACTTATCACCCACTTACCCTTTTACTAAATCAAGCAATTCTCTAGCGTGATCTTGGGCGTGTTCGGAGTCCTCAAGGCCAGAAAGCATTCGAGCAATCTCGCTCTCACGTTCGCTACCCTTCACAAGCGTTACCGATGATTCGGTAATGCTCCCGTTTGAATCCTTAAGAACCCGTAAATGGTTATCACCCCAAATAGCTACTTGCGGTAAGTGTGTAACAACAATTATCTGGGCGCTCTTTGAAAGACGCTTCAATCGCTTACCGACTTCAAGCGCTGCTTTGCCGCCGATACCTGCATCTATCTCATCGAATAGGTAAGTTCCACGCGGTGAAGTGGCTGCAACAACTACCTCAAGCGCAAGCATCAGTCTAGATAGCTCACCGCCACTTGCCGCCTTTGAGATCGGCAAGAGTTCTCCATCAACATGAGCAGTAAAGAGCATTTCAATTTCATCATTTCCAAATCGGTTCAATCGGTTTGGTGGAATTAGCTCCAGATCTCCTTCTGTAGCGAGCGTTTTCGTCACCTGGCATTGAAAAGAAGCGCTTGGCATCGCCAACTCTCGAAGCTCCTTTGTAACCTCAGCGCTTAGCGCCGAGGCATGTTTTCTTCGCGACTGAGAAAGAGCTCTTGCAGCCTTTACTACTTCTGAGAAAATGGCGCGCTGCTCCACTGATAGTTCATCAACGCGACTTTCGCCTCCGGTTAAATCCTTCATGCGAGCTTTTGCAAGTTCGGCGCGCTCAAGAGCGCTCGATAGCGCTTCTTCTAGCCCGCTTCCGGTTCCAAACCTCTTTGCAAAAGTTCTAAGAGCCGCCCGTCGATTTAGTAGTTCCTCTAATCGAGCTGGATCAGCAGCAAGGTTTTCGAGAAAACTCCTTAATTCACTGGCTGCATCGGTCACCTCAAAATAAGCGTTCTCTATATTGGCGGCAGCGCTATCGATTACGGGGTCCTTATCGCGGATGGCTTGAAGTGCCCGACGGGCCGTTCCAATAGCGGTATTTGCACCGCTCTCTTCACTATCAATGGCTTCTAACACTGTCGATAGCGCAATTCGAATATCTTCCACGCTCTCCAGTTTTCGAACCTCCATATCGATGCTCTGGAGTTCGTCTTGGAGTGGCTTCAATTTGGCAAATTCCGCGAGCAGTTCTTGAAGTTCGCCGATCTCTCGCTCTCGATCCGCTAGCGACTTACGGAGTCCGTCGATTCGAATTGTGATCTCTTCATACCGGGCAAGGGCTAATTGATAGGAACTTAGAGCTGATTCGATCTCTTTGCCGCCGAAGCGATCCAATAACTCGCGTTGACGTTGCGCCTTAGAGAGTTGTAGCGTGCCGTGTTGTCCATGAATCTCAATCAGCTCTGTGGCAAAAGATGCAAGTACGGAGGCGGTAGTGGTGATGCCGCATAGCGTCGCCCGACTCTTGCCTTCCGAATTCAAAGTGCGGGCAAGAAGGAGCGAGCCATCATCTAACTCAACTTCATGCTCTTCAACTAGGCTCCTTAGAGACTCGCTCTTGGAATTTGATGCGCTAAATCTTCCACTTACAATTAATTGCTCCGCACCTTTTCGGAGCAGATCTGAATCCGTCTTTCCGCCCAGAACGAGGGATAACGCCGTAAGCACCATAGTTTTACCTGCGCCCGTTTCGCCAGTTATGACGTTTAATCCAGGGGCAAACTCGATCGTCGCGTTATCGATTACTCCAAGCCCTTTGATGGAGACCTCTTCCAGTCGAGTTCTTCCCTCTCGACTCGTCTCACTCACCTCGCCAACCATCAACTGGGAGCTTGAATTTCGCAACCAGGCGATCAGTGAAGGCGACATCATATAAGTGCGCAAGGGATACGAAACTCTTCACGCTGGTGAGCAAAATTCTGTCGCCCTCTAGAAGTTGAAATTTACGGAGGCCATCGGCTGATAAAACTCCGCTATCACTCTCAACATCTATTGCAATCTCTGAGTCAGGTGAGACAACCATTGGGTCAGAGAAGAGCGCGTGCGCTGCTAATGGAAGGAGCACTAACGCTTCAACGTCTGGCCATACGACAGGGCCACCGGCTGAAAATGCGTAGGCGGTTGAACCAGTAGGGGTTGCACAAATCACTCCATCGCATCCCCAGCGCGAAAGGGGGCGATGATCAATCTGTACAAAGAGTTCGATCATCGCTTCGGTATTCCGCTCTACCGTAACTTCATTTAACGCCCATCCCTCGGTGATTGTGGACTCACCGCGAATAACTCTGTAGGCGAGGGTCATCCGTTTTTCAAATTTATAACTTCGATTCTTAATCGCAGAAACAAGTTCAGTTACGGTGGGTTTCTTTATCTGGGCAAGAAATCCGACATGACCTAAGTTGATACCGAGTACTGGAATATCCGTGCCATGTGCAATCTCAGCGCCACGCAAAATTGTTCCGTCGCCGCCCAATACAAGTACTAATTCATGCTTTCTAATACTCTCGCGAATCTCTTTATTGCTCTTTGACTCCACTCCTGGGATAGAAACCTCAGTCGCCGACCAAACGCTAATCTCTTCTTTATTGAGAGCGTTCACAACTTCGCCAGCAAGGCGATGTGCTTCAGGGCGCGAAGGATGCAAGACGAGGATGATGCTGCGACTCATCTACATCGGTCCTTTCGCTACGGCGTCCACGACTTCGGTTTCGTCCGGAGCCGGCGCTCCGCGTCTTAACCAGAGGAAATATTCCACATTTCCCGAAGGTCCGGGGAGAGTACTAGCAGTTACCCCCAAGCATCCGATTCCTAGTTCAAATGCACGCTCGGCCACTTCCAAAACCGCACTGACTCGCAATTGTGACTCTCTCACGACGCCACCTGAGCCGAGCCTCTCCTTACCCACTTCAAATTGTGGTTTGACCATCAGTACAAAATCCGCCTCCGAAGTAGCAAGTGAGATCAAAGCCGGGAGTACTGTCTTCAGCGAGATGAATGAAAGGTCGGCCACGACTATCTCAGCCGGCGGGCCAAACTCTTCTATTTGCATTTCCCGAATATTTACTCGATCGCGAACTTCAACACGTGGATCTTGCTGAAGCTCCCAGGCAAGTTGTCCGTAACCGACATCTACTGCAACAACGCTCGCTGCGCCTCTCCTCAGTAAGACATCAGTGAATCCACCCGTAGACGCGCCAGCATCAAGGCATCTTTTACCCATAACGACTATTTCGCTGAAGTGATTGAGTGCTCCCTCGAGCTTAACTCCTCCCCGCGAGGCAAATTCATCAACGGGAAGATTCACTGTAATCGAGTCTTCAGTTGCGACCCGCGTAGCAGATTTAGTTGCAGGCATTCCGCCAACCTTCACAAAGCCACGTTCAATCAGATCTTGGCCGTGTTCGCGGGAACGAGCAAGGCCTCGACGAACCAATTCGGAATCCAACCTATTTCGCATACTTTCCCTCAACTTCTCGAAACAGCTTCAATACTTAAGACTCAGGTGAAAATGTTCTTTTAGGAGTTGGAAATACCTTCAACCGATGCGAGCGCTTCGGTCAAGTCTCGATTCACTTCCTCAAACTTCACACCATGCTCCTCAAGAGGAGATAAACCAATTTCATTAACCTTCCGCCTTATCTCAGTTATCCGAGCGGCGCTCTCTAACGAGTTATTCTGTGAACTCATTATTTGCCCTTCTTGTTAACGGCTTTAGCGCTCTCAGTTTTCGTGACGCTAGCTTTCTTCTTCGCAACTGGCTTCTTCTTAGCGCTAGCAGCCTTACCCTTTATCAGGGACTGTAGCTCCATAACTTCGCGCTCTAACCGCTTCAAATCACTTGCTTTAGCAAATCCCATCCGGGATACATTCTTCTTAACTTCCTCTTCAATCTTCACTTTGAGCGCCTCACCGCTCTCGCGCGCCCAGGCATTAAGGGCTGCCGCCACTTCTTGAGGGGTCTTCTCCCCGCTACTAATCTTGGTGAGGTATGTGCGTAAGGCTGAGAAAAGATCATTTGCCATAGCGAAACGGTACCTAAATTCGCTCTATTTCGCGCGCTTCGACCTGCCAACGACTTGCGATGCCGGTGCTGCTTTTCCAAAAGCGCCTTCTTAGTACTCCCTTTATGCCAATCCACTCGTCGGCTTCCAGCGAGAGTGCGCGTTTGCGAAGGTTTGCCTTCCAGACAGCCACATCAAGTGTGTCTACACCTTCACGATCATCTCGATCAATTATCAATCTAAATTCTGCAACGACATCACCACTGGGCAAGGTTTTCTCAGATGGTTCCCCGCTAACCCGACCCGCCAACTCGACTCGATTCTTGTAACTGGCGCTTTTGCTCTTCATCACATTCCTCCACTCAATCGATTGGTAAACAAGGGAGGAATGATTAGCTACAGATTGAGTTACTAATCCACATCAATTTCTGGCTGTGGATATCGAGCCAAAAACTCTTCTGCATTGTCCTTGCGGCCAGCTTTAAGCAACGCTTCGTAATAGCTCTTTCGCAACCTTCTACTCCAGGCAGGATCGCTCTCGTTGAGCTCCTTACACTTAAGAGTAAGAACGGCTGCATCAAATTGTCCTAAAGATGCCCGGGCGGTTGACGCGGCGATGCGCATCTCGACTCGCCCAGCCTTGCTTAACTTAGATTCCGAGACTGCTCCTGCAATTTCAAGGGCTTTTCTCGCATTCCCCAGCGCGGCTTCGCATTGGGCAATAAAGGGCTCTAGCTCTATCGAACCCGAGATGCGACTTGCTGCTCGTAGTTCTTTAAGCGCCTCCTTGTAGTGTCCAGCTCGTACCGCAGCGACGCCTGCTCGCTCTCGGACGAAACCTAATCGGCCAGCGCGAAATGCAATCTCTTTGCCATGTAAGTAGGCGCGCTCTGGATCGGTTTCAAGAAAGCGCTCTAGGGCAATCAGATGTCGGGCAACGCTCTTTGCATTACTAGGAGTTAGCGATGCAATTTGATATGCAATCTTCTTTTCAAGTTCTTCTCCGGTGATATCTGCGGGAACTGATGGAGTTTCAAAACTTCGTTGGCGACGTTCTTCATCTTCTGGCATCGCCTTTTTAAAAGAGGGACGATCTAACCTTGGTCTCTCGGATCTCGGCATATCTGACCTTGGTCTCTCAGATCTAGGCCGATCTGATTTTGGCCGATCTGATTTTGGTCGATCTGATTTTGGTCGATCTGATCTGGGTTT
>Ga0194118_10006908_pt1 | contig 11105 bp, 10 predicted proteins | sample TA2MahsurfametaG_2_FD_148662 | JGI IMG/M metagenome (GOLD analysis project Ga0194118, IMG submission 148662) | Freshwater microbial communities from Lake Tanganyika, Tanzania - TA2015013 Mahale N5 surface | ecosystem: Environmental > Aquatic > Freshwater > Lake | place: Tanzania: Lake...
AGAGGCTCGAGCTGGAGGTGGTGTGGTGGCAGCTGTGGCACTCGCGGCTGGTGTCGATCGCCAGCTCGGGATGGGAGGGCAGGCCCACCATCTGGGCGTTGCTGGCACCGGGGGGCACCATCGGATAGCAGTTTTCGTTGCGGCGCACCTGCACCTCAATGAAGGCCGGGCCCGGGTGGGCCAGAGCCTCAGACAGCTGCTGGCGCAGGTTGGCGCGTTCGCTGATGCGCACACCCTTCACGCCGAAGCCCTCGGCCACCTGCGGGAAGTTGGGCATGCCGCCCGTCATCTCGGAGGCGGAGTAGCGCTCGCCGTAGAAGCTCTCCTGCCACTGGCGCACCATGCCCTGCCAGCCGTTGTTGAGCACCACCACCTTCACCGCCAGGTTGTACTGGCTGAGGGTGCCCAGCTCCTGGATGTTCATCAGGATGCTGGCGTCGCCGGCGACGCAGATCACCTGCTCGCTGGGGAAGGCGGTTTGCACGCCCATGGCCGCGGGCATGCCGAAGCCCATGGTGCCGAGGCCAGCGGAGCTGATCCAGCGGCGCGGGCCGGTGTGCAGGAACTGGGCGGCCCACATCTGGTGCTGCCCCACATCGGTGGTGATGTAGGCCTTGGGGGCCAGCTCCTGCAGCATCGCCACCACTTCCTGGGGAGCGATGTCGCCCTCAGGAGCGGGCACCACCAGCGGGTAGTGCTGTTTCCAGCTGTTGATCCGCTCCAGCCAGGCTTCCGTGCGGCCGGCTGAGTCTTCACCGCTGGAGGCGCTCAGCATCGCCTCAAGAGCCTGTTTCACATCGGCCACCACCGGCACATCGGGCGTGCGGGTCTTGCCCAGCTCCGCGGCATCAATGTCGATGTGGATCACCTGGGCCCGCGGGGCGAAGCCATCGAGGCGGCCGGTGACGCGATCGTCGAAGCGGGCGCCGGCGGCGATCAGCAGATCGCACTCGGTGACGGCGAAGTTGGCGTAAGCCGTGCCGTGCATGCCCAGCATGCCCACCGCCAGGGGGTGCTGCTCATCAAAGGCACCCTTGCCCATCAAGGTGGTGGTCACAGGCAGGCGGAAGCGCTCCGCCAGCTGATGCACCTGCTGGTGGGCGCCGCAGCTGATGGCGCCACCACCCACGTAGAGCAGGGGCCGGCGGGCCTGGCGGATCAGCGCGAGAGCCGCCTCGATCGCTGTGGCCTCGGGGGCCGGGGTGGCCTTGAAGCCGGCGGGCTTGGCGCTGCCGGGCTCCACCGGGGTGTAGTCGAATTCTTCAACGCCCACGTCTTTGGGCACATCGATCAGCACCGGGCCGGGGCGGCCGCTGGCGGCGATCAGGAAGGCTTCGGCCACGATGCGGCCGATGTCGCGCGGGTCGCGCACCACCCAGGAGTGCTTCACGATCGGCAGGGTGATGCCGAAGATGTCGGTTTCCTGGAAGGCGTCGGTGCCGATGGCGGCTCGGGGCACCTGGCCGGTGATCACCACCATCGGCACCGAGTCCATGTGGGCGGTGGCGATGCCGGTCACCAGGTTGGTGGCGCCGGGGCCGGAGGTGCCGAAGCACACGCCCACCTTGCCGGTGGCGCGGGCATAGGCATCGGCGGCATGGGTGCCGCCCTGTTCGTGGCGCACCAGGATGTGCTTGAGCCAGCCGCGGCTCTCAGCCTTGTGCAGCTCGTCGTAGATGGGCAGGATCGCCCCGCCGGGATAACCAAAGATGTGCTCCACGCCGTGGCGGCGCAGGGAGTCCATCAAGGCGTAGCCGCCATTCACCCGCTGCGGGTAGGCCTGGTCGGGGGAATCACCGGCGGCGGCGGCCGTTGGCGAGACAGACGTAACGGTCACGACGGCAGCTGGCAGCACTCGATCTTGACCCAACCCTAAGGGCTGGCCCGGGGATTGGGCGGAAGCGTTCAGCGCCCCTGACCGCGGGCCGCAGCCATCGCCCGCAGGATCGCCGCCGGGTTGAGCCAGCGCCCGCCGTAGCGCACGCCCCAGTGCAGATGGGGGCCCGTGCTGCGGCCGCTCACGCCTATATGGCCGATCAACGCGCCACTGCCCACCCGGCTGCCGCTGCGCAGGGCCACCGGCCCGCTGCGGTAGGTGCCGTTCTGCACGCTGCCGCTGAGGTGGCAATAGAGATGCTCGTAGGGGCCTGATTGGATCAGGAGTCCCAGGCCACAGCGGCCGTCATCGATCACCTCCTTCACCACGCCGCCCCACCAGTTGCGGATCGGTGAGCCCAGGGGCGCAGCGATGTCGAGGCCGTGATGGGGCTCGAGGCTTCCCGAAGGACCGATGCGCTGGCCGAAGTGGCTGGTGTAGCCCGAAAACACGGCCACAGGGAACACCCCCTGGCGCCAGCGGCTATCGGCATGAGCACTGCCGGCGCCCCACAGCAGCGCCGCGGCTAGGCCGCTTGCGGTGGCCCTAGAGCAATCCCAGAGAGTGAAGCGGGCCACGGCCGCTGAGCAGCTCCAGCAGGAAAGCGGAGAAGCCGAGCATTGCCAAGCGGCCGTTCCACACCTCGGAGCTGTTGTTCCAGCCCCAGGCCCATTTGTCCTGGGGGTAGAGCTTCACCTTGGTGGGCAGGGCGGCGGCCTGATCGAGGTTCACCTCCGGCCCCTCGAGCGCGTGCTGCACCAGATTGGCCAGCCCTTCGATGAACGACGGCGTGGTGTCGAGAGCGGGTACGCGGCGGAAGTTGGTGATGCCGGATTCGGTGGCGATCTCCCGGTATTCGATGTCGATCTCTTCGAGCGTTTCGATGTGCTCGCTCACAAAGCTGATCGGCACCACCACCAGATCCTTCACCCCCTGCTCGCCCAGCTCATGCAGCGCGTCGTCGGTGTAGGGCTTGAGCCATTCCACCGGGCCCACGCGGCTCTGGTAGGCCAGGGTGAAGGGGTTGCGGTGGCCCAGCTGCTGCTCCAGCCGGTTCATGATCAGCTCGGCGCAGGCCTGGATCTCCTGCTGGTAGGGATCGCCCGCTTCCTCCACGTAGCTCTTGGGCACGCCGTGGGCGCTGAAGAACACGTGGGCTGTGCTCGGGTCGGGGCAGGCCTGGATCTCCTTGGCGATCAGCTCGGCCATGGCGCCGATGTAGCCAGGGTCGTTGTAGTAGCTGCGAATGCAGCGGATCGGCAGCCGCGCAAAGGCGGGATCGGCCTGGCGCAGGCGCTGCAGCTCGCGGAAGCTGGAGCCGCTGGTGCTGATCGAGAAGTGGGGATACAGGGGCAGCACCACCACTTCATCCACGCCATCGGCCTTGATGTCGGCCACGGCGGATTCGGTAAACGGGTGCCAGTAGCGCATCGCCACGTAGCTGGTGGCTTCGATGCCGCGCTGGCGCAGGTTGCTCTGCAGTTCGCGGGCCTGCTGCTCGGTGATCCGACGCAGCGGTGAGCCGCCACCGATGGAGCGGTAGGCCGCCTGGGATTTGCCGGCCCGCAGGGTGCTGATCAACCAGGCCAGCGGCTTCTGCAACGCCGGGTTCGGCAACCGGATGATCTCCGGATCGGCGAACAGGTTGTAGAGAAACGGCCCCACGTCCTGAATCCGTTCAGGACCGCCGAGGTTCAGCAACAGCACGCCGACCTTGGCCATGCCCAGCGGTGTTCAGATGAATGTGTCGGCGAGCGTAACGCTGCTGGCCTGCTGCTGGTTCACGTTTGGGCACCACTGGCCGTATCGCGGCGGTCTCGATAGGGTCCGCGCCATGACGGCCGCCGCCTCACCGCACCATCCCCTCGACGGGCCGATCCGCGAGTACAACGCCCAGCTGGCGGCCAGCGGCGTGAGCTTGCGGCTGGAGCGGCGCGGTCAGCGCCTGGCCCTGCGGGGGCCGCTGCCCTGCCGCCAGGGGGGCGGTCGCTTGCGGGTGCAGCGCATCAGCCTGGGCTTGCCCGCCGATCAGGAGGGGCTGGAGCAGGCCCGCCAGGCGTTGCGGCGGGTGGTGCAGCAGCTGCAGCAGCAGAGCTTTGCCTGGAGCCAGTGGGGTGTGTCCAGCCCCGTGCCCTCGCGCCAAGGGGGCCTCCATGCGGTGCCATCGGCCACGGGCAGTGCCACCGCCAACGTGGCCAGCACCGTGGCCGCCAGCGAGGTGGCTGCTGCTCTGGATCGGTTTGAGCAGGAGTTTTTCAGCGATCCCCGCCGGCGCCGCAATCCCGCCGGCAGCCGCACCACCTGGACCAGCGCTTACCTGCCCTACCTGCGCCGGCTACGGCAGCAGGCCGCGAGCCAGCAGCTGCCCCTGAGCGCTGCACTGCTCTTGGCCGTGCTGGAGAGCTATCCGCTGGCCAGCCGCGGGCGCCAGCAATGCGGCACGGCCCTGGCCGCCTTGGCGCGCGCCCAGCAGATCCAGCTGCCGCCCGATTGGGCCGATCGCGCCGGCGGCTACGGCCTGCATGCGGCCCAGTTCCGCCAGCTCCCGAGCGATCGGCAAATCCTGGAGTGGATCGACCAGATTCCCAACCCCGGCTGGCGCCTGGCCTACGGCCTGATGGCCACCTATGGGTTGCGCAATCACGAAGTGTTTTTCACCGATCTCGCCGCCCTGGCTCCAGGCGGCGACCGGGTGATCCGGGTGCTGCCCACCAGCAAAACCGGCGAACACCAGGTGTGGCCGTTCCAGCCCGAATGGGTGGAGCGCTTCGAACTGCCGCGCCTTGGAGAAGCCCGCAGCTTGTTGCCGCCGGTGTGCACCGACCTGCGCCGCACCACGCTGCAGCAGGTAGGTCGCCGGGTGGCTGAGCAGTTCCGCCGCTACGAGCTCCCCCTCACCCCCTACGACCTGCGCCATGCCTGGGCGGTGCGCACCATCCACATCGGCCTGCCCGACACAGTGGCCGCCCGGATGATGGGCCACTCCGTGGCGATCCACACCCGCACCTATCACCACTGGATCACCCGCCGCGATCAGCAGCAGGCGGTGGATACAGCCCTGGCTCGCGCCAGAGCCGCCTGAACGCGGATTCTGTTGCCAGAGTGCTGCGGTCCATCCGCTGCACCGCCGTGCCCTCTGATCAGCCCGATCGCGCAGTGGAGACGCCGCTGGATCAGGCGGCCGCAGAACTGGGGATGGGCGGTGATCTGGCGCCGGAAGCCAGCGCCGATGCCTACCGCCGCCGCATGGCCCGCCGCAAGGAGGTGCAGCAGCAGCGGGTGGGCGAGCGCAACCTCGAAAAGGGCTTGGTGCTGGTGTTCACCGGCGATGGCAAGGGCAAAACCACCGCAGCCCTTGGGTTGGTGCTGCGCACCCTCGGCCACGGGGAGCAGGTGGCGGTGGTGCAGTTCATCAAAGGTGGCTGGCAGCCCGGTGAGGCCAAGGCGCTGGAGCTGTTCGGTGAGGCCTTGCACTGGCATGCCCTCGGCGAGGGCTTCACCTGGGAAACCCAAGACCGTGAGCGCGATCGCCAGCTGGTGCAGCAGGCCTGGCAGCGCTCGCTCGACTACCTCGCCACCGCTGAGCGCAAGCTTGTGGTGCTCGATGAGGTGAATGTGGCGCTCAAGCTGGGCTACCTCGAGCTCGATCAGGTGCTGGAAGGTCTGGCTCTGCGGCCGCCGCTCACCCATGTGGCGCTCACCGGTCGCGGTGCCCCCGCCGGCCTGCTCGAGCGTGCCGACCTGGTGACCGAGATGAAGCTGCTGCGCCATCCCTTCCGCGAGCAGGGCGTGAAGGCCCAGGCCGGCATCGAGTTCTGAGGGGCCACGGCCTGAGCCGAGCGGCGGCCTCGATGCAATCGCCCGAAGGCATCGTCCATGAATCTGTACAAACCGTACGGAATCGTGGATTTATGGCCAATGCTTTGTGTCTGACGTGGCCGGCCATGGCCGTCACGGGCTAAAGCCGGCCAGCGACCGCCGAGCCTTACGCGCCGTGCTGCTCCTGAAGCACCGCCAGGCTGCTCAGCAGCACCGACAGCCCGCTCACTAGCAGGGCCCGGTGCACCATCGGCTCGCGCCAGCCGCCCGGCTGTTCCACCAGCTGTTCCACCGCCGAGAGCGTGAGCCGCGCCATCACGCCGGAGCTCCGCGGCGGCTGGGCCTCGGGCTGGGAATGGGGTCTGGAAGCACCTGCCATCGCCGTTGAGCCGTTGCCCCATCGAAGCGCCAGCGGCCTGGCTCGGCAAGGGATCTCACGCTTGCTACTGTTCGGCCAACGACTGCAAGCGCAACGGATGGCCTACCAGCGCGTGTTGCTCAAGCTCAGCGGTGAAGCCCTGATGGGTGAGCAGGGCTACGGCATCGATCCGGCCATCGTGAATGCCATCGCCAGGGATGTGGCGGCCGTGGTGGCCGATGGCACCCAGCTGGCGATCGTGGTGGGCGGCGGCAACATCTTCCGCGGCCTGAAAGGTTCTGCAGCAGGTATGGACCGCGCCACCGCCGACTACGTCGGCATGCTCGCCACGGTGATGAATGCCATCACCCTTCAGGACGGCCTTGAGCGTGCCGGGATCCCCACCCGGGTGCAAAGCGCCATTTCGATGCAGGAGGTGGCTGAGCCCTACATCCGCCGCAAGGCCAACCGCCACATGGAGAAGGGGCGGGTGGTGATCTTTGCCGCCGGCACCGGCAACCCCTTCTTCACCACCGACACCACCGCCGCCCTGCGGGCCGCGGAGATCGGCGCCGATGTGGTGTTCAAGGCCACGAAGGTGGATGGGGTCTACGACAAAGATCCCAACAAGTACCCCGACGCTGTGCGCTACGAAAGCCTCTCCTTCATGGATGTGCTCAGCGGTGAGCTCGAGGTGATGGACAGCACCGCCATTGCCCTCTGTAAGGACAACGCCATTCCCATCGTGGTGTTTGATCTGTTCGGCGCCGGCAATATCGGCCGTGCGGTGCGTGGTGAACCGATCGGCACCAGCATCCTGCCCTCGGCCTGAGCCCCTCTCCTTTTGTCTTCACCCATGGATCTCGAAGCCAGCATGCGCAAGTCGGTGGATTCCACCCAGCGCACCTTCAACACCATCCGCACGGGCCGGGCCAACGCCTCCCTGCTCGACAAGATCCAGGTGGAGTACTACGGCGCGGATACGCCGTTGAAGTCGCTGGCCACCATCACCACTCCGGATTCCTCCACCATCCAGCTGCAGCCGTTTGATGGCGGCTCGCTCGGCTTGATCGAGAAGGCGATCTCGATGAGTGATCTGGGCCTCACCTGCAACAACGATGGCAAGGTGATCCGGATCAACATCCCGCCCCTCACCGAAGATCGCCGCAAAGACCTCTGCAAGCTGGCCGCCAAATACGCCGAGGAGGGCAAGGTGGCGCTTCGCAATATTCGCCGCGATGCCATCGACAAGGTGAAGAAGCAGGAGAAGGAAGGGGAGTTCTCCGAGGATCAGAGCCGCGATGAACAGGAGAAGGTGCAGAAGCTCACCGATAAGTTCATCGCCGAGATCGAGAAGCTGCTGGCTGAGAAGGAAGCCGACATCCTCAAGGTGTGAGCTCCGCTCACATGCATGACGTGATCGTGGTCGGTGCCGGCGCTGCCGGTGCCGCTTCTGCTTTTCATCTGGCTGTCCGGGGCCGGCGGGTGCTGCTGCTGGAGGCCCAGAGCCTGCCGCGCCGCAAACCCTGCGGCGGTGGCATGGCGGCTTCGGTGCAGCGCTGGTTCCCCTTCGATCTCACCGCAGCGGTGGATCAGGTGATTGAGCAGGTGCGTTTCACCTGGTGCCTCGATGACCCGATCACCGCCGTGCTCCCCGGCGATGCACCGTTCTGGATCGTGCAGCGCTCACGGCTCGATCAGTTCATCACCCAGCAGGCGGTGGCCGCCGGCGCCGAGCTGATCGATGCCGCCCCGGTGGAGACGATCGAACGCCAAGGCGATGGCTGGAGCGTGATGGCCGCTGGCCATCGCTACAGCAGCCGCGCTGTGGTGGTGGCGGATGGCTCCAACTCGCGCTTCGCTGGCCCACTGGCCTTGGGCAACCCCAAACCCCGCTTTGCCAGTGCGGTGGCTGTGGAGCTCGAGGCAGCGGTGCCTGAACCCAACACCGCCCGCTTTGAGTTCGGCCTGGTGAAGCACGGCTTCTGCTGGGCGTTCCCCCGCCGCGGTGGCTACAGCATCGGCGTGGGCAGCTTCATCGGCAACACCAACGTTGACGCTGACGCTGTGCTCGCCCAGCTGCTGCCCAGCCTTGGCCTCGCCGCCGATGCCGGCGAACGGATTCAATCGCCGCTGCGGGTGTGGGATGGGCACTTCCCCCTGCACACCGCGGCCGGTGCCGTGGCGGTGGGTGATGCCGCCTCCCTGTGTGATCCCTTCCTGGCCGAGGGGCTTCGGCCGGCCTTGCTCAGCGGCGTGCGCAGCGCCGAAGCCCTCGATCGCTTTCTCAGTGCCGATGATTCCCGCCAGGCCGAACAGGCGTTGGCTGGCTACAGCCAGGCGATGCGGCAGCAATGGGGTGAGTCGATGGCCTGGGGACGGCGCATCGCTCAGGTGTTCTACCGCGTACCCAAGGTGGGCTATCAGATCGGCATCAAGCGCCCCACGGCACCCCAGCGCATCGCCCAGATCCTCTCGGGTGAGATGGGCTACGGCGATATCGCCCAGCGGGTGATCAAGCGGCTGCTCTTCCAGCGGGGTTAGCCGGGAGGGTTCAGCTGAATTTGGTGCAGTCCTTGAGCTGGCGCAGGCGCTTGTCGATCGAGCCGAGCAGCTCAATGGCAAACATCGGTGATTCCTGAACAGCGAAGAGGAACTTCTCGCGGTTCATCACCAGCACCTTGCAATCGCTGAGGGCCTTGGCGTTGCCGTAGCGGCGGTGTTCCGGCGTCACCAGGGCGCCGGCACCGAACACATCACCCGCCTGGATGATTTCCTGGCCGCCCTCGTCATTCCAGCTCAGTTCCACACTGCCTTCGAGCACGCCGAACATGCAGTCGCCGGTTTCGCCCGAGCTGAAGATCGGCTCACCGGCTGGTACGTCCAGCACCTCGCCCTGGCTGGCCAGGGCACGCATGGTGTCGAGTGCGTTCAACGCAGGCAACCAAACAGTGCCCCCAGTGTGGGGCAATCAGGTTAAGAACCGCTGATGGCCAGGGCTGCTCCCAGGCCGCCGCGCACATCGGCCGGCATCAAGCGGCCGTCGTGATCGGTGTCGAGCGCATCAAACACCGCATCGCTGCCCAGCCATTCCTCGCGGGTGATGTAACCGTCGCCATCGAGATCGTTGAGCAGGAAGATCTCCTGGGCGGCGTGTTGGAAGGCACTGGCGCCTTCGAGCTCGCCGAGGCGATGGGCCAGCTGGGCTTCCAGGGTTTCGATGGCGCGGGTGAAGCCGGTGATGCCCTCCTGCAGTTTTTCGGTGGCCATCTGGTCTTTGTGCATCATCGCCACAAAGCCCTCACGATCGAGATGCAGCTGCTCCTCGGTGGGGGCGGGGTTGAAGGCGTTGAGCTTGCGGGTGAGTTCGCCTTCGGTGTGGCGGAGCTGATCCAGCAGCTTCGGCGAGATGGTGAGCAGATCGCAGCCGGCCAACTCGATGATTTCATCGATGTTGCGGAAGCTGGCGCCCATCACCTCGGTTTTGTAGCCGTAGGTTTTGAAATAGTTGAAGATCTGGCTCACCGACACCACGCCCGGATCCTCGGGCCCCGGATAGCTCTCGCGGCCGGTGCTCTTCTTGTACCAATCGAGGATGCGCCCCACGAAGGGTGAAATCAGCGTGACGCCGGCTTCAGCAGCGGCCACCGCCTGGGCAAAGCTGAACAGCAGGGTGAGGTTGCAGTGGATGCCTTCCTTCTCCAGCACCTCAGCGGCCTTGATCCCTTCCCAGGTGGAGGCGATCTTGATCAACACCCGGTCACGGCCGATGCCGACCTGGCGATAGAGGCCGATCAGCTTGCGTGCCTTGGTGATCGTGGCTTCGGTGTCGAAACTGAGGCGTGCATCCACCTCGGTGGACACCCGGCCGGGCACGATCTTGAGGATCTCGGTGCCGAAGGTCACGCAGATTTCGTCGAGGGCTTCACGCACCACCTCTTCGGCTGGAGCGGCCTTGCCGCACACCTCGCGGGACTGCTGCAGGGAGCGGTCGATCAGGTTCTGATAGGTGGGGATCTGCGCCGCCGCCAGGATCAACGAGGGATTGGTGGTGGCGTCCCTCGGCGTGAACTGGCGGATGGCGTCGATGTCACCGGTATCGGCAACCACGACGGTCATGGCGGCCAGTTGATCGAGCAGGTTGGCCATGCAGGGCCCCGTGAGATGCGCTCAAACTAGCCAGCGGATCGGAGAAGAACCGCCTCTGTCACCAAGCAGTTACCCGGCCTTGGCTGACACGGGCTTGCTCGGGGGAATCTTCTCGATCACCAGCAGTGATTCGATGATCTGGCGTGCCACAGGAACGGCCACGGTGGATCCGTAGGCATTGGCTCCCTTCGGCTCGTCAACCACCACCAGCACCACGTAGCGCGGATCGTTGATCGGCAGGTGCGCCACAAAGCTCGTGATGCGTGCGCCGGCGATGTACACCCCGTTCTCGGCTTTCTGGGCGGTGCCCGTTTTGCCACCGATGCGGTGGCCGGGAATGTAGGTGCCCTTGCCGCTGCCCTTCTCCACCACGGTTTCCATCCAGTTGAGAACCGTCTGGGCGATTTCCGGCCGGATCAGTTGCAGCCCTGTGGCCGGTGGAACCGAGGCCAGATCGTCGCCCGAGCGCAGGCCACGGGTGATGTGGGGGCTCACCAGCTTGCCGCCGTTGGAGAGCATGGCGTGCAGCTGCAGCAGCTTCAGCGGTGTGAGGTTGAACCCCTGGCCGAAGGCGGCGGTGGCCGGTTCGATCGGCTGGGTGCGGAAGGTTTCCTTGGATTTCAGCTGGCCGGCCACAGCACCGGGCAGATCGGTATCGGGCTTGGTGTCAATGCCGAGGGCGTGGAGCCAGGTCCAGAACTTTTCGGGCTTCACCCGCTGCATCGCCTTCACCATCGCCACGTTGCTCGACACCTGGAGCACCGTGGGGAAATCGATCACCCCATTGCCCTTGCGGTCGTGGTTGAAGATCGGCCAGCCGCCGATGGTGAGTTGGCCGTTGTCGTTCACCTTGCCGGCAGGATCAATGGCGTTTTCCTGCAGGGCGATCGCCAGGTTGATCGG
>Ga0194118_10006920_pt1 | contig 11094 bp, 10 predicted proteins | sample TA2MahsurfametaG_2_FD_148662 | JGI IMG/M metagenome (GOLD analysis project Ga0194118, IMG submission 148662) | Freshwater microbial communities from Lake Tanganyika, Tanzania - TA2015013 Mahale N5 surface | ecosystem: Environmental > Aquatic > Freshwater > Lake | place: Tanzania: Lake...
CTGCGCTACTGGGCCAATCTACAAATGAAGGTTTATCTTCATTTTGCGTCCCCAACGGGATTTGAACCCGTGTTACCGCCGTGAAAGGGCGATGTCCTAGGCCCCTAGACGATGGGGACTAGAGGGACGAAAAGTCTATCGGCTAGGAAAGATACACGGAAATCAGGAAGAATTTTCACGCTTAACTTTGGCGGCGAAAGTAAGAATACCGAACCTTATGTTTCTATACTTCTTCCCAAAATAGATAGAGGAGAGTTGCTTGACAGACCGCAGGCATGTATTTGGAGAACCAAAATGGGTGGGAACTTTTAGCCAACAATTAAAGTTTGAATTCACGTCTCTGTTGGGTTTAGCAATTGAGCCATTTAGGTCCAAAGGCAACAAAGGAAAGAGTTACCTACACGTGGGCAGCGGGGACATCCTCATTGAAGAATTCTTGAATGTAGATTTCTATTCTCCAAAACTGATTGTAAAAAAAGCCCTAGGTAGAATTTCGAAAAATCTGAAGTTTCGTGGGCACGACTTTCGGCGCAAGCTTCCCTTTAAGGATGGAAGTTTTGAAGGAGTCTTTTCAGAGCACACTCTTGAGCACCTTGATCCTTGGCACGCTAAGCTACTTCTGAGTGAAATCAAACGAGTCTTAAAGCCTGGCTCCTATCTAAGAATAGTTGTTCCAAATCTTGAACTCTATTACCGGTTTTATTCGGGAAAAGTTCCTAATGAGGCTTTCGCTAAATTTTCTGGAGGAGCAGAAGCATTCTGGTGTTTAACGCAAAACTGGGGACATCAAAGCGTTTGGGATATTAGAAATCTCTCAAAATGTCTGGAAGAAGCTGGTTTTTCTGCAATAAAACAAGTTTCATTTAGACAGGGCTCAGACACTAACTTGAATCACGATCTCCCGCGTCGAAGGTGGGAATCACTCTACGTTGAGGCCAAGGCTTAGGACCAAATTATCTGCGTTAGAATCTTCAGAGGGGCCTTTAGCTCAGTCGGTAGAGCAACGGACTTTTAATCCGTTCGGTCTATACAACAACCCCGAACAGATCCAACTAAGAACTACAACCAACCCCTATTTCACGCTCAGAGTAGCACCAAACCCCTCATTTCGGGTGTCCAGTCATTACCCGTTACTACACCCTCCCACCCATAGTTTTTGGTACAGGCTTGGTACAGATTCGATAAGTTGTTTGGAATAATAAGGAGGGTGAATGTCAGACAGTGGATTCCCGTAACAGCTCCTCTTCCAATTAAGACTTTCCCGAAGAGATTAATCATAAAATGGCTTCATATCGCCAAGAATATTGTTACCAAAATCGTTGTGGGAGGGGGCTTTTCCGGCGCAAGAATCGTTGGAACTACTCCTAACGGCAACACTCTGTTACAACTCAACAAAAATTACGCACTTGGTCCCAAGGGGACAGTTTTAGAACTTCCTATGGACTCCGCCATTTTTAAATACGTCAGAAACTGGGGAGCTTGGGAATTAGACGAAAGTGAATTTCTTGCTCGCGGCTTAAAAGTAGCTTGTAGGAACACGTCCAAAGTGGCTTTGCTTGATATTGGAGCGAATTCTGGTCTTGTGACATTGCAGGCGATGAATCTCTCCAACACTCTTGCAGAAGTATTTCTCTTTGAACCTGTCCCAAGGCACACATCAGCAATCAAGAAAAATTTAAGAAATTTATCAAGCATTCATATAAATGAGTTTGGGCTAAGTGATAAAAATGTTGAGGCTACTATTTTCACCGAAGCAAAAAATCATGGAAATACATCATTATTAAAGTCGGTAGTTCCTGAGATTGGTATGATTTCGACTCAGATAAAGCTAGTAGAGACCACGGCATATTGCAACAAGTTCCTAAAGAATTTTGACAGATATGTCATCAAATGTGATACCCAAGGAATGGATGCACTAATCTTATCTAGAATTCCAGATTGGATTTGGAAAAAATGCGTATCTGCCATTATTGAAGTTTGGGCACTAGACGAAATAAGCAAGAAAGATGTCGAAGCCCTTCTTTCTATGTGTCAAGAATTTGATTATGTTGCTTGGCAGCCTAATAATAGGAAAGAAAAAATAGGACTCAGTGACGTAAGTGAATTCTGGTTAAGCAAATCAGGAGCTTTTAGAAATTTATTTTTGAGCAAGAATATTTGATTAGACTCAGACTTTTTCAAAAGTAACGTTAGAATTAGAGAGCCCGTTGTTACCCCCGCTATCGGGTAACTAAAAACTGCTATCTCTCGCTCAAAATTATTATCTCTGTTCCTGACCACTCTCTACCAGCAAGATATAGAGAGTGGTCAGGAACAATTAATTTTGTTAGTAGTGGCGGGGGTAGTAACGGGTAGTGGCTAGGTGTACTTAACGGGTATTACTAGGGGTATAGGAAAATAATAAATCGCGGTGACTAAGAGATTTGTAGTGTTATGGGCGGAAGAGTTTGTTTTAGAAGGTTTCTCGGTCTTTCTGGGAATTGGCTAACAAATTGAATGGATTATTAGTAAAAATTGATCATAGTTTGTACAATAACCAATCAACTTGCCACGATCTGTGGATTAAGGAATAATGTAGTTAGGTAAAATTTAATAGCTTGAGCCCGTAGCTCAGTTGGTAGAGCAAAAGACTTTTAATCTTTGGGTCCTCGGTTCGAGCCCGAGCGGGCTCACTTAGAAAAGACACTAATAATATATTCGAACATTTACTCGCTTAGATTGTTTAGTAATTCCTGAGATTTGTCTCTCAATTTTGCAAATCTTTCTATATAAGGGGTGAAGTTTTGTTCTTTACTAGCTTCGAACATATAATTTGCAAAATCGTTTAAAATTTTAGCAAGTGCTTTGTTGTGTTTTGTCTTATCTAACTTTTCGAATTCGATGTTGGTATCTCTAATTTGTATAGACAGTTTCCGGCTTAGTCCACGTAAATTATTTTCCAGCGCTCGTGGTGGAATCGGGTAATTGTCCATAGGGTGAACTAACTGTGAAGCTAGACCTGAAATATCCGCGGAGAGCCCACTTCTCATAAGCATTATTATGAGTTGTTGGCGTGCAATTTCAATATTGGAATTTGAATAATTACGTTTGAATATCCTCCTAAACCAATAACGTGTCCAATACCAAGCCTGGTGAACTAATAAAATCCAAATTCCAACGATAATCAATCCAAAAACTCCACTCGACACAAATACCAGGGTCGCTAGAAGCAAAATTGGTAATATCCAGCGGTTTATATATCTCACATTGGAGAAAGTTCCGGGATTACGACCTTAAGCAAGTGTTTGGGGTACATATTGCAATTAGTAAAAAAGCGTTAAATAGTTACTAATGTCTTCTTTGATTTGGGGGAGGCACAGTAAATAAAAGTCCTTGCGGATTGTTATTTGTTGGCATACTAAATCAAAAGACCCTCTTACCAGCTTAAACACTGGATTTAGAGGGTCTTTTCTTTTTGATTTATACAGCCCTCAGATTAGTTTTACCTCTAGTTTTTGCCAAGAACTCTTCTTCTTTACTCGTATCGACTTCCGCTGCATCGGAGAACAGGTGTAAATATACTTTTTGGCAAACTGGGATTGAGTGACCTAACCGATTTGCTACTTCAATGATGTTCAGTCCTGAGTGGATAAGAATCGATGCATTTGTATGGCGCAAATCGTACGGAGTTTGATCGGTTTTAACGACTTTTTTGAAGTACTCGTTCAAAAGCCCAGTAGCTATAGGACGAGAGGAGTTAGTACACTCGGTAAAGAGATAATCCTCCCCTTCCAGTTTTTCTGAAAGTGGTTTTAGGATTTCCACTAACTCTTGCATCAAAGGGACGTTTCGAAATGCTTTCCTCCCCCTCGCTTTAAGTTCTTTAATCACAAAAGACTCCTGGTTATCCGTGAAAGTAGATCCAGTAGTTACAGAGGCTTGCTCAACTTTTATAAATGAGGTTTTGCCCTCTTCCGAAAAATGCAGGTGTTTCTTTTGTAAAGCCACAACTTCACTTGGCCTTAATCCAGCTAACCAGATCACCGATAAGGCTTTACTGATCGTTTCCGCGTTTTTAACCACATTTTTACTTCCTGAGATATTACTTACTGCGATAGCTATCTCTCGACATTTCTCTGGCGAAAAAACCGTTTTAGGATCAATCTCAGTTGAATCCACTTTACGGGTCATCTTGACTCGTTTCATAGGGTTCTCACTGATGTACTGACTGCGATATGCGTGGTCAAGAACTTGACCAAAGGCTTGTTTCCGAAGCCTATAAGTGTCAGAGGCAACGGGTTTTTTAGTGCGCTGGATTAAGTTTAAGTTAGTGAGAGCTAGTGAAATAGCAGTGGTATCTATCTCATTTAGCTTCACAGAGGATTTGTAGATGAAGTGTTTTATGCTTTCTTCTATCTCAGTGGTTGTTTCAGGTTTATTGAGGGATAAGATGTTTTTCCGAATAACTCTAATTACAGCTGTTCGATTAAACTTATTCTTACCACGATCTCTTAGAAGCTCGTAAACAACGACAGCTACATTGGTGATCAAAGATTCTCTGGATCTTGGCGAAAGAGTCCCCCACTTCATCGCTACGAATTCTTCGGCACAGGAAACAAATGATGTAAGTGATTTTGTCCAAGACACTGGCAAGCCGGTACTACTTGAAAAATCTAACCCATCTTCTAAAGCTCTTTGAAGTCGACGATGAAATCTTTGTGCTTCGGCTTTAGTTCTAAAGGCTCTGGTCTTATGTCGACCAGAGACAGTCCATTTAACTAAATGAGGCTTGGGGCGTTTTTCGTTATAACCGAGACTAAATATGGCAACCTTGTTCATCGTTCAAACTCCGATGGAAGGCTTGATAAGAAGTCAGCCAACCAATCCTCACGGACTCTTAGATCGCCATTAGGAAGTCTTACGACTTGTGGGGCAAGTGATAAGGCTCGCCACTTATAGAATGTACTTCTGTTGATTCCTAGGAACTCACAGACTTGATTGACTGAATACCATTTATTTTCCGTCCAGTCGGCGGTGTTGTTATTGTTTATTGCTGGCATAGCGGGGATGGTGCGAAGTCCCTCGATTAATGCATTTGATTTCATATAAGCCAGCATCGGCTCACTGAGGGAGGTAACTGGCAACCCGGGCGGCAGATATTTTTGGTACAGGATTGGTACAAAGAGAGATTTGAGAGTAATCAAGCTTCACCTCTAGAAAATTCGTGCGTAAAAGGGAGTCCTTTACGTCTTTGATCTAGGGTTCAGGTACGCTCTTTTAATCCGTGGGTCGTCGGTTCGATCCCGACAGGGCCCACTAGAGTTTCTCTAGAGATTTTGGGGGTGCTTGAATCTGATGGCGATGAGAGATGTAGAAAAAAATAAAGGTGAAAAGAAGTTTGCGCTTGCTCTTTCCTTCATAGGGTTATTAGCAGCCATTAGTGTTTCACCCTTTCTGAACTTCGAGCCAATAAATCTCATAAAGCTCGCATTTACAACAATAGGTGCCAGCTATCTGCTTCCTGGTTTATTGAAGAGAATATTTAATTCAAAAGGTATGCATATTGGTATGCGGGAAAAAATTCTAGCTATTGGAGTTACGTTCCTTGTACTTATTGTTGTAAATGTCTTGCTCCACCTAGAGATTATTGTTGAAGTGTTATTTGGAGTTTTTGGTAGAAACAATGGAGCAATTTCTTACATCGCATTGCTAATAGTTTTTCTTAGCGCATTGTATGTGAGTAGCACTCAGATCCCTTCTATTACAAGGATTTTTGCTATAACAGGCAATATTGTTTTGGGATATGCAATTGTTCAGTTGATGAGTTTAGACCCAATTGACTGGACAGGCGAAGGACCCTTTTCAACTTTAGGCAACCTTAACTTTTCTGCAGCATTTATGGCTATGCATGCATCCCTTCTGTTCGTTCAAGTGTTTCTGGTTCCAAGAAATGCTTGGCATACAAGGATTTGGTTTTCCTTAGTCCTAATTGTTGAGTTATTTGTAATTTGGGAAACTACTTCTATACAAGGTTTAGCAATGGTTGCAATAGTAAGCATTCTCTTATTGATCAGAAGCGCTGCTAAACGGAGAGTATTTTTGCTCTATCCGCTTTTAGGTACTTCTTTTCTAGTTGGCATAATTTCAATTCTTGGCTCACTCGGTTTTGGCCCACTCTCAATGCTAAGGCAAGACACGATGTTATTCAGGCTTGACTATTGGACTACAGGAATTTCTATCGCGATGAGCAAGCCTTTATTTGGAATTGGAATGGACGCTTATGGCAACTTTTATCGTGAGTATAGAAACGAGGCTGCTGCAACGAGAAACTACTTCGATAGAACTGCCAACACCGCTCATAATATTCCGATAGATGTAGCGGCCGGGGCGGGAATATTTGCAGGCATATGCTTTCTAGCCTTATTAATGATTCCTGCTTATCTTTCGCTTAAAGCAATTCTCTTCTCAAGTGATATTAATCAAGTGTCGATAAGCGCTGTATCGCTGGGATTTGTATTCCAGCAGTTTGTCAGCATTAATCAGATTGGAACAGCGGTTTGGGGCTGGATTTTCTTAGGATTGGTCATCAATGCGCATAGTGCCAGCCAGCTGCCAGGGGCGCCAGAGAATCAGGTATTGCGTAAATCCAAGGGTGCGACTCTCACAGGAATTAAGAAGAGAGCAGATGGTAAGGCCTTCGCGAGCTTGCTACTGCAGGTTATATCGGTTGCCTTGGGTTTAACCCTGGCTCTGATACCACTTTTGGCAGATGCAAATTTTTCAAAAGCGGTAAGGAGCGAAGATCGCCAGGGGCAATGGCAGGTCGCAACAGGCCTGGGGGGAAACCAGTACTTAATGGAGTTTGCTCTCAAAAGCTCCGTTGCAGCCAACAACCCATCGGAGATCTTTGATCGAGCCATGGAGTTAACTAAGAGATACCCACGCAGTTATTACGGTTGGTCAGTTAGGGCAGGACTTGTAACTAACTCGAATGAAGATCGACAGAGAGCCCTTGACTATCTGCGCTTACTCGACCCTTTGAACACCGACATTCCTAAGACTCCAATATCTGACTAATACTATTTGTCCGTTTTGAGCAGATACCACGACAATTTTGAGCCATTAACGTAGTAGGGGTTGGAGGCGACGACGGTCGGCTCTGTAACGCAAACCGGTATAGAAATAAGGGGCCTTGAACCAGTGTCACTACGTAAGAAATCCGCCTCCGCAGGTCTGAAGGTCTGGACCGTAGCGGAGCTTGGTGCTTTCTACACAGAGCACCGTAGTGAGTTAGTCGCCCATGCCTCTCGTATTCTGAAAGACAGCGCTAAAGCTGAAGAAGTAATCCAAGATGCCTTGATCAAGGTCATGCTCGCCGCTCCTGAGCTTGAGTCTAAAGATCACGCCCTTGGCTACATGCACAGAACAATAGAAAACCTCTGTATCGATATCTTCCGCATCGAGGGTCGTCGTCCAAACCTTGTGGTTTTAGATGATGCCTCAGCAGAGCTTGAATCAACCTGGGTAGACAACAAAGATCATATTGATGTAATTGCCGCGGCAGATGACGCTGCAATTGTTAGACAAGCTCTTGCCATGCTCTCACCTGCAGAGAGGGCAGCTCTTGTGATGTGGGAGATGGAAGGGAGATCAACTGCAGAAATTGCAGCAGAGCTGGGTATTAAAGAATCTGCTGTTAGACATACTGTCTCAAGAGCAAGAGCATCTCTGCGCAGGGTAATGAGCGAGCTAATCGTTGATAAAGAGCGCGGTTTAACTGCCCTAGATATGCTCTCAACGACTTATAAAAAAGCAGCACAGGTCGCTAGGAAGTCAAGTAAAGCTGCCCTTTCACTAATTTTAGTTTGCTTTGCCTTTCTTGGATTTAATGCGATGCCAACAGATAGCGAGCTTCCTGTTGTAACAACTCAAGAAACTACCTCCTCAACTGAAGTAACAAGTGAGCAAGTACCAGCACTGGCCCTTGAAGCATCAGCTACCCCAGTTATTACCCCAGCTGCAATTGCTAAAGCGCAAGCTGCTCTTGAAAATGCTAAGGCAACACAATTTAACTTTGCCGGCCTTGATAAGACTGGAATCCCAACTGGATTTAGCGTTACTGACTCAACTGGCTCTCTAGGCTCTCTTTATAGAACTAGCCGCCAGCCAGTTCTTTCAGAAACCGAATTGATCATCTCTCAGATTGTTAAGACTGATTTTGGAGCTGCCAATATCTTCCTAAATCAGCAGCTGGTAAGTGACTCCAGAGGTTTTTCCTACCTCCCCTCCCTCTCTTATGGCAGGGATGGAGCCTGGGTCCCCCTAATTACGACCTTAACCATGCTTGATTTTGAGCGTCTTCTAAGTGGAGATTACCTGGTTACTGCCATTATTAAAGTAGAATCTGAGGTTGAAACCGCCACTGTGATCCCTGCGACCGCCTTCGGTCGGGATCTAGCCCAAGCTCCAAAGCAGGTCATTACCCGCTTGGTGCTAAACCCAGGAAAAACAGAGATTTTATCGCAAGCGATTTATGTAGTTGAAAAAGGAGCTAAGTAAGTGAGCTCTTATTCTAAGTTTCTCCGCCGCGTCCGGATACACGGCAGAGAATGTGGTGCAGTAGCACGTGCATTGCTCCACAGGATAGAGGCAAACCCTCTATCAGCCGCTTTGAGGAAAGTCCTTTAGGCGACTTAAGAAAGGAAAGTAATGTCAAGTAAGACATTCTTTAAGCGAATTGCTATGACAGCTATCGCTGCGCTGGGCTTTGGAATGCTTTCCATCGCTCCATCACAGGCTACTGTTCAGACCAATACGTTAACAATCGATGCAGCAACAGATGCGATTAATGTGGGCGAGACTGCAACAGCAGTTCTCACACATAACTTCGTTGGAGATGTCTCCACCGACTCTGTTCTGATCAGAGCAATCTTAACTTCCGGTTCATCAGCAAGCATCGGCGCACTAGATTTCGTAGTCACCGATAGCTCGACTAACGGAACTGCAACACAGGATCCTGTTTATGTTGCACCAACTGGAAGTGACAGTGTGGATGCTTCAGATACAACGTTTATCATGCAGAGAAACGCGGGAGGATCTGGCGCACAGGGTGCCTCGGCTGAAGGCCGCGATGTAGAGTTTGGAGAACTAACTACCCTCCAAGCAGGTCTGGTCCTTGGTATTCGCCACTCAACCAACCCTGACTCCTTCGTAGTTGGACTAAATGGTCAGACCAACGCTAGAACAACTGCAGCTTTGTATCTAACAAATGCTCAGGCTGGTACCTACGTCGTCACCATCTTTACAACTGCGCTAAATACCAGCAACACCTCAGCTGTCTCTAACACCGCAGGTCCATCAGTTACCTGGACTGTTACTGTAACTGCAGCTGATACCAAGCCAACCTCTTACACCTCCGTAGTCCGTACCGGAACTTCGGCGGCAAACACTGGAACAAGCTTGGCCACAGATAGCTCAACAACTGCCTCTACAACTTCATCTACGGTCTCTCCAAAGTTCACCATCTGGACAGACTTAAACAACACTAAGGGCGCCGATTTATCAGATAATGCTGTTGATTCGATGACTGTCACTGTCACAGGTGAGGCCTTCATCTCAGCAGCTTCTACTGAGCTGGCAAGCGGTACTGGTACCAGCTCTAGAGGCACGCTTAAGGCGTTTACGATGAATTCTGTTGCTGCAAGCTCGTCAGCTGGAAGCCCTGTTTATATCTGGTCAACAGGTACCGCTGGTACTGCAACTGTTACCATCACAGCAATCAACTCAGGCTTGACATGGACTAAGACATTTACATTCCATGGCTCAGGATCAAAGATCGCTGTTGGCACATCAATCTATAAGATTGCTCGAGCAGGTAACTTCACAACTTCAGGTATGTTCACTGTTACCTTGAAGGACTCTGCTGATCGCGCTGTTCCTGGACAGAGCCTTTCTGTCACGGTTAGCGATAACACCGTTCTTGCTTCAGGCTCATGCGTTGATGCAGTTGGTCTTGTCACTGATGGAACATATGCATGTTCTGTCACAACCGCTGTTGGTTCAACATCAGGCCAGAAGGGAACTCTGACTGTTATCTATGAAGATGCAGCTGAAGTTAAATTCTCAACCACTTACGATGTCACTCTAGGTGGAGGCGTCAGTACTGTTACATTGAAGACTGATAAGGCCACATATGAGCCAGGCGAGAAGATGGTTGTTACTGCAACTGCAAAGGATGCATCTGGCAACCCTGTCTATGACGGACTTGCTGGCCCAACCCTTTCCTCGAACAAGTCACTCGGTGGATCATTGTCAATGAACGTCTATGTCAACGGAGTTTCAACTTCGCAGACTCGTTCATCAACCACCGGACTTGTTACTACAGCTGACACGCTTTATGCACCTGCAGCATCAGGCAAGTTCCGCGTCAGTGGACTAGCCGGAGACTCAGCTTCAACTCCAATCTCAGTTGAAGCAACTGTTTCTGATGATGCCGCTACTGCTGCAGCAGCAGCTGCTACAGATGCCGCACTTGAGGCTATCGATGCTGCTAATGCAGCTACCGATGCTGCAAACCTTGCTGCTGAAGCTGCTGACGCAGCAACAGTTGCCGCTGAAGAGGCACGTGATGCCGCTGACGCTGCAACCGCTGCCGTTGAGGCTCTAGCAACTGAGGTTGCAACTCTGATGGCAGCCCTCAAGGCTCAGATCACAACTCTTGCCAACACAGTTGCCAAGATTGCTAAGAAGGTCAAGGCCTAAAGCCTTAAACCCTCTTCGACTCGAGGCCCGGCTCCCAAAAGGAGTCGGGCCTCGGTCCTTTTTTACCCCCGAAATTCAAGCTATACTTGGGCAGTTCCCAGGAAAATACGTAATTCCTTGGCACACGGCAAAGGCTTTTTCTTTGCCAGCCGCTTTAGGGAAAGTCCTTTAGACGACTTAAGAAAGGAAAGTAATGTCAAGTAAGACATTCTTTAAGCGAATTGCTTTGACAGCTATCGCTGCGCTGGGCTTTGGAATGCTTTCCATCGCTCCATCACAGGCTACTGTTCAGACCAATACGTTAACAATCGATGCAGCAACAGATGCGATTAATGTGGGCGAGACTGCAACAGC
>Ga0194118_10006924_pt1 | contig 11091 bp, 8 predicted proteins | sample TA2MahsurfametaG_2_FD_148662 | JGI IMG/M metagenome (GOLD analysis project Ga0194118, IMG submission 148662) | Freshwater microbial communities from Lake Tanganyika, Tanzania - TA2015013 Mahale N5 surface | ecosystem: Environmental > Aquatic > Freshwater > Lake | place: Tanzania: Lake Tanganyika...
AGCGCATTCATCTGGTTGTGCACGCCGCCCAAGGCCCACTGCACGCGCGCGACCGGCTGGCCGTGGCGCAGCACCTCGAAGTCCTGCGGCTCGCCGCGTGCCTCCAAGCCCGGCGACTGACCGGCTTGCGCCGGGCCGAAGCGCACGCACTCGCTCCAGCAGCCCTGGGCCAGCACGCGGTCCAGGCTTTCCTCGGCCGCGTTCACCACCAGCCGGCCGCTGCCGGGCACGGTGCGCACCAGGTGGTGGAACTGGCGCTCGATGGCCGCCAGGTCCGGGAAGATGTCGGCGTGGTCGAATTCCAGGTTGTTCAGGATGGCCGTGCGCGGCCGGTAGTGCACGAACTTGCTGCGCTTGTCGAAGAAGGCGGTGTCGTATTCGTCGGCCTCGATGACGAAGAGAGGGCGGCCCGGGGACGGGGCGGGCTCCTCCTTGACCTGCGCAGCACGCCCGGCCCCCGGGCCTCCCAGCCGGGCCGAAACGCCAAAGTTCAGCGGCACGCCGCCGACCAGAAATCCTGGCTGCAACCCCGCGTCTTCCAGGATCCAGGACAGCATGGAGGTGGTGGTGGTCTTGCCGTGCGTGCCGGCCACGGCCAGCACATGGCGGCCCTGCAGCACATGCTCGGCCAGCCACTGCGGGCCGCTGGTGTAGGGCAGGCCGCGCTCCAGGATGGCCTCCATGAGCGGGAACTTGGGCGTACCGTCCGGCAGCCTCGCGCGCGAGACCACATTGCCGATGACAAACATGTCGGGCGCAAAGCCCGGTTGCACCAGTTGCTCGTCGCTGTAGCCCTCAATCAGGGCGATGCCCAGGGCGCGCAGCTGCTCGCTCATGGGCGGGTAGACCGCAGCGTCGCAGCCGGTCACGCGGTGGCCCGCCTCGCGGGCCAGGGCCGCCAGGCCCCCCATGAAGGTGCCGCAGATGCCCAGGATGTGGATGTGCATGGGCAAATTGTAGGAGGGGCTCCCGGCTCAACCCCAGGCCGCGGCGGGCCTGCGGGGCACGGGCACAATCACGCGCCATGACTGGATCGCACGCGGGCTCACTCAAGGCCGAGATCGCCCAGGCCGCTGCCGTGATGGTGGTCGAGGAGGGGCTGGAATACGGGCCGGCCAAGCGCCGCGCCCTCAAGGCCATGGGCTTGAGCCCGCGCACCGAGCTGCCCGACAACGACCGGCTGGAGGAAGCGGTGCGCGAGCACCTCGCCCTGTACTGTGCCGACACCCAGCCGGCCGAGCTGCGCGCGCTGCGCGAGCTGGCCCTGCTGTGGATGCAGCGGCTGGCCGAGTTCCGGCCGCACCTGGGCGGGGCCGTCTGGCACGGCACGGCCACCCGGCTGTCGGACATCTATCTTCAGCTGTTCTGTGACGACCCCAAGTCGGCCGAGATCGCGCTCATCGAGCACCAGGTCGACTACGAGGTGCGCAGCGTGACGGGCTTTCAGGGCGAAACGGTGGACGCCCTGAGCCTGCGCAGCCTGTGCAAGCCGCTCAATGAAACCGTGGGAGTGCATTTGATGATTTACGACCATGACGACCTGCGTGGGGCCCTGCGGCCCGATGCGCGGGGACGCAGCCCACGCGGCGATGCGGTGGCGCTTACTCGCCTACTGGAGTCGGGTGTATGAAGCGACGCCGCTGGATCTATGGCTCGGCCGGCTTGGCGGCCGGTGCCCTCGGTGCCCTGAGCGCTTGGTGGTTGCATCTACCCGGGAAGATCCAGCCAGCCGGCGCTCACTCCCATCCGTTTTGGGCGGTGTCGCTGCAGACACCGGGCGGTCAGAGCCTGGCCATGGCCAGCCTGCGCGGCCGGCCTTTGCTGGTCAATTTCTGGGCCACCTGGTGTCCGCCCTGCATCGAGGAGCTGCCTTTGCTCGATGCGTTCCACCAAGCCCACCGCAATCGTGGCTGGCAGATGCTGGGCATTGCGATCGATCAGCCCAGCGCGGTGCGTGGCTGGCTGCAGCGCTCGCCGCTTTCCTTTCCGGTCGCCTTGGGCGGCCTTGAAGGGTCGCAGATGAGCCAAGCCTTGGGCAATACCTCCGGAGGTCTGCCGTTTTCGGCGCTTTTTGCGGGCAGCGGGGACATTCTTGAGCGCAAGCTTGGGCAGCTTTCTGCGGACGATCTGGAGCGATGGGCAGCCCGTTTGTGAGTCGGCTTCGGCGATAAAAAATCGTATCCTGGTCGAATTGATCTGCATCTGGCGTTGAATTTACGCTAAAGTGCAGCTCGGCTGAGCATGCAGCCCTCTTCTGATTGGTGCGCCATCCGCTCTCTGGGGGTGACTTCCTGAGCTTCTTTTGGGCGATACAATCGAGAAGTTATTAAATTTTTGATTTTTTTCGTATATTTTCGGCAATTTTGTAGACATTTAAAAACTGATCCGGGCAGATTAAGAGTCCGGACCTTCAGGAGTAGCAGGAATGGATTTGCGCAAGCTCAAGACCCTGATCGATCTGGTCTCCGAGTCCAATGTGTCGGAATTGGAGATAACCGAGGCCGAGGGCAAGGTCAGGATCGTCAAAGGTACAGGCGCTCCGGTGCTGGTGCAGGCCCCGCTGGCTGTAGCCCCGCAGATGGCGCCACCGCCGGCGACTGCAGCGCCAGCCGAGCCAAGCCCTTCCCCAGCCGCATCCGAACCCGCGGCGGCAGCCGGGCATGCGGTCAAGTCACCCATGGTGGGCACCTTCTATCGCGCCTCCAGTCCAGGGGGCAAGCCTTTTGTCGAGGTGGGCAGTCAAGTCAAGGAAGGTCAGACCATCTGCATCATTGAGGCGATGAAGATCCTCAATGAGATCGAAGCCGATAAATCGGGCACGGTGACTCAGATCCTCTGCGAGAACGGCCAAGCGGTCGAGTACGGCCAGTCCTTGCTGGTGATCGAGTGAGCCGGCCACGATGTTCAAGAAGATTCTGATTGCCAACCGCGGCGAGATCGCGCTGAGAATCCAGCGCGCCTGCCGTGAGATGGGCGTGCAGGCGGTGGTGGTGTATTCCGAGGCTGACCGTGACGCCAAGTATGTCAAGTTGGCGGACGAAGCAGTCTGCATAGGACCGCCGCCCTCGGCCCAGAGCTACCTCAATATGCCGGCCATCATCTCAGCGGCCGAAGTCACCGATGCCGAGGCGATTCATCCGGGTTATGGTTTTCTGAGCGAAAACGCCGATTTTGCCGAACGGGTGGAGAAAAGCGGCTTCAAGTTCATCGGCCCGACGCCCGATTCGATCCGCATCATGGGCGACAAAGTTTCGGCCAAGCAGGCCATGATCAAGGCGGGCGTGCCTTGCGTGCCTGGATCCGAAGGGGCTCTGCCCGACGATCCTGCCGTCATCAAGCGTATCGCTAAAGCAGTGGGCTACCCGGTCATCATCAAGGCCGCCGGCGGCGGCGGTGGGCGCGGCATGCGGGTGGTGCATACCGAGGCTGCCCTGATCCATGCGGTGCAGACCACCAAGGCCGAGGCTGGTGCAGCCTTTGGTAATGCCGAGGTCTACATGGAGAAGTTTCTGCAGAATCCGCGGCATGTGGAAATTCAGGTCATGGCCGACCAGCACAAGAACGCCGTCTGGTTGGGCGAGCGCGATTGCTCGATGCAGCGAAGGCATCAGAAGGTGATTGAGGAAGCGCCAGCGCCGGGCATAGCCCGCAAGCTGGTCGAGAAGATCGGTGAGCGCTGCGTTGCTGCCTGCAAGAAGATCGGCTACCGCGGTGCCGGAACTTTTGAATTTCTCTACGAAAACGGTGAGTTCTATTTCATCGAGATGAACACCCGGGTGCAGGTGGAGCATCCAGTCACCGAATTGGTCACGGGCGTGGACATCGTCAAGACGCAGATTCTGGTGGCAGCCGGTGAGAAGCTGCCCTTCAGTCAGCGGCAGATCGAGATCAAGGGCCATGCCATTGAGTGCCGGATCAATGCCGAGGACCCGTACAAGTTCACGCCCTCGCCGGGCCGCATCACCACCTGGCATGCGCCGGGTGGACCAGGCGTTCGGGTTGATTCGCACATTTACGCCAACTACTTTGTTCCGCCCAATTACGACTCGATGATCGGTAAGATCATCGTGCACGGCGACACCCGCGAGCAGGCGCTGGCGCGTATGCGTTCGGCCTTGATCGAAACGGCTGTCGAGGGCATCTCCACCAACATCCCGCTGCACCGGGAACTGATGGTCGATGCCAAGTTCATGAGCGGCGGCACCAACATCCACTACCTCGAAGAGTGGTTGTCCAAGCACCGCCGCTGAAGACCCGTCATGGCCCTGGCCGAATTGCGTCTGCTCGCCCCGGTTGACCGAGTCGAATGGCTGGCCGAAGCCCTGGAGGCTTTGCAAGCCCTGAGCGTTTCGGTCGAGGATGCCGATGCGCAATCGGATCAGGAGCAGGCCTTGTTTGGCGAGCCTGGCCTGCCGCCCCCTGAGCCTGGCTGGCAGCGTTCCCGCCTGGTGGCCCTGTTCGGCTCGGCCGAGCCGGCGGCTCAGGCGCTGCACTTGCTGTTGTTGCAAGATGAGTTTGCCGGCTGCCAAGCTCTGGGTATCGGTGAGGTGCCCGAGCAAGATTGGGTGCGGCTGACCCAATCGCAATTCGTGCCGATTGCGATCACTGACGAATTTTGGATCGTGCCCACCTGGCACGAGGCGCCCGCACAAGCACGGCACATCATCCGCCTTGACCCGGGCTTGGCCTTTGGTACCGGTTCACATCCGACCACCGGACTGTGTCTGGCTTGGATCGCAGGGGGCTTGCCAACGCAGGAGGCGGCGCCGCGGTTGGGCCGGGTGATGGATTACGGTTGCGGCTCGGGGATTTTGGCGATCGGAGCCGCACTTTGGGGTGCTGAGTCCGTCGACGCAGTTGACATCGATGAAGCGGCCCTGCAAGCGACCCGGGCCAATTCGCGCGCCAATGGAGTGGCGGCCACTGTGGGCGAGCCGGCGATGGCCCGCGGCCCCTACGACACGGTGCTGGCCAATATTCTGGCCACGCCGCTCAAACTTCTTGCCCCTCTGCTGTGTTCGATGGTGGCCCCTGGTGGGCATCTTGTGCTGGCCGGTATTCTCGAGCGTCAGGTTGAGGAGTTGCAGTTGGCCTACCAGCCCTACGGTCGGCTGCAGGCCTTGCAGGCCCGAGACGGCTGGGTCTTGATGAGCGCCCGGTTTTGAGGCCCGCGGGTGGAGCCCGCCCTACAATGTCAGCTCGTCAGGCAGGTCGAACAGGCCTGCTTTTTTTGTCTGGCCTGCTCGGCCTTGTCTGATTGCATCATCCCATGCCAGCCCTGATTTGCGGATCTCTCGCCTTCGACACCATCATGAGTTTTCCGGGGCGGTTTGCTCAGCAAATCTTGCCCGAGCAGCTGCACATCCTCAATGTGTCATTTCTCGTGCCGCAACTGCGGCGCGAGTTTGGGGGCTGCGCCGGAAATATTACCTACAGCCTGCACCAGCTCGGCGGCGTACCTCTGCCCATGGCCATGATAGGCAGCGATGGCCGTGATTACCGGCAGCGCTTTCAAAACATGGGCATCAGCACCGAATTCATTATTGAGCAAGCTGACAGCTACACCGCGCAAGCCATGATCATGACCGATCAGGACAATAACCAGATCACGGCCTTTCACCCGGGGGCGATGAGCCATGCCCATCAGACGCGTATCGAGCCCCGATCTGAGATCAGGCTTGGCATCATTTCCCCCGATGGTCGCCAAGCCATGATTGAGCATGCCCAGCAGTTGCATGCCGCCGGTATTCCTTTTATCTTTGATCCGGGTCAGGGGCTGCCGATGTTCGACGGTGCGGAGTTGGCCCAGTTTGTACAAATGGCCACCTGGGTCACCGTCAACGATTACGAGGGTCGGATGCTGAGCGAGCGTATGGGTGTCTCGATGGCCGAGATCTCCAAGCGAGTCGAAGGCCTGGTGGTCACCCTCGGTGGGCAGGGCTGTGAGGTCTGGCAGGGCGGTCACACCACCCGGGTTGAACCGGTGCGGGCTGAGCGATTGACCGATCCCACCGGCTGTGGCGATGCATTTCGCGGGGCGCTGCTGTTTGGTCTGGAGCGCGGCTGGTCCCTGGCGCGTTGTTGCGAGTTGGGCAACCGTGTTGGGGCGCACAAGATCGCTACGCCGGGTTGTCAAAATTACACCCTGGATCATTTGCGGCCTGCCTGAGCTGCGGCCTTGCCATGAAAAAAGCCCAACATCTTTCGATGCTGGGCTTTGATGGCAGAGTTACCTTACTGCTTAGGGCTTGCCGGCCGTAGGAAACGGCCAGGCGGCTTGCGGGTTCAGAGTGGTCTGAGCCGCAGGGGCAGCCGGGGCAGCATGTGCTTTCGCAGCAGGTTTCTTGGCGGCCTTTTTGGCAGCAGGTTTTTTCGCTGCTTTCTTGGCGGCAGGCTTCTTCTTGGCAGCCTTCTTGGCCGCTTTCTTGGCGGCAGGCTTCTTCTTCGCTACCTTCTTGGCTGCTTTCTTGGCAGCAGGCTTTTTCTTGGCTGCCGGCTTCTTGGCTGCCGGCTTTTTAGCGGCGGGCTTCTTGGCCGCCGGCTTCTTAGCGGCTACCTTTTTGGCGGCCTTTTTAGCTGCCGGCTTCTTGGCGGCAGGCTTTTTAGCGGCTGCCTTCTTGGGTGCGGCTTTTTTGGCCGCGGCTTTTTTTGCAGTTGCCATAGTTTTCTCCTTGATCACATTGCAAAGAGCACTTCGCGGTTGGAAGCCGCAAAGCGATTCGCAGGGTTGGGCTCACCGAAGTGGCCCAGCGCCGCGAACACGGTCAAGCAGCCCCCGCCCGCCGCGATGGCAGGTGTCGGGAGCCGCTCAGGATGGGGTTGGGTCATGCGTATAAATGCACTCGTTTTTAAGGAGTCAGTCCCAGGACAGCGCGCCGCCGGATTGATACTCGATGACACGCGTCTCGAAGAAATTGCGTTCCTTCTTGAGGTCGATCATTTCGCTCATCCAAGGAAATGGATTTTCCTCATTCGGGAATAGGGCCTCAAGGCCGATTTGGGTCGCGCGGCGGTTGGCGATATAGCGCAGGTAGCCTTTGAACATGGAGGCATTGAGCCCGAGCACGCCGCGGGGCATGGTGTCCTCGGCGTAGCGGTACTCCAGCTCCACGGCCTTCATGAACAGGCCCTTGATTTCGGTTTTGAAGTCGTTGGTCCAGAGATGCGGATTCTCTAGTTTGAGCTGGTTGATCAGGTCGATGCCAAAGTTGCAGTGCATGGACTCATCGCGCAGGATGTACTGGTACTGCTCGGCCGCACCGGTCATCTTGTTCTGGCGGCCCAGCGCCAGAATTTGCGTGAAGCCCACATAGAAGAACAGGCCTTCCATCAGGCAGGCGAAGACGATGAGTGACTTGAGCAGCGTCTGGTCAGCCTCGGGCGTGCCGGTCTTGAAGTCGGGATTCATGATCGCCTCGATAAAAGGGATCAGGAACTGATCTTTGTCGCGGATGGAGGCGACCTCGTTATAGGCGTTGAAGATCTCGCTCTCGTCCAGCCCCAGCGACTCGACGATGTACTGATACGCGTGGGTGTGGATGGCTTCCTCGAAGGCCTGGCGCAGCAGAAACTGGCGGCACTCCGGAGCTGTAATGTGGCGGTAGGTGCCCAGCACAATGTTGTTGGCCGCCAGCGAGTCTGCGGTGACAAAGAAGCCGAGATTGCGCATCACGATGCGTCGCTCGTCTTCGGTCAGGCCGTTTGGGTCTTTCCAGAGCGCGATGTCCCGCGTCATGTTGACTTCTTGCGGCATCCAGTGGTTGGCGCAGGTCGCCAGGTATTTTTCCCAGGCCCATTTGTACTTGAAGGGTACAAGCTGGTTGACATCCGTCTGACCGTTGATGATGCGCTTATCAGCAACCCTGACGCGCTTAGTCCCTTCGGCTGAGGCGCTGGTGGGGCCCGCTTTGCTTGGGGGCAGCGCGCCATCGTCAAGGAGACGAGGAGCCGGGCTCGACGGCTCCGGGGGGAATTCGACCGGGCGAGCAGGAGACCTGACGCTTTGCAAAGTGGGTTTGACTTCTTCGTCCCAGGACAGCATACGAATTTCCAATAGTGATGATTGTAGAAAGGTGTTTGATCAAAGAGAACCGATTTCTGCTTTGAAGGCATGAAACCTGTTGCTCAATTGCATCGTTCGGAATAAGAGCGAGGTCAAAAAATGAGAGGTGCTCATGATCAGACGAAGGACCCCCGCCTTTATTGACAGGCTTCGCAGCCCGGGTCATCGATGGCGCAGAACTTGATATCGGTGGCTGCGGTAGCCGTCTCCATTTGGGCGCGCGCTGCTGCTGCTTGCAAGGCGCTGGTCGCGCCTGCCGCCGGTGTCGAGGCGGAGACGGCGTTGAGTTGACCTGCCTGTACCGTGGATTTTTCAGCGTGCGTTGCGGCCATGGTGCGCAGGTAGTAGGTGGTCTTGAGGCCACGCAGCCAGGCAAGCTTGTAGGTGTCGTCGAGTTTCTTGCCCGAGGCACCGGCCATGTAGATGTTGAGCGATTGGGCCTGATCGATCCACTTTTGACGGCGGGCTGCGGCCTCGACGATCCAGGTTGGCTCAATCTCGAAGGCGGTGGCATACAGGGCTTTGATTTCAGCCGGCACCCGGTCGATGGGCCGCAGTGAGCCGTCGAAATGCTTGAGGTCGACCACCATCACATCGTCCCACAGACCCAGTCGCTTCAAGTCACGCACCAGATAGGCATTGATGACGGTGAATTCGCCCGAGAGATTGGATTTGACCGACAGATTGCCAAAGCACGGTTCGATGCAGGCATCGACCCCGATGATGTTGGAAATCGTGGCGGTGGGCGCAATCGCTACGCAGTTGGAGTTACGCATACCGTCCTGCGCAATCTTGCGCCGCAGTGCGTCCCAGTCCAAAGTGCTTGACCGGTCAACCTCCAGGAAGCCGCCGCGCTCGCGTGCCAGCAGGTCCAGAGTATCGGGCGGCAGAATCCCGCGATCCCACAGCGAGCCCTTGTAGCTCGAGTACATGCCGCGCTCACGCGCCAGCTCGGTTGACGCCCAGTAAGCGTGGTAGCAGACAGACTCCATGGACTGGTCGGCAAACTCAACCGCCTGCTGGCTACCGTAGGGAATGCGCAGTTCATACAAGCAGTCTTGGAAGGCCATGATGCCCAAGCCCACGGGCCGGTGCTTCATATTAGAGTCCCGCGCCTTTTTGACGGCGTAGTAATTGATGTCGATCACGTTATCGAGCATCCGCATGGCGATGCTGATGGTTTTCTTGAGTTTGTCCTGGTCGATCCGGCCGTCCTTGAGATGGCGCACCAGGTTGACCGACCCGAGGTTGCACACTGCAGTTTCACTGTCGCTGGTGTTGAGCGTGATCTCGGTGCACAAATTGGACGAATGCACTACCCCCACATGCTGCTGGGGCGAGCGCACATTACAGGCATCTTTGAATGTGATCCAGGGGTGGCCGGTCTCGAACAGCATCGAGAGCATCTTTCGCCACAGATCCACCGCCTCGACCTTGCGGCTGGGCTTGATTTCGCCCCGCTCGGCCTTGGCCTCATAGGCCAGGTAGGCTTTCTCGAAGGCCTCACCGTAGAGATCGTGCAGGTCGGGGCAGTCCGACGGAGAAAAAAGCGTCCAGTGGGCTTTCTCCATGACGCGCCGCATGAACAAATCCGGAATCCAGTTGGCCGTGTTCATGTCGTGTGTGCGTCGCCTGTCGTCGCCGGTGTTCTTGCGCAGCTCCAAGAACTCTTCGATGTCCAGATGCCAGGTTTCGAGGTAAGTGCAGACGGCCCCCTTGCGCTTGCCGCCTTGGTTCACGGCCACGGCCGTGTCATTGACCACCTTGAGGAAGGGCACCACGCCCTGAGATTCGCCGTTGGTTCCCTTGATGTGCGAGCCCAGGGCGCGCACGCGGGTCCAGTCATTGCCCAGGCCGCCGGCAAACTTGGACAACAGCGCGTTTTCCTTGATCGATTCGTAGATGCCGTCCAGGTCATCCGGTACCGTGGTCAGGTAGCAGCTCGACAGTTGCGAGCGTAGCGTCCCGCTATTGAAAAGCGTCGGCGTGCTCGACATGAAGTCAAAGGACGAAAGCAACTCGTAGAACTCGATGGCACGCGCTTCGCGGTCGATCTCGCCCAGGGACAAACCCATGGCCACACGCATGAAAAAGGCCTGCGGCAGTTCAATGCGCGCCTTGCGTACATGCAGGAAGTAGCGGTCGTAGAGAGTCTGCAGGCCCAGGTAATCGAACTGCAGGTCGCGCTCGGGCTTGAGCGCCGCGCCCAAGCGAGCCAGATCGAACTGCAGCAGCCGCTCGTCGAGCAGCTCGTGTTGCACGCCCCTGGCGATGAACTGAGGAAAGTACTCGGGGTACCGGCTGGACATTTCGCGCTGCTTGACCTCTTCGCCCAGGATTTCCCGGCGTATGGTGTGCATCAGCAGGCGTGAAGTGACATAGGTGTAGTCTGGATCTTTTTCGATCAAGGTGCGCGCGGCCATGATGGCGGCTTTGTATACCTCATCGATCGGTACGCCGTCATAGAGGTTGCGTTTGGTTTCTGCAACGATGGGCTCGGGCTTGACATCGGCACCCAGGCCTTCGCAGGATTCCTGGATCAGGCGGTACAGGCCGTCAAGGTCCAGGGCAACTCGCTGCTGGCCATCGGTGACATACAGCGTAGGCTGTCCGACCGGGGCGGCATTGCCCTGGCGCGCCCGCTCCTGCGTGCGCTTTTCACGGTAAAGCACATAGGCCCGCGCGATTTCGTGGTGCCCTCCGCGCATCAGCCCGAGCTCGACCTGGTCCTGCACATCCTCGATGTGAAAGGTCCCGCCGCCGGGTCGCGAGCGCATCAGGGCCTTGACCACCGCCTGGGTGAGCTGATCGACGGTCTCGCGCACGCTGGCCGACGCGGCTCCCTGTGTGCCGTGCACTGCCAGAAAGGCCTTCATCATCGCCACCGCAATCTTGTTGGGCTCGAAAGGAACCACCGCACCGTTGCGGCGGATGATTTGGTAGTTGGCGTAGGGGCTGCTGTTGGAGGCGGCTTGGGTGGCTTCGAAGGCGCTTGTGCTGGGGCTCGGGGCCGTGGCGTGGGTGGCAGT
>Ga0194118_10006925_pt1 | contig 11089 bp, 9 predicted proteins | sample TA2MahsurfametaG_2_FD_148662 | JGI IMG/M metagenome (GOLD analysis project Ga0194118, IMG submission 148662) | Freshwater microbial communities from Lake Tanganyika, Tanzania - TA2015013 Mahale N5 surface | ecosystem: Environmental > Aquatic > Freshwater > Lake | place: Tanzania: Lake Tanganyika...
TACCTGTTCCTTTCGCCAGTGTTCAATAGAACCCAAGTAAGCAGGTTTTGGTATTCTTGAATCTAAACTTTGAGCATCTTTCCAACCTTGCCAAGGAGCATAATCGGCGGGGGTTTGAGAATGAGCTAGAGCTTTTAATTTTAGCCATACTTCTTTTCCATCTTCATTCTTACATAGCTGGCCTCCACTACCAGCAATATCATTGTTCCATCCAAAAGCCATATTCCCAATGAGTTTTAACTTGAGCCGATGGGCCGCTTCGACCATTTCTTTTTCTAAAATGGCTCTAGAAACATGTACCGTTTGTGAAAAATGTAGGCTGTTGTCTGGATATGACATGTTTTTAATCCGTAAGGTTAAGGCTACGGGCGATTTATAGAGTTTATGATAATTTACCCAATAGAGGAAATCTGAATTTTATAAGCGACTTTCCTTGGTGATGGTAAGACTCCTTGTTCAGCCGTGGCCAACAAGTCACACGGGATGAAAAAGTTTCTCATTTCAAGGTGTTAATGAGGTTTTTGCTTGAATTATATTTCTCACCCCTTTACCTTGAAGATAGGTTTGAGATGAGTATGCCGACCCGGCAAAATATCTGAACCTTCTCGACGCGGCAGTGCCAAAGCCGAGAGTAAGCGTGGTATCAAAGTGCGACTAACACGATGACACCACTAACCACAACTAACGAACGAGGTTAATTATGGCTAAAGACATCTTAGCTCATACTGAGCGCATTTTCCAAGAACAGAACAAGAGAATCTCCCATAAACTTGGGCCACCAGAGGTGCGTCTCTCTTAAACACGTTCATCTGAAGGAGGCGAGGCGCTGTCTCGCTTTCCTTCCTTTTGTGTGATGTTTGAGAGAAGCTCTTCGGGTAATTCTTGTTTTTATCTGGTTGATTTTGCCTTCGCGGCAAGTTGATTCATCATGCCCAAAATCCAAATAGGCAGGCGCTCTCAAGCATTCACACTCCGACAATTATTAGGATAAGGAGACAGCGAATGATACAAGTTCTGCCTTTAGATGGGACGCCCGATGAGTACTTTGAGAGTTTCGATGAATTCTTTAAGGATATCATCACAACTGAAAACTCGAAGCTCGTGGATGATCAACCTGATCTTGGTCAAATGAATTGGAGTTTTACGATCTACCCACCGAAACGAGTCGCCGCGCTCTATGCTCACACTACGGAGCCGTGCGATGCGATGCAGGAAGCGTTGGAGGATAATCTGCCGTTGATCGAGATTTGCGCGGGTGATTATAAAAAGCCCCTGTACATCGTCTTGAGCCCCAACGTTGATCTGGATTACCTGAAGCGAAAATGGTGCATCGATTGGTGCACGTTTCATCATGTGCTGGTGAGGGAGGTGTGAGGGGAAAGGGGTTTTTAAAAGAGGGCTAAGAGGTGCTATTGCATTTCTTTTTAAGCAGGTGGCATACTCATTGTCTTTAAGATATCCCTTGATAAACAATGGAGATCTTACACAAGAATTCCTACCATAAAATGGAGAAATCTCTCACCCCCTGTTTCATTTGAAGTAATGAAACAAATGAGTACAAAATATACTACTTTTCTTGATTAGAAAGGGTAAGAGCATGAGTTAATGACTTTGCGATTTTCACTTCACCCAATAGGTTGAGCTGATTAAGAGTAGCCAATGGTTGTTTTTGTACACCCACAAGAATCGTGGAGATACCCACTTTGCTACATCGTAAGAAAAATTCCTCCAAGGCACGTGCACCTGACGCATCGATGAAAGGGACATTATGCATTCTTAAAATGAAGGTACGTGTTTGTCTCTGAATTTGGTTTAAAATATCATTTAAAATGGTTGTAGCGCCGAAGAAAAAGGGTCCGTTGATTTGAAAAACTTCAACGCCTTCGGGAATAACGTTATGAGGGACGGTCTCAATGACGGCATCAAAATCGTCTTGGTCTTCTTGGAGCAGGGGCAGCCCATACTTGAGTTCCGTTACATCACTCATTCGCTTCATAAATAGGAATGCTGCAAGCACAACGCCGACTTGAATGGCAATGACAAGATCTGCAAATATCGTTAATAAGAACGTTGTAAGAAGGATGGCGCGATCACTTTTTGGCGCATGCATAAGATAGAGGAAATGCCGAGATTCACTCATATTCCAAGCAATAATCATCAGAATCGCCGCCAGGCTTGTTAGGGGAATCCACTTAGCAAAGGGAGACAAGATCATAAGAAAGGATGCAACAAAAACAGCATGGAATAGACCTGAAAGCGGTGTTTGTCCGCCTGATTTTATATTTGTTGCCGTGCGCGCAATGGCGCCTGTGGCTGGAATACCGCCCCCCAGAATGGATGCAATATTGGCAATGCCTTGGGCGACGAGTTCAACATTTGATTTATGTTTCCTTCCCGTCATGCCATCAGCGACAACAGCAGATAAAAGAGACTCCATTCCTGCAAGAAGGGCTATGGTAAAAGCAGCAGGCATCAATATGACCGTTGTATCCCATGAAGGCAGATTGGGTAAGGAAAACGTTGGAAAATGGTTGGGTAATTCCCCAAAGCGCGCTCCAATTGTGGCAACGTTGAGATCCAAAAAATAAACAAGGGTGGCAGAGATAACGATTGCAATCAAAAAACTTGGCCAACGGGGATAATGCTTACGTATCCCCAAAATTATCCCTAAAGTTAAAAAGCCAATAGCATGAGTTGGCCAGTGGATCGTGTGCATGGAAGTGAAATAAACTCGCCATTTATCAATAAAATCATTGGGGAGTGCTCCAGTTGACAGACCTAAAAAATCTTTGACTTGAAGAGAGAAAATGACAACCGCAATACCCGCGGTAAAACCTGTAATCAGGGGATAGGGCATATATTTAATCATCGCTCCAAATTGAGCAAATCCCATGATGATGAGCATGGCCCCTGCCATCAGTGTGGCGATAGCAAGGCCGTCATATCCATGTTGTTGGATAATGCCATAGATAATGACAACAAAAGCTCCTGTTGGTCCACCAATTTGATGACGACTACCCCCAAAGAATGAGATAAGGAATCCAGCGATAATTGCGGTGTATAGCCCACGTTCCGGAGAAACACCCGATGCAATTGCCAAAGCCATAGCCAGAGGAAATGAAATGATGGCAACTGTTAAACCAGCGGGAATATCCTTTCGCAAAATGCTGAGAGAGTATCCTTCCCGCAAGCATATAAAAAGCTTTGGGATAAATAGTTTCGAATAATGAGACAGCTTCGGGATCATTTGTTGTCCTTCAAGGTTAAGATGGGCAAAATAGCCTTTATCAGAAATTATAATATGTCTTTTTTAAATATTATCATCTTTTTTGGTTCTAGAAAATTACTGAGGTCATTGGCCACTAAAGAATAAATGTCCCATTCTGCTAGATTAAAATTTTCCAAGTCTAAAGTGGATCTCTTTGAAAAGGAACAAAAAGAACAGGGCCAAGCAGTTCTTTTTTTAAGCCTGTTTTCGTTTTAATAAAGCGGACAAGTTGTTGATCATAGCCACTTCCTAAGGGCATAATTAACCGCCCATTCACCGTAAGTTGATCAATCAGAGGCTGAGGAACCTTTTCCGCAGCGGCAGTGATAAGAATAGCGTCATAAGGAGCATGCTCTGGCCATCCAGAATATCCATCTCCAATTTTTACGTGCACATTCTTATAGCCTAAATCTTCAAGATGCTCTTGGGCTAGTTTACCAAGGGACACAACTATTTCGATTGTGTAAACTTTCTGAGCGAGCAAGCTTAAAACAGCTGCTTGATAGCCTGAGCCTGTTCCGATTTCTAGAACCTTTTCCTGAGGGGAAATACAAGCAGCCTCACACATGAAAGCAACAATATATGGCTGTGAGATTGTTTGCTCATACCCAATTGGTAAGGGTGAATCAGTATAGGCCCTATCTTTTAAACCATCGGGAACAAAAAGATGACGAGGAACCATTTTCATGCTCTTCAATACACGCTTATCCTTAATTCCTCGCAACTCAATCTGGGATTTGACCATATTCATACGTTGCCATGAAAAATCTGATTCATTTGCTGATGAAGTAAGCATAGTGTTCTCCTTATTTAAAAGATTAACAAGATTGTTCATTTTTGCGAAAGTTCGTTCTGCACCGTACTTTAAAAGCTGATCAGCCGTTTCAGATTTGAAATGATGTCCTCCTAAAAACCCCCAAGCTTTCATGCCAGCTGCAACAGCTGCCTTAATGCCAACTACACTATCTTCAATGACTAAGCATTGACCAGGCTCTACACCCATAGAATGCGCCGCAAAGAGGAAAAGATCAGGATAAGGCTTTGGTCTCCTAACCATATCGGCGCTAAAGATATTGCTATTAAAATAGGCAAGGAGAGTACTCGTAGTCAGCAAGATACGTAAAATTCTCAAAGAACAATTTGAGGCAACACATTTTTTAAAGGGAAGGTTCTGTAGAACCTTTTTTACGCCTGCAAATGCCTCAATTTTTTGACTGGAAAGCTTGGTAAGAACAATCTCGTCAATTTCTTCTGCAAATTGTCCAGAACTCTTTGAAAGCGTAATATTTTTCTTTTTTTTAAGAGCTTCAATAATCGAAAATGCTGTTGCACCAGAAAACTTTTTTGCAAAGTGTGCAAATGTCATCTTCATACCATGCTGCGAAAGGTACTGCCATTCAATTTTGTTTACGGCTTCTTGTGTATTTACAAGAACACCATCAAAGTCAAAGATAATTAAGTTTGGCTTCATTTTTACCTCTTAATTATTTTCTTCATCTTACGTTCTTTAAAATCTTGGGCTTTGAAACAATAGCGTGTGTAAGGAACAGCCAGAAGACGCTTTACTCCGATAGGTTCACCTGTCTCCTCACAGTAACCATAAATTCCCTCATTAATACGCTCTAACCCTAATTCGATTTCATGGCGCACCTGGTCTTCATGTTCTTGAAACATAAAATCTCTATTATGCAGCCCTTCATTGGTGCCTTGATCCACGGGGTCAGGCTCTCGGTTGGGAGCCTCAGTCAGACTCAAAGAGATTGCTTCCTCTTTCGCAAGAACTTGCTTGTGCATCTTTTCGAGCTTATCCTTAAAATAACACAGCATTTGCTCTGACATATATTCAGGATCATTGAAGGGATCATAAGAAGAAAGCGCATCTAAATTTATCATGGAAGTCACTCCTAAAATTTTTTAACGAGCTCTTGCGATCCTCTTGTACACAGCTACTTTCTCTTTCCCCCCTTTAAACTTTTCAACACCTTTAATTGAGCTTAGGAAGCGGTAAATTTTTATTAATAAATATTAATATCTAGTTCACCAGAATCAACCTCAGTTACACCTGGCACTGACCATGCCGCATGTCGTGCTTCTTCAAATTCAGCCCAGGATTGAACTGTGCCTTTTAGGATAACCTTACTCCCTTGGGTATTTATGTGGATATTACGAGCATCTAGCGTAGCGCTCCTTTGAAATTCTGATAAAATTTTCTTAGAGACTTGTTCCGGTTTTATAGTGGTTGGAGGCTTTAAAAAGATTGTATTGATGACATTCTTAACGCCAAAAAGATACTTTACATTTTGATAAGCTCTATCACGTTGATATTGCCACTCAACTTCACCACTAAGAGTGACTACACCATGCTCTACAACAATTTTTACTTTATCTCGGGGAAGGGAAGAATCCCATTCTAAAGTGCGTATAGCTGCTTTGGCTATTTCTTCATCGCTGCGTTGCAAAGATTCCCCAAACTTGACTTGGAGCTCTTCAATAACTCCCTTTACGCCTTGAATATTTTTTACGGTTTTTTCCGCTAAGAATTTTTCATAATAATTCTCAACGCTTCCTGTCAACGTCACAATCCCGTTTTCAACGCTAATCATGATATTGTGGGATTTAAGCCCTGGTTCAAACTCGAGCGCGTCTTGGATGTCTGTTTTAAGAGGTGAAGTTGGTATAGTCATGACGTTCTCCTTTTCTATTTTCGTTTAATTTCAATCCTTTTTATTTGTTTATCTTTTTCCGTAGATTTAGGAAGAATAATTTTTAGTACACCATCTTCTAGACTGGCATTGACATTATTTTCATCAACTGCTGTTGGAAGTTGAAAGGTACGATTAAAGGAGGTGCTAGAGCGTTCAGATAAATAATAATTACTGCGCTTTTCTTCTTTTTCTTCTTTTTTTTCCCCTCTAAGGGTAAGAATTCCATTGTTGATCTCAATATTAATATCTTCTTCTTTTAAACCTGGGAGATCAGCAATAATTTGAATTTCTTTATCATGCTCAATAATATCAACATTGGGCAGCAATCCTCCTTCTTTCGTCCAAGACATAAGTGGAGCCCCTCTCCAAAAATCATTAAAGGATTTTTCCAATTTTTCGAGATCCCGGCTGAATTCTCTAAATGGTTCTGAATTTGAGCCAAAAACCCTAGGCATTAAAGAAAGTTTCGTCATGACAATTTCCTCTTCTCTATAATGTTATATATGGTTATTTATTTCTTTTTACGACCTCACATTTTTTCGATTCATCTACATAAATGACAGCATGATTATACCAAAGTGACGATGAAGAGCTTCGTTAATTTTGGTTCTTTTTTTAATTTGAAAAGCAAGAGAATATAATATATAATGAAGTATAAGAGCGTCATAGTAACTGTTGTTCGTAAAAATATTTAGAAAAACATCTGGCCATATTTAAAGATCAAAACTATCTCCCATCTGTTATGAAGGGCTCGTTTATTAACCTATAAACAATTTTTCAATCTTTCTTTCCCAATAAATAATATAAGACTTATTAATGGTAAAAACCCCAACAAAGCATGACCCATGTAAAGAGTTTTATAGCTGGTATAGTTTATAATTATACCTGTTATTAAGTTAGCAAAAAACAGAGACATACCGCTGATCAGATAGAAAGTGCCATAGGCTGTTGCTCGAAGATGAGGTAATGCCTTATCGCCCACCCAAGATAGAAAAATGCTATGGCCAATTCCTCGCTGTATCCCCCATAAAAAAGCCCCCAGGAAAATTATTTCATTTCTGTCTGCACTACCTATAAAAAAGTTTGCCATGGATAAAAAAATGATAGACAGAGCAATACAGAAGGGACGTCCGACATAATCGGATAGCCTACCAATGGGATAGGATATTGCAGCTTCGGAAAGATTATAAGTCATCATTATAAAAGGAATTAATTCTATAGCCATCCCAAATTCTAAAGCTCTGAGGGCTATAAAAACTTCGCTACTTCTACATAACATAAAGAAAACACTCACTATGACAATAGCCCAATATCCCTTACCGAGGGCCAATAGCTCTCTGGGTTTTAAGGATATCTTGCGATTTTTAATTTCTGGCTGCTTTACCTCATGGACACTTAAAATTAAGAACAAGATAGCTAACAAAGCTGGAATGGATGATACCCAAAAGATCATGCGATAATTACATTGAGTAACTCTCATAACATAAAAGACGAGAAATGCACCGATCATGGAACCTATCATGCCTAGAGAGTGTCTTAGCCCAAAACAGGCACCTCTGAGCTCGGGTGGTGAAATTTCAGCGACCATTGCTTCTCTGGGACTGGCTTGTATGCCTTTGCCAATACGATCAAAAGACCTTCCCAATAAAACCGTGTGAACGCTGGTTGCTAAAGCTAAAATAGGACGACTTAAAATTACCACAAGATATCCTAAAACCATAAGGGCTTTGCGATTTTTTAAATAGTCGCTGAGAATTCCAGAAATAAGTCGTGCAGTCCATGAAGTAAGTTCAACCAACCCTTCCAGTATCCCCATAGAAACCAGGCTTGACTTCAAAACTTCCTTCATGAAGGGGCCGGATATCGTAAAAATCATGGCTGCCGATATATTAAGAAGCGCATCAGCTATCCCTAGAACCCAAAGTTGGAAAGGTATCTTTCTTAACTGCTGAGACATTGATGCACCTATCGTGGTACCTCCAATATTTAATATATTTAGAACTCTAGAAACAAAGTTCAACGATGGTTTGCGTTTAGAGAGGTATTTCTGATAAGAGCTTAATAGTAAGCTTTATTTTAACAAATTGTAACATAACCAACTATAAAAAACAAAATACGTTAAAATTAAAAGTGAATTCACCTATCTATGTACATGAATGCATACATAATGATAGATACCGTCACAAGATAAGCAACTGGACTCATGAATGAAGCAAAAAAACAGCATATAGATCATAAAGGATGGCTCCCCGAGGAAGAGATTTGGAGTAAATCTCTTGGTCAGTTATTCGTTGAACTCAAAAGCTCCCAAAAGGGGATTTCATCCAAGCAAGCAAAATTACGTTTAAAAAATTATGGATTAAATACTTTTCATGCAAAATCAAGGAATCTTTTCTTGTTTGTGATGCTTGGTCAATTTAAGAATCCTTTCTTGCTTATGTTGTTGATCTGTGCATCTCTTACTGGCATGGTAGGAGATATTGCCAGCTTTCTCATCATCTTTCTCATTGTATCTATAAGCACAATTATTGGAGTTTCTCAGGAATATATAGCATTGCACCAAGCAGAACTCCTGAAAGCATCGGTAGCTTTGCGAACTCAGGTATTACGTAATAGCGTGATATCTGAAATTTTAACTGAAGCAATTGTTCCTGGTGATGTGGTCGTCTTAAGTGCAGGAGATCTTGTACCAGGCGATGGGCGAATTTTAGCTGCGAAAGATCTGTTTGTTGATCAGTCATGCATTACAGGTGAGAGCCTACCTCTCTCTAAGAGTGCATGGGAAGAACCCGAAAATATTCAAGATCTCAACGACTCCTTTTCAACAGTGTTCATGGGTTCTGCTGTAATTAGTGGTACAGCTGAGGTTTTAATATGCCGGACAGGTAAGAATACGTTTCTAGGAGCAATGGCTCAAACACTCATTAGTCCGCGACAAACCTCTGTATTTCTGCAAGATATGAATAAATACGGGCTATTTATTATGAAGCTAACCCTTCTCATGGTGCTAGGGACACTTACAATCAATCTTTATTTACATCGTCCTTGGCTTGAATCCTTATTGTTTTCACTTGCTTTGGGCGTAGGGATGACGCCTGAATTCATGCCAATGATCGTGTCTGTTTGCTTAGCTCGAGGAGCGCGGCTTATGGCCAGATCAAAGCTGATTGTTAAAAAAATTTCTTCTATCTATGACCTTGGAAGTATGAATGTACTTTGTACAGATAAGACTGGCACTCTTACTGAAGGTGCTTTAGACGTGGTAGGTTACACCAATGCTCAGGGCCTTCCAAATCAACGTTGTTTTGAACTTGCTTACTTAAATAGTTTCTTTGAGACAGGCTATAAGAGTCCCCTCGATCAGGCCATTATGCATCATGCTTCAATAGATACAAAATTATGGACCAAAATTGATGAACTTCCCTTTGATTTTCAGCACCGTCGTATATCTGTTCTGCTCGGCGACGGAATAACGAAGGTTTTAATTTTAAAAGGCCCTTTGGAAGATATCCTTGAAGCTTCTTCATTTATTGAAGAGAGCAGTCGTGAAACCTCACGCCCCTTAAACCATCAAGATAGAGAAAAAATTATTAACCAATTTCGTCACCTAAGCGAACAGGGCTTAAGAGTCCTGGGTGTTAGCTGGCAACGAAAGCCACCTGAGTACACTGAAATTACACTAACGGACGAAAAAGATCTTATATTTTGCGGATTTCTATTCTTCTCTGACCGACCAAAAGAAAGTGCAAAGCAGGCTCTGAAGGCGCTACAAGCAAGCGGTATTACACTTAAAATCATTACAGAGGATAATGAGTTGGTAACCAAAAACCTTTGCAAACAGTTAGATATTCCTATCAGAGGAATGTTGACCAATACACAATTACACGAAATGACAGATACTGCACTGATAGCAAAGATCAAGAACACAAATCTTTTTTGTCGGGTAACCCCTGATCAAAAAAGAAGAATAGTTCATCTCTTGAAATTACAAGGGAATATCGTTGGATTTATGGGAGATGGAATTAATGATACATCCGCTTTGCATCACGCAAATGTCAGCATCTCCGTTGATAATGCTGTTGATGTGGCTAAAGAGGCCGCATCATTCATCCTTTTAGAAAAAGACTTAAGCGTTATCCATCAAGGTGTTCTAGAAGGTAGAAAAACTTTTGCAAATATCATGAAGTATTCCCTAATGGCAACCAGCGCCAACTTCGGAAATATGGTGAGTATGGTTGTGGCTTCCCTTCTTTTACCGTTCTTGCCCATGCTTCCAATCCAAATCCTACTTAACAATCTGCTATATGATATTGCGGGTTTGGGTTTACCATTTGACAACGTTGATTCAGAATTACTGGTTCGGCCGTCAAAGTGGGATGTTTCACTTATTAACAAGTTTATGGGATTCATAGGGCCCATCAGCTCTCTTTTTGACATTGGAACCTTTTATATCTTACTTTTTCTTTTTCAAGGCAACCAAAGTTTATTCCGCACAGGTTGGTTTATGGAGTCCCTTGCTACCCAAATTTTTGTCGTTTATATCATCAGGAGCAGGCACATATTTTTAAGAAGCACGCCTCATTATTGTCTCATCTTTTTTTCTGTTATTGCCTTGGCTATGGGCATTACCCTTCCCTATTCGGTATTAGGAACTTTCTTTAGTTTTGTTCAAATACCTTTGTCATTTTTTATGATTTTGCTCGCCATTGTGGCTACTTATCTTCTTGCAGTTGAGTTTGGAAAAAATCTTTTCTATAGAGTTTTTCTGAGTTCGTTGAAAAGCACAATTTGAAATGTGCGATGATTAAATAGGCTAAATCTGTTAAGCTATAGAAAAATTATGAGGAGGGAAACTCAATTGAAAAAAACTTATATGATTTATACTTTACTCAACTTTATCCTTTTCATTGCAAATACTTATTCTGCACCTATTTATTTAGATTACCAAGCCTCCACCCCTGTCGATCCAAGGGTGTTTGAAGTGATGTCTCCTTATTTTACCAAAGAATTTGGAAATCCACATTCAACGACTCATATTTATGGCACCCAAGCTCATAAGGCTATTGAGCAAGCTCGAAGTCAAATTGCAAAAGTTATCAATGCTTATCCAGAAGAA
>Ga0194118_10006933_pt1 | contig 11073 bp, 9 predicted proteins | sample TA2MahsurfametaG_2_FD_148662 | JGI IMG/M metagenome (GOLD analysis project Ga0194118, IMG submission 148662) | Freshwater microbial communities from Lake Tanganyika, Tanzania - TA2015013 Mahale N5 surface | ecosystem: Environmental > Aquatic > Freshwater > Lake | place: Tanzania: Lake Tanganyika...
TGAGGAGAGCACCTCAAACATGAAAAAGACCCTCATAGAGGAGCTTAAAAAGGCAGAGAAAGAACAAGGGGTCGATAAGGGAGATAAGGGAGATAAGGGAGATAAGGGAGATAAGGGAGATAAGGGAGATGAGGGGTCTGAGGCTGATCTCTTTGACTCGAAATAATAAAATTAGGGCTAAAAAATGTCAGCCAAAAGGGTTGCAAGACTGTACCTGAGAGCTAGGGTAGCGGCTCTGCTAGACTCTCTTGTCGAGCAGGGTTACTCGCAGCAGCTAGACTTTGAGGAGAGACGGAAAAAGAGGGAGCAGGAATTCGAAGAGAGACGGAAAAAGAGGGAGTTGGAATTCGAGGAGATTCGGAAAAAGAGGGAGTTAGAGTCTCTTGAGAAAGAGAGACAAAGGAAGCTCAAAGATGAAAAGGATTCTGAGCAAAGGAAGCGCAAAGATAGCGAGGGGGCTACAAAAGATAGCGAGGAAGCTACAAAAGATAGCGAGGGGGCTACAAAAGCAAAAGGTGAGGATGTACAAAATAAAAATGATGTGGAATCGACCCCTAGTGGGGGTTTTGATTTACAGATTGTCAATCCCGCAGCGATGATGGGGTCTTATTGGGGTGGCGATAAAAAAAATATGAAGAGGAGAGAGCGTGTTAGGCTTCAGAAAATAGATAACGAACAAAATAAAAAAATCCTAGATATAGTTATTAAGCGATATAAGGACAAAAGGTTCAAGCACCCACTTTTTGGCAAAGACCCTAAAGTTACAACGGAGGACGTGTCCTTTTATACAGTATATGGGTGGCTTCAGTCCTCAGACAGAGTTCGGAGAGAGTACGCGAAAAATCTCTTTGAGAAGTTGACGGATTCTCTAGGTGGCTCTCTTGGTATTTTAGATGAGTTCCTCATGGAGGATAATGGGAGATACTATGTCAAGCGGCTAGACTTAGAAAAAGATGTAGAGCCTAGTGACATTCAAGAGTTATCAGAGAAACTCATAAAATCTTTGATGACTCAAAAAGATCATTTTGGGAACGATGGATTTCTAGCAAGGACTGCTAAGAGTAACTTATCTTATTATAAAAACTTAGTGAAATTCGTGGTGGATAATGTGAGAGATGGTGTGGGTAGCCTTGTGGAGATGTCTGATTTGCTTTATACTGAATCTCGAAAAAAAACCAATTTTGAATTGCGTGACGCAGTAAACCGCTCGACGGATGAGTACCTAGCCACTAACATCACGAGTTTGACGTTAGAGCCAATAATTTCTGAGATCCCTTTAATTCTCACGAAAAGTCTTGGTATTTTCGGAGAGGCTTTGAGCGGAGTGGCTACTTTCGGGGTCAGCTCTGTATGTTCGTTATTCGTTACAGGTCTTATCACAGCTTTTAAGGGAACTAGACCGTTTGATAATACTCTTAATTACGACCAACTAGTAGCGGATTTGATCCGGGGGGTTGTGACCCCAACCTCAATTCAAAAAAAATATACCGAGAAAGTAGAGGAAATAATGAAATCAACGCGGTCTCTCAATTCTAAATATGATGAAATTGTCGAGCTGATAAAAGAATTCGAGCAGAGGGTAAAACCTCAGATGGAAAAAGCACTTTTCATGATGGGCAAAGGAGATGGTTCTAACTTTCTCACCTTCTTCAAGAGAGCGAACCAAAAAAATGCAGCATCTGAGGAAGTTCCTGTTGTTTATCAAATGAGGACGCTCAAATCTTATTTGAAGGTAATCGTACACTATCAAGAGAAGTTTTCTGATGTTGAGGAGATCGCAGCTCAGATGAATAGCGTCTTTGAAGGGAAAACCCCAATAGATATGGAGACTTCTCCACTTTTCATTCAAAAGATTTACAAAAAGACACCCGAACTTCTTGATATGGAGTCTGCTTTACAATTATGACCCTCATTTTCATGCTGTCTACAGCCCTCCATCTTGGGGGATTTATTTCTTATCCGAAGGTTCCTGATGACCTCGGAGATGCGACCAATTCTAGACCTTTCCTAGAGTGTGAAGAAATACACTCTGAGTATGTGCGTGTATTTCTCCTAGTGAGAAAATGTGGGGATAGGACTAAACCGAAGTGTTTGAGATTACAGGGGGCTTTGGACGCTATAAACAGGTTCCGTTCGCTCTGTTTTTACCCACCTCAGAGCGACGAGTAGCCCCTATATAGGGTCTTTATACTCTCATGTGATAGGAGATACTTCACATGAGAGTATAACATGACCATTCCATATGATGTGAAGATACAAGAGAGGAGACTCGCGATAGTTCTTCTTGATCTGATAGGGAGTACTGCTTATGTGCAGAAGCATGGAGCGCGTCATGCAGCCCTTCATTTTCAGAAACATGATAGGATGACGAGAAATCTGCTGTACAAGTTTAGGGGGCGAGAAATAGACAGGTCAGATGGATTTCTGTGTTCTTTTGATAGTGCTTTGGACGCGGTAAATTTCGCATTACACTATCAGAACGAGATACCCCCTAAGACCAAGATAGATGCGCGTATAGGGGTTCATTGGGGTGTTGTGATAGAGGTACATCAGGACGAGGTGTTCGTGGCGCATAATGCGAAGAGGATAGAGCTAGAGGGCATAGCGAAGAATATCGCGGCGAGGACGATGAGTTTATGTCAGGCGGGGCAGGTGTTATTAACAGAGGATGCGATGCGGGTGATAAGACAGAGAGTCGATAGGCGAACGCCTGTAGGGACGAAGTACGCTTGTGTGGGTGTTTATCGGTTTAAGGGGGTGAGAGACCCACAGGTGATTTACGCGGTGGGGCAGAGCGTACAAAGCCTTCAACCGCCTCCCTCTTCAGAGAAGGTGAAGCGACTAGGAGGCCCCGAAAAAATTAGAGTGCGACTCAGAGATCAACAAATCAAAGATGTCTTGTGGTGGATATTTTGGAGACTCTCTTATCTCTCGGCAGTCCTGTGGGTTGTGTTATTTTATTATTTAGTGTCCTCTCAAGGGTTTCGAGAAATAGCGGGCTTAACACATTTTTGGTGGGTTGATTATGTGAATAACTACTTCGTTTTGTTATGGGAACATATCAAGAATGAGGTGCTAAAATGAACGCTGATTTTAAGTCCGAGATTGCGCGTAGAGGATGGTGGGCGAGCGTTGTCTTCATGTTCATCATTGTCTTACTGATTATATTTCTGTCTTATGTTCAGATAGTAGAGGAGAACAGAGATATTTTGATAGGCATCATAGGGATGCTCACGGGTTCTATTTCTAGTATGCTCGCGATTGCGAGCGGGAGAGACCCGAGTGAGATGGATGAGTTGAAGGAGAAGCTAGCGGCGGCGAACTCAGATAGAGCCGCGCTCATAGCGCGCTTAAGAGACGCTCAGATACAGATGCAGTTATTAAGGGAGCAGATATTTCAGCTACAGAATGCGGTTATAGACAAACTCTCCGTGTTTATGGGAGAACACCCTATAAGGACACATAAAGAAGAGGATATCGTTCTGCCCAAAGTAGTAGACGAATGGATTCCGAAGGACAAAAAAGACTAGTTTATCGTCTATCACCCCTCTCTTCTCAGCATAACTCAAACAAGAGTGAGGGGACATGACGACTAAAAGAGCAGACTTTTACAGGGAAGTGACACCTTCCGATGATCTTTCTAGCTTCTCAAACGGCACACCTATTTCTAATGGTCATGGGTCGAGGGAGCGTCCACACAGCGCCTTACCTAATGGCGATGTGGCAAGAGATATCGGTGAACCCTCACCTGTCTCTCCGAGCCTCAAGTATCGAGATGTAGACAGATGGGAATCGTATGGGAGGACACCCGCGAATAAACAAGACTTAGGGTATGTCTCAGACAGCGGGAGCGGGTCTGCTAGGGTTATCCCCTACAATAGCGGACTCCTCAATAATAGTTCTTCCCTGCGGAAAGCGGGTCTGATTCGCCCACCTCGACATCTCATAGACAAAGTGTCCCGCATCGTAAAAGGTGCATATATTCGTTTATTCATGAGATCGGATTTTCGAGCAGAAATACAGGCGTTCTTAGACGCATCTCAGGAAGTCGATGAGGGGAATGTATTTCCTTACTATACATCCCTCATACAACACTTTGAGAATCACACCCTCGAAAATGGGCGGGAATTCGCGAATATCCTTAGGGAGAATATGCCCATCCCTCTTCGAGAAGTGGTGGTCTTCTTAGAAGCTCTCATGAGAGATGCACGATCAGAAATAAATTTAGCACTTCACCCTTCTCTAGTCCCCAAGTATCTGCCTTACCTAGAAGGACTAAAGCATTTTAGAGAGACAATGCCGAACACATGGGTACTCGAAGACCCTTTGCTAGGCACTATTATCATCAAAGTCACCCCTAAAAAAATGCCTGTCGTGGGGTATCACCGACCTCTAAAAAACAAGGCAGGTTCTCTCCTAGAGTTCTTTATCACCCCCTCAAAACAAGACCCAAAACGAAAATCGAGCCAAGAAGCTGTTATTTCTGAGATGTTCGATGAGATAGATTATGTCGTTCAGCATGAGTTAGTTCACGCTTGTCAGTACTACTACAAAAGAAAAGACCCCGACGCAGGCTCTCCATTTGAGAAGACTGATCTCACATACACTCAAGCGATGGACCCAAAACCTATACTCACAGATGCTCGTAAGAGAGGTCTAAACCCTTCTCTTATTTCTGTCCACGCTCTTGATGATGCAGAGTTCTACTCAAGAATTCTTGATGAGGTCTCAGAAATAAATAAGCACTACCCTAATGGTATCACGAATGACCAAGTACGGCTTTGGATTTCCGCGTCTCCACTCTTCGTTTCCCTCAAGAACTATCAACCTAAGAAATACAAGAAGGCTGTTGGGTTGTTATACAATGAGGTGAGCTTAAGAGAGACGAGAAATAAGAGTGCGGGACTCATTCGACCTTCTGAAGAACTAGCGAGATACTTAGATACCCTCGTATTAGGGGCGTATGCAGATTATTGGCTGCGTAGGGATGTTATCCCTCCCTCAGAGAGACCTTATCACCTAGACCTTCTTAGAGCTGCACAGAGTACAGGGATTTACAGATATCCTCAGACAAGATGGCAAGTACAAGACAGCTTTTTAGGGGATGTTCGATTTGAGATTCTCTTCAATATCGCAGAACCCTCTAAGAGGAGCTTTTACAAAAGGATTAGGTCACAAGACGGCAGTATCTACCATAATATAGTCCTCGCGGTGAATGCGAGAAATACGAATCTTACTCGTAAGAGGGTGGCAGCCATCCGAGTAGCCGTCCGCCATGAGCTAGTCCATGCTTATCAGTCTCAGATGACCCTTAATATGAAGGGTAACTCCATAGCGGGTATCCCTCAAGCTAAGTTAGATACCCACAACAGACAGGACATGGTAGATAGGGAAAAAGCGCTCAAAGAAGAGTTCGCTAAGGAGGGTCTAGACCCTTCTCTTATTTCTATACACGCTTTAGATGATATCGAGTTTTATACGAGGCTCCTAGATGAGGTGACTTTCTATCAAGAGGAGGGTCTAGCTAAAACACCTGATGGGATAAGGGGTTGGCTAGATACGAGGGAGTTCTTCGTCTCTCTGAAGAGATTCCAACCCAAGAAATACAAAAAGGCTGTTGGTATTTTTGTATCTGAGATTCTCTAGTTAGCCCTGATATTCTCTAGCTAGCTAGGTAAACTAGACATCTTCCTCACCGACAGGAGTTTGAATGACGCTTTCTTCAAGAGTGCTTGAGTACATATGGGTAGACGGCAGTAAGCCGACGGCGCGGGTGCGCTCTAAGACTAAAATCCTCCCTCCGTGGGACAACTCTCTGCCCGTTTGGTCTTTTGATGGTTCCTCGACGAATCAGGCGGAGGGGTCTTTATCGGATTGCATTCTCAACCCTGTCTTGACCCTTGATGATCCCATCCGAGGGGGGAACTCTTTTCTTGTGCTGTGTGAGGTGTTCACCCTAGAGGGTGATCCACACCCATCGAATAAGAGAAGACCGCTTGCGGAAATGTATGAGGCTCATACTGAGCTTGAGCCGTGGGTAGGCTTCGAGCAAGAGTACACTCTATATGATGGCTCGCGTCCTCTCGGTTTTCCTTCGGAGAGGCGTTTCCCACCTGCACAGGGTCCTTATTATTGCGGGGTGGGTTCAGATGAGGTGGCAGGGAGGGCTCTTGTAGAGGCTCATATGGAGGCGTGTATGAAGGCGAATATCCCTATCGTGGGGGTGAACGCAGAGGTCATGCCTGGTCAATGGGAGTTTCAGATTGGAGGTCCTGAGGTAGACCCTCTCTCAGCTTCTGATTTCCTGTGGGTAGCGCGTTGGCTGCTTTATCGTCTTGGGGAGAACTTTGGTATCAACGCCACTCTAGACCCTAAGCCCGTCCCAGGTGATTGGAATGGGGCGGGGATGCACACGAATTTCTCAACCGCTCAGACGAGAGCTGAGGGTGGGCTTGGTGTGATTAACGGCATTCTAGGGGAGATGTCGAAGCGTGTCCCTGAACACCTCGCCTGTTATGGCGCAGGGTATGAGATACGATTGACAGGGCATCACGAGACTTGCCGCTTCGATCAGTTCAAGTATGGGGTTTCAGATAGAACCGCGAGTGTACGCATCCCTGCCAAGACCGCTGAGGAGGGGAAGGGGTACTTCGAGGATCGCCGCCCGAACGCTAATGCAGACCCTTATGAGGTCTCTCTCGCGATGTTGAAGTCCACTCTCAAGCGGTGGTAATCACACCAACCGAAGTCTTTGGAAGTAGTTTCTAAGAGTATTTCTAGGTGTCGAGACTTCCTCGATGATGTTCTTGCCATCGAACTTGAAGTGCCACTCATTCACAGAATCGTCGCTCTCATAAAGGGTGTTAACACCGACGATGCTGAAGGTGAAGTGGGTGTAATCAGGTCCGAAGAACCCTCTAGTGGAGGGGGCAAACTTCGGATTAATGATGCCGCTGAAATAAGCGTCACCCACGCTCCCATCTAAGTTATTTCCGTGCATGGAGATGTTCTGAACGCCCATACTCTGTAAATAACCTGAGAAGGCGAACATGAGTTCTCTCGTGTTATGACCCGCGCTCTTCCTGAGAGGACCCGCGCTCTTTTCGAGACGAGCGATTCTTATTTCTAGTTCGCGGACAACTTCACTAGCTGTTCTTCTCTGCATCGGTTTTCTCCCTTATTTCTAAATCCTATCCTTATCTCCATAAAGATTCTATCTTAGGGGAGGGGAGACGAGATGAATCTACATGAAGGGAGACGAGACTGATGTTTCATCATTTAACATTAGCGGTAAGAGATAGGGTCATAAGGGAGCTGAGGGATTATTGGTCTAATCACCCGAGGTATCCTGATTTTGCGAAGTACATACAGGGGAAATACTCATTCGATGAGAGACCTCAATTTGGGATGGTGGTGAGGACGGGGGGTGCGAACAATGTGGTTCTGAGTCCTGATAACTTTATAGGGACGCTTGAGGGTCATGTGACGCTCGCGCAGTTTCCAGGGCGACCTTTCTTTGGGTCTATCGAGTGGGTGCGAGAAGACCCCTACGCTGCGCCTGTGGCGGGGGTTTATCACTTAAAGGTCTTCGAGGGGCAGGGGTCAGACCCGAATGTGAAGGAATATGATGTGTACCACACGAGGTATCGGAAGACCTCGGAGGTGACGCTTAACTTTATTTCTGACACGGAGATTATGCTAGGAGGGACTCCGTTAGCGGGGTCAGTCTCAGTCTATGAGTATCCTTCAAGGAGAAAGCTAGAGGGGACGGAGTATGGGGTAGAGGGGGACATCATTACGCTGATGGAGGCGGTGCCGAGGGGATTGAGTCTGAGTGTCTCGTACACGGAGGATTTAGGTCAGAGTGGACCATTTCGGGTGAAGGCTGCGAGGGCGTATCGGGATATCATTCAGGGTGTGACGATGATATTTGGGAGAAGGCTTCAAGCGGGGGACGAGATGGCTGTGATTGTGACGGAGGAGAGAGAAGAGGTGTCTCAAGAGTATGGGGGGAGATGGGATGTATCGGTGGATATGGATTTGATAGCGAGAGATGTACATTCACAGGCGGACATTGCGGATCAGACGGTGGTGTGGTTGTGGTCAACCTTAAGACCGAAGTTGGCGAGTATGGGGATAGAGATGTCAGATGTCTCGTTAGGGGGAGAGGCGGAGGAGGTGTATGACGATAATGGTGATGATTATTTCTTCACAGCGAGCATCAGTTTTTCACTACAGGTGGATTGGTTTATCCATTTCCCTTTGGTGGCACCTTTGGCTCAGTCGGCGATACAGCTAGTGCCATTGGAGGCACCTGTAACGGGTATAGGTTCAGATGTGGAGTTCGTACAGCGGCTCTTATAGTCCTTCTATCTTTTAGAGCAAATACATGGAGGAAATATGCCGATTTTCAAGTTTGTGTGTCCGTCTTGCGGGCTCGCTTCTTCTAAGAGAACCTCAAAAGAGGCGACCTCTGCTCGATGTGAGTGTGGTCAGATGGCTCTTTTAGCGGAAGACCGAGGGGGTCTATCTGTGGGGTTTTCTTCGAAGGTGAGTGCTGAGATGAAGGCGCAGGCGACGGGTCTTGAATCGTTTGATTTAGACTTCGATAGAGTGATTGGGGAAGATGCGCGTCAGAAATGGGAGACTATTTATGAGCGTCGTCGGGATAAGTGGGACTTAATCGAACAGCACAAAGTAGAGGGTAGAGACCTGATACGGATGAAGGATCAGAGCTACTCTGTACAGCCTCAGATGTCGAGTGCGCTGAGGGAAAATCGAGTTTCCGCCATGGATACAATCAAAACCCAAGAGTGAAAGAGAGAGAGAATATGGCTATTCGTGGAGGCTACGCCCCCCCCGGTGTCTATACTGAGTCCGTCTTCGAGACTCCCACCCCCGTTGCAGGCGTGACGGGTCGTATCCCCCTCTTCATAGGGACAGGAGCAGACTCTATTTCGAGTACCGCTCTGCCTCTCGTAAGGGGTTCTTCTTCTACTATTGATCAGCAGATGGTGGAGGAGGATGTCTCGGGGCGTATGGTGTTAGGGACTCTCCCTAATGGCTCGTATACTCTTGGCGATTATAATGGGTCTGCTCGTCAGTTCCGTACTCGTCTGTGGCCGATTGTGACAGGAGATGGAACAGGGACGATCTCTCGCACCCCCGCCTCCGTCTTGGTCACGATTAACGCACAGACCATCGTCATCCTCTCCATAGATGGCACAAATGGTCTCGTCACCATCTCCCAAGCCCCTAAGGCAGGAGATGATGTTCGCGTCACTTATTTCTTCGACCGCACCGACACTCTTATTTCTAATGAGAGTGCCTCAGCGCAGGTCACGCCGACGGCTTCTGTGATATACGGCTCTGCGGGGGACATGAACACCCTTGCCGCGACCCGTAGTCTGATTTTGACGGTAGATGGGGTGGTCAGCACAATCACCCTTCCTGTAAAGTCTACAGATGTCACTCGGGGAGATCATCTCGCAGCGATCATCTCGAAGATCAATACGAGCGGATTAGGGACACTCGTTGCGTCTTCATTTACGGATCAGAGAGGTTCTTTGAACCTTAAGCTCTCCGCTAACGGGTCCATCACCATCGGTAATGGCTCTGCGAATGACGCGCTCGGTCTCATCTCGGGTCAGACGGGTTCGGCTCGTAGCGTGTCATTCTTTACAGCGTACACCCCCATCGTGGACGGCACAGGAGCAGGTCGCGTAACGACCGAGCCTTCGAGTGTGCGTGTCTTCGTGGATGGGGTAGAGGTTGCTCCAGTATCGGTTGATGGTGCAAGTGGGGAGGTTGTATTATCTACTCCTCCGAGGATTGGTCAGACTGTCACCCTCACCTACTACTTCAATTCCTTCGTAGATAACTTCGATTATATCCCTGCCCGTAATGTCACGAGTATCGACCGAGTGTCTCTCGTGGCACAGGGTGGCGGCGCGAGTTCTCTCTTCGTACAAGGCGTTGATTGGGTCTTGAAGAACGACAAGATTTATTGGGGGACTTTTGCGGATGTCTCTGCGGGGTCTGTCCAAGAGGGTCAGGTTTCGTTCGGAACGACGCAGGTGTCCGCGAGCTTGCGGGACGAGAAGATTTATCTCGCGCTCTGTGCTCCTGTGACGGACACCTCTGTAGTGCCTCCGCGAGTCCTTACGAATAAGTTCAAGCTCCCCTATCAGCCAATGGACGGCACAGGTACTGCGACCGCGACCTCTCGTACAGACCTCGTGAAGGTTCGGACGGGCGTGTCGATCTCTGACGCTTTAGGTCGTGCTGAGGTAGCTGTCGCAAGGGTGAACCCCGCAGATTCGACGATTACTCTCACGAGTCCTGTCCCTCAGGGTCATCAGGTTTTCGCCACTTTCTTCTACAATAACATTCAAGACGAGTTCGTCTCGGCAGGCGGGGGTTACACTCTAGCTGTGCGTACTGAGGGTGCTTCAAACATCGGCACCTATACTGTCTCAAAGGGAGGTGTTCAGAGCCTCTCGCCTAAGTACACAGGTAAGGGGACAGACCTCACTCTCACCACGCTCGTATTTCCTTCGGGTTCTGAGCTTCTTTCAGATGTGAGACTTGGCTCGGGTGTCCCTGTTGAGGAGACCGTCACCGTTTCTATGGGAGCGTTCGACCCGACCCCTGCCATATTCACGAACTCCTCTGCTGCTCCTTATCGCTTCGTGTCAGGAGAGTCCGACACTCTCACCCTCGACATGGACATCGGGATTTTCAGCTCGAAGTCGATTGATTTCTCGAACCCCACGGATATCGGGATCGAAGGGTTCTGTACCTATCTTGTAGGTACACCTCTGCCCTATACTGCGGAGTCGAGTAACGCCAATCTCGGCGCTTCTATTACGGGCGATGTCTTCCTCAACATCGACAACGCTGCTATTTCTATTTCTGATACCTTCTTAAATGCGACGGTGGAGGATATCGTAGATGCGTTGAACGAGGCTTCAAGGTCTGTTCCTGCGAGTTATGTGGCGATGACTCCGATGAGCGCGCTCGCTATCGTGGCGGGTTCGTTCAACAAGTTGTCTGTGAGATATAATGGTAGCG